>Ga0310345_10001652_pt1 | contig 24218 bp, 20 predicted proteins | sample HC15DNA20500_MG_FD_204667 | JGI IMG/M metagenome (GOLD analysis project Ga0310345, IMG submission 204667) | Marine microbial communities from station ALOHA, North Pacific Subtropical Gyre - HC15-DNA-20-500_MG | ecosystem: Environmental > Aquatic > Marine > Oceanic | place: Pacific Ocean: North... | reverse complement strand
GCGCTGACCCGCCTGTTCGGAAATGCCCTGCCGCCAGAAGGCAGCGTCACCTTCGCAAGCAGCCTGCAGGATGCAGTCCGAGACGCTGATTTCATTCAGGAAAGCCTGCCCGAGCGCGAGGACCTCAAGATCCGCCTGCTCGCCGAAATGGATGCGGCCATGCCCGCCCATGCGGTGATCGGCTCGTCCACCTCGGGCCTCCTGCCGACGAAGCTGCAATCCGGCATGGCGCGGCCCGACCGGCTGGTGGTCGGCCACCCGTTCAACCCGGTCTACCTGCTCCCGCTCGTCGAAATCTGCGGCGGCGACCAGACCAGCCAGCAGACCAAGGACATCGCCGCCGCCGTCTACACGCGCATCGGCATGAAGGTCCTCCACGTCCGCAAGGAAATCGACGGCTTCATCGCCGACCGCCTGCTCGAGGCCGTCTGGCGCGAGGCGCTGTGGCTGATCAACGACGGGATCGCCACGGCCTCCGAGATCGACGACGCAGTCCGCTTCGGCGCAGGGATGCGCTGGTCGTTCATGGGCACGTTCCTCGTCTACCGGCTGGCCGGCGGCGAGGAGGGGATGCGCCATTTCCTCCACCAGTTCGGCCCCTCGATGGAATGGCCGTGGACCAAGCTCATCGGCCCCAAGCTGACCGACGAACTGATCGAGACGATCGCCCGCCAGTCCGACGAGCAGGCGGGCGGGATCGACTTGCGCACGTACGAAAAGCTGCGCGACGATTGCCTTGTCGACCTGACCCACGCGCTCGAACGCAACGATTTCGCCTCGGGCCAGATCGCCCGCGCGCATCGGGCGCAGCTGGTTGCGGCAGGCAGGAGCGCGGCCCCCGCCATTGGCTCCATCCTCGATGACGGGCGCATGCTCACCATCGCAACCCCGGTCCAACCCGAATGGATCGACTACAACGAGCACCTCACCGAGTATTGCTATCTCAAGCTCTTCGGCGATGCGACCGACGTGGTGCTCGGCGCCATCGGCGCAGGCGCGGACTACGTTGCGGCGGGCCATTCGTGGTACACGGTCGAGACGCATATCCGCCACCTCGGTCAGGCGCGGCTCGGGGACAACGTGTCCGTCCGCACCCGCGTGCTCGGCTGCGATGGCAAGCGGCTCCACCTCTTCCACGAAATGGTGCGCGGGTCGGAAGCCGTGGTGATCGCGACGGCGGAACATATGCTGGTCCACGTCAACGCCGCTGCCGAGAAGTCGGTGCCCGCACCTGATGCCATGCAGCAGGCCGCGCAGGGTCTGGTGGCCGCGCAGTCTGAATTGCCGCCGCCTGACGGCATGGGCCGCCAGATCAGGATGCCGGGCTAAGTCCCTGCTTACCCCACGTCTGTCCTGAGCTTGTCGAAGGACCGTCTTGCACTTGAGGCCTTGCGCCGCACGAAAGAAGAAAGAACAGTGCTTCGACAAGCTCAGCATGGACGGGGTTCGGGGACACGTTCCGGTCTCGCCGCCGCAAGCCGGATCAGCTGAGAGGGGGGATCGCATACCGCATGGCCTTGGTTGAGACGCGCTCGATCGACTACGTCCCCCTCGCCGAACGGCGCGGCAAGGTGCACCATCTCTGGCCGGTGTGGTTCATGGGCGATGCCCACCTCGCCACCTTGGCCACCGGCGCGATCAGCGTGGTCGGCGGCTTGGACCTGTTCTGGTCAAGCCTCGCGGTGATCGGCGGCTGCGCCTTCGGCACGGTGCTGATGGCGCTCCATTGCACGCAGGGGCCGCACCTCGGCCTGCCGCAGATGATCCAGTCGCGCCCGCAGTTCGGCTATATCGGCGCGCTGCTGGTGTGGATCGTGGCATTGTTCACCTACATCGGTTTCAACGCGCTCAACCAGTCGCTGGCGGCCGCAACGCTCCACGAACTGGTCGGCCTGCCCGAAGCCCCCGCGATCATCCTGTTCGGCCTCGTCGCCGCGCTGGTGGCGGGTATCGGCTATGACGTCATCCATGCCACCCAGCGCGTTCTCGCCTATATCATGCTGGCGGCGCTGGCGGTCTACACGCTGGGCTTTTTCACCGCCTTCGATCTTGGCGCGCTGCTGCAACCTGGCGAATTCAAGCTCACCCTGTTCCTCGTCCAGTTCTTCGCGGCGGCGGGCTATCAGCTCAGCTGGTCGATCTATGTCTCGGACTATTCGCGCTATCTCCCGCGCGAAGTCGGGATCAAGTCCGCCTTCCTGTGGACCTTCTGCGGCGCCTTCATCGGCGGCACCTGGATGATGCTCGTGGGCGCCTTTGCCGGCGCGACCTTCACCGATCCCGATATCGTCGTCGCGCTCCGGCGCAGTGCCGACGCGATGTTCGGCGGGTTCGGCTGGCTGATGCTGATCAGCAGCTTCTTCGGCCTCATCACGATCACCTCGCTCAATCTCTACGGCTCCTCGCTCACCCTGCTCAGCGTGATTGACAGCCTGCGTCCGGTGCAGCTCGGCGCCCGCGCCCGGCTCGCCTCGCTCATCGTGTGCCTGATCGCCTCGCTGTCGCTTTCGCTGGGTTCGTCCGGCAATGTCATGCACCAGTTCGAGGCCTTCCTCGGCGTGCTCGTCTACCTTTTCACGCCATGGACCGCGATCAACCTCGCGGACTTCTTCTTCGTGCGCAAAGGCCGCTATTCGATCCGCGCGATGTTCATGGCGGATGGGATTTACGGCCGCTGGAACTGGCGCGGCCTCACCGCCTACTTCGTCGGCTTTGCGGCAATGATCCCTTTCTTCAAGACCGAGCTCTATGTCGGCCCGGTAGCGCAGAGCCTTGGCCGGGCGGATGTCTCGATGCTGGTGGGCCTGCCGGTCTCCGCGGCGGTCTATCTGCTGCTGTGCCGCAATCTCGATCTCGCCCGGGAGCTGGCCCAGATCCCGGCGCTCGACCGCAATCTGGAGACGGAGCCCGTCCGATGAAGCTGCGTTATGCGGCGCTGGCGCTGTCCCTGATGGCCGCACCCGCCATGGCCAAGTCGATCATCTTCCCGGACAGGTTCGATCCGATCGGCACGCCGGTCTCGAGCCTCAGGACGAGCGAGGGACGCACCGTCCACTACACCGATACCGGCGAGGCCGGCTGGCGGCCGATGCTCTTTGTCGGCGGTGCCGGCACCAGCGGGCGCGCCGCGGAACTCGTCGCCTTTCTCGATACGTTGCGCCGGCGGCTCAAGGTCCGGATCGTCACCGTCGAGCGCAATGGCCTAGGCGATACGGCCTTCGACCCGAACTGGACGTTCGCCGACTATACCAGCGAAGTGCGGCAGGTTCTCGCGCACCTCGGCGTCGGCAAGTTCGCGCTGGTCGCCATTTCCGGGGGCGGTGCCTATGCAGGGCACATCGCGGCCACTATGCCGGAGCGGATCACCTCGTGGCATACGCTGGCGGCCATCGCGCAGGCGCCTGCCGACAGCGCGATGTGCTCGGCCCCGCTCCCGGCGCTCGCAGCAAACCTCACCGAACAGACCGGTGCCCCGCGCGTCTTTCAGGCCAAGCCGCCCGAAGGCATGGCCTCCAAGGTGCGCGGCTTTGTCGACCGCGCCGCCGACGAGGGCGCGCATGCCTATTTCATCGCCGGACAGCGCGGCGATACCCGCGGCGTCGTGCGCGAATACCGCCGCTTCTGCGACACGCCCGCAGCGGTGAAGGCCTTCCCCGCCCCGGCCTATTTCTATTACGGCGAGGCGGACAAGGTCGTCCCCCCTTCGCAAGGCGAGTTTTGGGCCAGCAAAGTCGCGGGCAAAGTCACCTTCCGCCGCTACCCCGGCGAAGGGCACGATGTGCAGTACCGCCACTGGGACCAGGTCCTGCTCGATGTGGCCGGGTATGGCGATCAGACGCTCGTCTGCGAGAAAGGCCGTGCAAGGCTGCTGCCGCGCGTGGTGCAGGCCGCCGATCTCCCCAAAGGCACAACTGCCGGCGTCTGCGCCTGGAACAGCAAGGAGCCGCGCCATGCCGCCAAGTGAACCCCACGGCCTCACCACCCCGCTCGAAGGCGTTGCCGCAGACCCGTTCCAGCCCGGCGAGGTGATCCCCGCCCCCTTGCGCCTGATCCGCCCCACCGTCCCGCGCGAATGGGTCGATTACAACGGGCACATGAGCGAGTCCTGCTACCTCCTCGTCTTCGGCGACCAGTCGGACGCGTTCTTCCGCAAGATCGGCATCGACGAGGCCTACCGCGCCGGCGGCCATTCGCTGTTCACCGTGCAGACGATGATCTTCAACCTCGCCGAAGCGCATCTCGGCGATCCGCTCGATCTCGCGCTCCAACTGATCGACGCCGACGACAAGCGCCTGCACATCTTCCACACCATGCACCACGGCGAGACGGGCGAACTGCTCGCGACGGGCGAGCAGATGCTGGTGCATGTCGACATGAACGCGGGCAAATCCGCCCCCATGCCGCCGGAACTTCACGCAACGGTGCATGCGGTGCTCGCCGCCCACGCAGGGCTTGAACGCCCGGCGCAGGTCGGCCGCTCCATCGGGATCAGACGGGACAAGAAGTGATGCATTTCGAACTTTCCTCCGAACAGCAGATGCTGGTCGAAACGGTCCGCCGCTTCGTCGAGACCGAGCTCTATCCGCACGAAAAGCTCGTCGAGGACACCGACAACGTCCCCGCCGACCTTGCGGACGAGATCCGCCGCAAGGCCAAGGAGCTCGGCCTCTACGCCGTCAACATGCCCGCCGAACTCGGCGGCGGCGGCCTCGGCACCTTCGATACGACGCTGATGGAACGCGAACTGGGCCGCGCCAGCTATGGCCTGCAGATGATGATCGCGCGCCCCAGCAATATCCTGCGCGGCTGCACGGGCGGCCAGATCGACGAATACCTCCTCCCCACCATCCGCGGCGAGCGCCACGACTGCCTCGCCATGACCGAACCCGATGCCGGTTCCGACGTCCGCTCGATGCGCACCTTCGCGCGCCGCGACGGCAGCGACTTCGTCATCAACGGCTCCAAGCACTTCATCAGCCACGCGGACGTGGCCGATTTCGTGATCCTCTGCGCCGCGACCGGCGAAGCAGGCGGCAAGAAGACGATCAGCTGCTTCCTCGTCGACTTCGACACGCCCGGCCTCACCCGCCGCCGCGGGCCCAAGTGCGTCTCGCACCGCGGCTACCACCAGTGCGAGCTGATCTTCGAGGGTTGCCGCGTCCCCGCCTCCGCGCTGCTGGGCGAACTCGACAAGGGCTTCGAACTGATGGGCCAGTGGCTCGGCTCGACCCGCCTGCAAGTCGCCACCACTTCGGTCGGGCGCGGCCAGCGCGTGCTCGAAATGGCGACGCAGTGGGCCGCCACGCGCAAACAGTTCGGGCAGGCCATCGGCAAGTTCCAGGGCACCGGCTTCAAGCTGGCCGACATGAAGACCGAACTCGAAGCCGCGGAACTGCTCACCTTCCGCGCCGCGTGGAAGGACGATCAGGGCACGATGACCGACACCGACGCGGCGATGGCCAAGCTCTTCGCCTCCGAAGCCTTGGCCCGCGTGACCGACAACGCGCTCCAGATCTTCGGCGGCATGGGCCTGATGGACGAACTCCCCATCGAACGCTTCTGGCGCGATGCCCGCGTCGAGCGCATCTGGGACGGCACCAGCGAGATCCAGCGCCACATCATCAGCCGCGCGCTGCTGCGTCCGCTGGAGGCATGAGCGCGGATAGACTCGCCCGCCTGCTGCGCCCGCGCAGTCTGGCGCTCGTCGGCGGCAAGGCGGCCGAGGAAGCGGTGCGCCAGTGCCGCGCGCTGGGCTTTGCCGGGCCGATCTGGCCGGTGAACCCGAAGCGCGCCGAGATGGCCGGGCTGCCCTGCTTTCCCGATATCGCATCGCTGCCCTCCGCGCCGGATGCCGTGTTCATCGCCGCTCCCGCGCCCGCAACCATCGCCCTAGCCGCCGACCTCCACGGCACCGGCGGCGCGATCTGCTACGCCGCCGATTTCGCCGAAAGCGGAGAGGAAGGCCGGCAGCGGCAGGCCGCGCTCCTCGAAGCCGCCCAAGGCGTGCCCCTCATCGGCCCCAATTGCTACGGCATGCTCAATCTGTTCGACCGCGTGGCGCTCTGGCCCGATCAGCACGGCTGCCTGCCCATCGACAGCGGTCAAGGCGTCGCCATCGTCAGCCAGAGCGGCAACCTCGCGCTCAACCTCACCATGCAGGCGCGGGGCCTGCCCATCGGCTACGTCATTTCGGTCGGCAATTGCGCTGATGTGACGCCCGCCGATCTGATCGAAGCGCTGATCGCGGATGACCGGGTGAGTGCCATCGGCCTCCATCTCGAAGGCCTCGGCTCGGTCGCCCGCTTCTCGCAGGCCTGCCTTGCCGCCCGAACCGCCGGTGTCCCCATCGTCGCGCTCAAGACCGGCGCCTCGGCCAAGGGCGCCGCGCTCACGATGTCGCACACCAGCTCGCTCGCCGGGGCCGACGCACTCACCAATGCCCTGTTCGCGCGGCTCGGCGTTGCCCGCGCGCATGATCCCGCGACGTTCCTCGAAACGCTCAAGCTGCTGCATGTCGCCGGGCCCTTGCGCGGGCGCCGGATCACCAGCGCCAGCTGCTCGGGCGGCGAAGCCTCGCTCACCGCCGATCTGGCCGAAGCGGCGGGCCTCGAAACGCCGGACTTCCCGCCCGCCGCGCAGGATGCGTTGGAACAGGTGCTCGGCCCCCGCGTCCATGTCGCCAACCCGCTCGACTATCACACCTATATCTGGGGCGATCTTGCCGCGACGACGGCCTGTTTCGGCGCCATGTTGAACGCGGATTTCGAGGCCTCGCTGCTGATCCTCGATTTCCCACGTGGCGACCGCTGCACCGCCGCCGATTGGGATGTGACGCTCGCGGCCTTCCGCGCTGCCGTGCAGGCGCATCCCGCCCCGCCGGGCACGGTGCGGATCGTCGCCAGCAGCCTGGCCGAAACGATGCCCGAAACCGTCGCTGCCGCGCTGATCGCGGATGGGATCCTGCCTGCTGCCGGGCTCGCCGAAGTCCTGCGCGCCATCGCCGCCGCCGCCACCATCGGCGAGGCCTGGGCACGCGCGGCCCCCTCAGCGCTGCCAGAGCAGCCTCAGCCCTGCTCCGGAGAAGCGCACGTCTGGGACGAGGTCCGCAGCAAGGCCGCGCTTGCCGGTGCCGGTGTGCCGGTTCCACGCAGTCTCGTGTCCAGCCGTCCCGAGCTGGCAGACGCTGCCCTGCCCGCCCCCTTCCCCTTGGTTCTCAAGGCCGTAGGCGCCGATCTTGCCCACAAGACTGAACTCGGCGGCGTGGCCCTCAACCTCACGAGCCGCGAGGCCCTGCTCGCCGCCGCCGATCGCATGGCGGCGCTGTCAGACCGGTTCCTGATCGAGGAAATGGCCCTCGGTGCAGTAGCGGAGCTGATCGTCGGCGTGGGCCGCGATCCGCAGTTCGGTCTGTTCCTGACGCTCGGCGCGGGTGGCATCTTCGTCGAACTGCTGCGCCAGACCGAACAGGTCCTGCTCCCCGCCACACCGGCAGAGATCGAGGCCGCGCTTGCCCGCCTGCCACTCCACAAGATCCTCACCGGCTATCGCGGCAAGCCGGGCTGCGACATGCCCGCACTCATCGATGCCATCGCCCGCATCGCCGATTGGGCCATAGCGCATGCCGACCGGCTCGAGGAAATGGACGTCAATCCACTGCTCGCGCTGCCCACCGGCGCGATGGCCGTGGACGCGCTGATCCGCATGAGGGAGCCCCAGCCATGAGCGCCGTGAAGCTTGAAAGCCGCGACGGTATCCTGATCATCACGCTCGACCGGCCCAAGGCCAATGCGATCGATGTCGCGACCAGCCTCGAACTCTACGCCGCGTTCAAGGCGCTGAACGACGATCGCGCACTGCGTGTCGGCGTGATCACCGGTACCGGGCGCTTCTTCTCCGCCGGATGGGATCTCGGCGCCGCCAACGATGGCGAAGCGGTCGATGCCGACCACGGCCCGGGCGGGTTTGCCGGCCTCACCGAATACTTCAGCCTGACCAAACCGGTGATCGCTGCGGTGAACGGCCTTGCTGTCGGCGGCGGATTCGAGCTGGCGCTCGCTGCCGATCTCATCGTTGCAAGCGATACGGCGAAGTTCTGGCTCCCCGAAGCCCAGCTCGGCATGCTCCCCGATTCCGGCGGTCTGCTGCGCCTCCCCAAGGCCATCCCCGCCCGGCTCGCCCGCGAAATGATCCTGACCGGTCGGCGCATGGATGCGGCGGAGGCACTGGCACTCCATCTCGTGAGCCGCGTGGTCACGCCCGATGCCCTGCTGGACGCCGCGCTGGAGCTTGCGGGCGCCATCGCGAAATCCGCCCCCCTCGCCATCACCGCCGCGCGCGATATCCTGCGCGAAACCGAGGCGCTCGGCATCGAGGCGGCCTACCGGCACATGCGCAGCGGCGCGATCCCCTCCTATCAGGCGATGCTGCAATCGGACGATGCGCTCGAAGGCCCGCGCGCCTTTGCCGAAGGCCGCGCGCCGGAATGGAAGGGGCGCTAGCGACGGCTTCCCGAAACCTGAAACACTTGCCCAACCCCGTCCATGCTGAGCTTGTCGAAGCACTGTTCTTCTCTTGCGACTGCCACGCATAGCTCAAAAGGAAAGCGGTCCTTCGACAAGCTCAGGAAAGACGGGTTTGGGGCAGAGGTGGTCCGCATTGACCGCTCCTTGTTCTGGCGACGGCTGCCCGCATCCGGGCGGATTTTCCTACATCGACAATTTCTGTCATGACCAAGCGGGAAGGCCGTCATTCGCCTCCGCGCTCTTTCCCATCGTCGATGCCCACGCGAACAAAACGCACCCAAAAACCGTGAAACTGTCGCTTTTCGCGATTTTGTTATTTCTTTTTCGGCACTTACGCGGAAACTGAAAAGCGACACGGTGTCGCTATTGTCGCTTTTGACCGGTCCTGATCGGCATTCCGGTACCGCCGCTAGGCCCGTTCCCAGTCCACAGGGGCCACGCGCGGCAGGATCGCCAGCCAGCCGATCAGCCCCAGCACATTGACCAGGCCCGCAAGCAGGAACGCCGTCCCGTAGGAGCCGCCCCCCGCGTCGATCAGCACGCCCGCAAAGAACACCCCGATCACCCCGGGCATATTACCCATCATGTTCTGCATGCCCACCCAGCGCGCGGCGGCGGCGGGTCCGCCCATGATCTGCGGGATCATGAAATAGGCCGGCGAAGAGAAGCCCAGGAACACCTCGTAGACAAACAGCAGCGCGATGCAGGCCCCGATCGGCATGAACGGCATTGCCAGCATGCAGCCCAGCCCCGCCAGGTGCGCCAGCGCGAGAGGAGCCTTGAGCGTCAGCGACGGCGACCACCCGCGCTGGATCAGCTTGTCGAACGCCCAGCCTGCGGCAAGCGCGGCCAGCGCATTCACGAGGTAGGCGCTGGAGACGACCTCGGCCATCTGCTGCTTGGAAAAGCCGCGCTGCATTTCAAGGTACATCGGCAGGTAGCCGAGGATGAAGTACCAGTTCCAGTTGCCCGCGAAATGCCCCAGCGATGCGCCCCACAAGGCGCGGCGGGACAGGATCTGGCGCAGGGTCACCGCCGGCGCCGCGTCGCCCTCTGCGGGCTTGGCTTCGTGGATCCGCACCCGGCTCCACGGCAGCAGCCACAGCAGGGAAAGCGCGCCGAACAGCACGAAGGTCGGCCGCCAGCCCCAGCGCGCCATCAGCAGGCCGCCGATCAGCGTCCCCGCCGCTGGCCCCACCAGATAGCCGAAGCCGATCACCCCGTTGGCGAGGCCCATCTGCCCCTTCGGCACGTTGCTGGCGATGATCTTCGAGGTGGTGGTGAACGCCACGCTCTCGCCCATGCCGAGCATCAGCCGCAGCACGAACAGCCCGGCAAAGCCCTGCACGAACCCCGTCAGCAGCGTGGAGACCGACCACAGCAGGGCGCCGAGGGCCAGCACCACCTTGCCGCCGATCCGGTCCGAAAGCGCGCCCGCAGGCAGCTGGCAGAACGCATAGGCAAAGTAGAACCCCGCCGCGAGCGCGCCGTAGGCCGTGGCGCTGAGGTTCAGGTCGGCGCGGATCTGGGTCGCGCCGGTCGCAAGGTTGCCGCGGTCGATGTAGTTGATGAACAAGCTCGTTGCCATGAGGCCGACGAGGACCAGCGGCGCGGTGGTGCGAGGCTTGGCCGCCTCAGGCCGCATAATCGGAGCCCTGCCGGTCAAGCATGCGTTTGAGCGCGGCAAAGTGCAGTTCGATCCGGTCCAGCCCTTCGACCAGCGCGGACTTGGTGTACTGCTCGACCGTCCGCCCGAGCGCCGGTTCACCAACGAGCCGCAGCTTCTGCCCGGTCGATTGCGCCAGGATCTGCGTCCTTGCCGCCTGTTCGAAGAAGTAGAGCGTGTTGAACGTCTCGGCGACGCTGGCACCGGTGGTCACCACGCCGTGGTTGCGCAGCAGCAGCACGGACTTTTCCCCGAGCGCCGCTGCCATCCGCCGCCCCTCGCCGCTTTCGAGCGCCAGTCCCTCGTAATCGCACAGCGCGACGAGGCCGGCAAAACCGATGGCGTTCTGGCTCGCCATCAGCAGTTCCGGCTCCTCCAGCATGCTCAGCGCGGTGGCGTAGGGCATGTGGGTGTGCATCACGCAAGCCACCTCGGGCCGGGCGGCATGGAGCGGGGCGTGGATGTGGAAAGCGGTGTCCTCCACCGGCCCCTCGCCCGCCAGCTTGTTGCCCGCGAAATCGACGATCAGGAAATCGGAGGCGCGGATTTCCGACCAGTGTAGCCCGAACGGTGCGAGGAGGAACCGGTCGCTGTGGCCCGGCAGAAGCAGCGTGAAGTGGTTGTCGATGCCCTCGTGGTAGCCGAAATGGACCGCGAGCCGGTGCGCGGCGGCGAGATCGATCCGCGCCTGCCACTCGGCCGCGTCCATCAGCGCGCTGGCTCCGGCGCACCGTCCAGCTCGCGGATGAGCGGTTTGCGCAGCAGCAGGATCACCGCCGCGCCGACCACGCCGATGGACGCGTCGAGGATCCAGAAAGCGGTGGGGGTCATCGCGTCGAAATTGCTGCCGACCCACCCTGCGGTGACATGCGCGGCAAACGGCGAAAGGAAGGCGACCCCCATCAACGTCGAGGCGACGCGCGGCGGCGCGGCCTTGCTGACGATCGCCATGGTGGTGGGCCAGTAGTACATCCAGCCCAGCCCCATGATCAGCCAGCCCGCAATCGCCCAGAACGCGCCGACGCTGTGCTCCTGCGTCACCCCGTAGTTGCTGAACGCGAAGAGCAGCGCGGCGAACGAGACGACCGCCGTGCCGATGCCCTGCTTGGTCACGTTGGCCGGCTCCTGCCCACGCTTGGCCTGCCAGCCCCACAATGCGACGAGGATCGGCGCGGCGAGGATCGAGCCAAAGGAGTCCATGCCCGCAAACCAGCTCGAGGGCACCGTTCCCAGAGGGGTGGCGAGATTGACCCACTGATCGACCCACAGGATGCCGATGCTCCAGACCATCGGGTAGGTGATCTCCGCGGGGAACGTCAGCGCGATGACGAAGATCAGCACCGCGACGCGGCGGCGCTCTGCGGGCGTGAGCGGCGGCGCCTTCTCGCGCGCCGTGGGCACGGGTTTGAAATCGGGCAAGTGCCGCTGGCCCATGATGTAACCGACCATGGCCACCAGCATCAGCACCGCCGCCACCGCGAACCCGGCGTGGAAGCCCCAGATCGCGGCGACAAGGCCAGTCGTCACCGGTCCGCTCGCCGCGCCGATGTTGATGCCGGTCGCGAAGATCGTGTAGCCGCGCGAACGGCGCGATTCATCCTCGCGCGGGTAGAGCGTGCCGACCTGCGCGGAGATGTTTCCCTTGAGGAAGCCCGAGCCCATGATCAGCAGCGCCAGCGCGATCACGAAGCTCTCGTAGAACGACATCGCCGCGTGTCCGGCGGCCATCAGCAGCACGCCGATCAGCACGGTGCGCTTGGGGCCAAGCACCCGGTCCGCCACCCAGCCGCCGATGATCGGGGTGAAGTAGACGAGGCCCGCGTACCAGCCGTAGATGATCGACGCGAAGGCGACATCGCTCATCGCACCGTTAAAGCTGAGGCCATGGCGCAGCGCGGCCAGACCCAGCACCTTCCCAGCATGGAGCGGCAGAAGCTCCTTCACCATGTAGAGCGTGAGCAGCGCGGACATCCCGTAGAACGAGAAGCGCTCCCACATCTCGGTGAAGGCGAGGTAGTAGACCCCCTTGGGATGGCCGGCGAATTGTTCGAACTGCTGCGCCTCAGCCGCCATTATGCTGTCTCACCCCCGCTCGCGCGCATCGGTTCAGGCGCGCGGTCATGCAAGGGATGGGCGATTGTCGGCCCATCCGTCAATTGCCAAAGTCATATGGCTGTTCAGGAAATCGTGATTACGGCATTCCCGATCAGCTTGCCGGATTCCACTGCCTCATGCGCCTTGGCGCTGTCCGCCAGATCGAACGTGGCGGCGATCGCGTGGCTGAGCGCGCCCTGCTCCAGCGCGGCGCCAAGCCTTGCAAGCATGCGCGCGCGTTCCGGCGAGGCAAGCAGGTAGACGATCAGCATCCGCAGCGTGACGTTGCGGAACATCAGCGGGTAGAACGGAAGCTTCGGCTCCGCATCGGCCATCGAACCGTAGGCGGCGATCACACCGCCCTCGCCGATCACCGCAGACGTGACCGGCAGGTTGCCGCCGAATTCCACCTCTACCACGCGGTCGACCGACTTTCCGTGGTTGGCCGCGAGGATCGCCGCTGCAACATCGCCCTCGCGGTAGTTCACCACCGCATGCGCGCCCGCTGCTGCGGCGGCTGCGGCCTTCTCGGGGCCGCTCACCGTGGCGATGACCCTCGCACCGCCCCAGCGGGCAAGCTGGATGGCATAATGGCCCACGGCACCGGCGCCGCCGGTCACCAGCACGGTTTGCCCGGTGACTTCCCCATCAGCGAAGACGGCATGGCAAGCGGTCGACGCAGGGATGCCAAGGCAGGCGCCAGCCTCGAAGCTGGTACCCTTGGGCAGTGCCACCGCCTGTGCCTCGGGCAGGCACACGTACTCGGCGCAGGTGCCAAAGGGCCGCCGATAGGCCGCGTTCCACACCCAAACCCGCTGTCCGATCCGCGCAAACGATACTCCCTCGCCCACAGCGTCAATCTCGCCCGCGCCATCGGAATGGGGGATGACGCGCGGGAAGGCGATGGGTCCGCGCAAGCCGTCACGGGACTTCACATCGGAAGGGTTCACGCCCGATGCGTAGAGCCGCACGCGCACTTCGCCGGGACCCGGCTGCGGCGTTTCCATGTCGCCCAATTGCAAGACCTTGGCAGCAGGCCCTGTCTCTTCATACCAGACCGCGCGCATCAGGCCTCCATATCCAGCGACAGGCTCTCGGTATGGCCGTCGATCGCAAGTGCCTGCCCGGAAATGCGTGCTCCGGCAGGTGACATCAGGTATTGCACCATCGCCGCGACGTCCTCCTTGGTCGCGAATGTGCGCAGCGAGGTCTGGCGCTTGTATTCGCGCTCCACTTCATCAGTGGTGAGCCCTCGCTCCGCCGCATCCGCCGCAATCACCCGGTCGATGCGCGGGCCCTCCACGCTGCCGGGGCAGATGGCATTGACGCGGATGCCTTCGGGGCCAAGTTCCATCGCGAGCGTCTTGGTCAGCCCGATCAGCGCCCACTTGCTCGCGACATAGGGTCCCCGTAGCGGGCAGCCGAAGAGGCCGGCGGTCGAGCTCATTGAAATGATCGCAGAACCGGGGGCCCGGCGGCGCAGCAGTGGGATCGCGCTGCGGGTCATCAGGAACGTGCCATTGAGATTGACGTCGATGGTGGCGTTCCATGCGTCGATAGGTTGGTCCTCCAGCCGCGCGGTCGGACCGGAGATGCCCGCATTGTTGACGAGGAGATCGATGCCCTCGGCGCCCCGGGCCGCGAGATCGGCCTCGACCCAGGCATAGAACCGGGCAACCGACGCCGCATCGCTGATATCGCAGACCGTGGCGACGAGGTTTTCCCGTCCGCCCAAAGCCTCAATCGCTGCTGCATCCTGATCGCCAGCGTAGACCCGCCAGCCATCAGCGCAGAGCGTTTCGGCAATGGCCAGCCCGATGCCGCTCGCCGCCGCCGAGATGACCGCAATGCGTTCCTTCATGCGTCAGTCCTGCACGGTCTTGTCACCGGCGGGGTCGGAGTGAAACTCGTGCCAGATGCCGTTGAGGATCGCCACGCTCACCGCAAGACCAAGCCCGAGAATCCATGAAAAATACCACATAGGTGCTTGCTTTCGCTCAATACATGTCAGGGTTGAGGCGGACTTCCTCCGCGCCCACACGCCCAAACATCACCCGGTAGGCCCAAGTCGTGTAGGCCAGCACGATCGGAAGGAAGATCAGCACCACCACCAGCATGATGAACAGCGTGAGGTGGCTGGACGACGCGTTCCACACCGTCAGGCTGGACGCGGGATCGATGGCGCTGGGGAGGATGAAGGGGAACATCGAAAGGCCGACCGTCGCAATGATGCCCACAGCCGCCATCGACGAACCGGCAAAGGCCAGCGCATCATGGCGGCGGCGCAGGCCCGCAAACGCCACCAGCGGGCCTAGAAGGCCAAGCAGCGGGGCAGCGATCATCCACGGATGCGCGCTGTAGTTGTCGAGCCATGCGCCCGGCGCTGCCATCGCGCGGGCAAGGTGCGGGTTGGACGGGCCAGCCGTATCGACCATATCGGCGACGCGGAAGCCAAGGCCGCCCCATGCAACATAAGCCCCGCCCGCGGCGAACAGCGCCAGTACCAGCACCGCCGCACCCGCACCGTATTGCCGCGCGCGGTGCTGGACTGGCCCCGGCTCCAGCTTCATCGCCAGCCAGCCCGCACCGTGAAGCACGAGCATCGCCACCGATAGCAGACCGGCAAGCAGGCTGAACGGGGTGAACAACCCGAGCAGCGAGCCCTCGTAGGTCGCGCGCAGATCCCCATCGAGGCGGAACGGCGCACCGAGCAGCACGTTGCCGACCGCCACGCCGAACACCAGCGCCGGGACCAGCCCGCCTGCAAAGAGCGCCCAGTCCCACCGCGCGCGCCAGGCCGGATCAGGCCGCTTCGAGCGATACTTGAAACCCACCGGCCGCAGGATCAGCGCCGCCAGCACGAGGAACATCGCAAGGTAGAAGCCCGAGAAACTTACCGCATAGACATAGGGCCAAGCCGCGAAGATCGCGCCGCCGCCGAGGATGAACCAGACCTGGTTGCCTTCCCACGTCGCGCTGACGGTGTTGATCACCATGCGGCGTTCAAGGTCGTTCCGCGCGACGAACGGCAGCAGCGCCATCGCGCCGAGATCGAACCCGTCGGTGAGCGCAAAACCGATCAGCAGCACGCCGATCAAGGCCCACCAGATCAGCCGCAGCGTCTCGTAATCAAGCGGCAGCGCCATCGCGCCTCTCCTTTATTCGGCGGGAACGCTGTGGAACGGATTGGGCGTGGCGGGCGGCGGCACCGGATCGCGGCGCGGCTGCCACGGCGTGTAGCCCTCCGGCCCATGCCGGATCGTCGATAGCATCAGCCGCACCTCGATCACCGCGAACGCGCTGTAGAGCAGGGTGAAGCCCGCGATCGTCGTCCAGATCTGCGCAGGTGTCAGGCTCGATGCGCCAAGGAATGTCGGCAGCACGCCGTCAACCGCCCACGGCTGCCGTCCGATCTCGGCCACCAGCCAGCCCAGTTCCGCCGCGATCCACGGGAGCGGAATGATCAGCACGGCGCCGCGCAAGAACCACTTGGCGTTGAAGCGCCGCGTGTTGGCGAGTACCAGCGCTGTCGCGAAGAAGCCGATGAACAGGAAACCCAGCCCCGCCATGCCGCGGAACAGCCAGAACAGCGCGGGCACGCTGGGCACGGTCGACCATGCCGCCTTGTCGAGCGTCGCCGCATCGGCCTTGCGCGGGTCTGCCAGGAAGCGCTTGAGCAGCATGGCATAACCGAGGTCGTCCTTCGCGCTTTCGAACTGCGCGCGCGCGGCCATGTCCTTCGGGTTCGCCTTGAGCTTTTCCACTGCATCATAGGCGACAAGGCCATGTTCGATGCGGGTGCGGGCGTGGGCGACCAGCGGGTAGATGCCCACGACCTGCCCCGTCAGGCTGCGCGTGCCGATGATGCCGAGGACATAGGGGATCTTCACTTCATAAAGCGTCTCGCGCCCTGCATTGGAAGGCAGGCCGAACACCGCGATCCCGGCAGGCGCCGGCTCGGTGTGCCATTCCGCCTCGATCGCGGCGAGCTTCATCTTCTGGTTGTCAGTCAGCGTGTAGCCGCTCTCGTCGCCCAGCACGACGACCGACAGCGCCGAGGCGAGGCCGAACGCCGCTGCCACCGCGAAGCTGCGCTTGGCAAGCTCGAGGTGCCGTCCCTTGAGCAGGTACCACGAAGAGACGCCGAGCACGAACACGCTCGCGGTGACGTAGCCGGCGCTCACGGTATGGACGAACTTGGCCTGCGCGACGGGATTGAACACCACGTCGTAGAAGCTCGTGATCTCCATGCGCATGGTGACGGGATTGAACGCCGCGCCGACAGGATGCTGCATCCAGCCATTGGCGATCAGGATCCACAGCGCGGAAAAATTGGAGCCGACCGCCACCATGAAGGTCGTGAACAAGTGCTGGCGGGCGCTCAGCTTGTCCCAGCCGAAGAACATGAGGCCCACGAACGTCGCTTCGAGGAAGAAGGCCATCAGCCCCTCGATCGCCAGCGGCGCGCCGAAGATGTCGCCGACATAGTGCGAGTAGTAGGACCAGTTGGTGCCGAATTCGAACTCCATGGTGAGGCCGGTCGCGACCCCCAGCACGAAGTTGATGCCGAAGAGCTTGCCCCAGAAACGGGTGATATCCCGCCAGATCGGGCGGTCGGTCATCACATAGACGCTTTCCATGATGACCAGAATGAACGACAAGCCGAGCGTGAGCGGCACGAACAGGAAATGGTACAGCGCGGTCAATGCGAACTGCAGCCGGGAAAGTTCCACCACTGCCATATCCATCGCTTGTGCCCTTTCGTGGCCTGCGCCTAGAGGCAGCGCCGAGTCTGCCACTGCCGTCCCCTGCCCATTAACCGAATCCAGATCATGAAGACAGCCAAAGCGGCAGGCTTGGCCTGGACATCCGATAGTGTGGGCGCTGCGCTTTTTGCATGGGGTGCCGCGAGCGCCCTGGAAGCGCGGCTGCAAGGGACAACGGGTGTCGCCGCTGGCGCCGCGCTGATGCTGCTGGGCGGCCTGCTGCGGCTCGCCAGCCAGTATGGGGCGCAGATCATCGGCTTCGACGAAGGGCGCAAGCTGGCCCAGCTGCGGCGCGCGGCGCTGTTTCCGCGGCTGCTCTCACTGGCCGGGCCTGCCGCTCCGGCACTGGGGGCGACTGCGACGCTGGGCATCGATCACGTGGCCGCCGAGCAGGCCCGCGCGGCGCGGTTCGATCCGGTGCGGCAGTCCGCCACGCTGGCCCCCTTCGTCGTCGTGCTGATCGTCGCGCTGCAGAGCCGGGTAGCCGCGCTGATCCTGTTCCTGACGCTCATTCCGTTCGTGATCGGCATGATCCTCGCGGGCGGCGCGGCGCGGCAGGCGGCGGACCGGCAGATGGCGGCGATCACCGCGCTTTCGGCGCTCTATGTCGACCGCATCCGCCACTTGCCGATCATCCGCCACTTCAGCGCGGAGGACAGGGTCGCGCGGGCTGCGGGCGGCGCCGCGCAGGATGTGGCCGAGCGGACCATCGCCGTGCTGCGCGCCGCGTTCCTTTCGAGCGCGGTCCTTGAATTCTTCGCCGCGCTGAGCGTTGCCTTGGTGGCGGTCTATTGCGGGTTTGCCCTGCTGGGCCTGCTGCCGTTCACCCCGCCGGAGCAGCTCGACTACCGCGCGGCCTTCTTCGTGCTGGTGATGGCGCCGGAATTCTATCTGCCGATGCGCCGCCTTGCCGCAGCCTATCACGAAAAGCAGCTGGGCGAGGCAGCCGAGAAGGCGCTGGCGGAGGTACCCGAGCCCGTGAAAGCGGCGGCCACGGCGGACAAGGTCTCGCTTCGGGATGTCGCCATCACATGGCCGGGTCACCGCATCGGGCCGGTCAGCTTCGAGCTTGGCCAGACCGGGCTGGTCTGCGTGACAGGACCGACCGGCAGCGGCAAGACCAGCCTGCTCGCCGCGATTGCCGGGCAAGTCAGGCCGGGCGAAGGCACGCTGGCAACACGCCCCGCAGAGGCCATCGCTTGGGCCGGACAGGTGCCGCTGCTGCTGCCGACGACGCTCGATGACAACCTGCGGCTGGGCCGTCCCGAGGCTACGGAAGCGGAAGTGGCCGAGGCGGTGCACCGGGTCGGTCTCGATGCGCTGGTCGGGCGCCGCACGGAGGGACTTGCCACTCCCATCGATCACCACGGCGCATGGCTTTCGGGCGGGGAGCGGCGGCGGCTGGGCCTTGCCCGCGCATTGATCGCGGATCGCCTGCTGCTGCTGGCGGATGAGCCGACGGCGGATCTTGATGGCGCCAGCGCCGAACAGATCATCGCGCTGCTCGTTGCCGAAGCCAAGCGGCGTGCGGTGATCGTCGCGACGCATGACGAGCGGCTTGCCGCCCTTGCCGATCAAGTGATCGCGCTGTGATTTCGGCGCGCTTTCCGCTGCCGCTGCCACCTCGCGTCAAGGGCCGCATCGCGCTGGGCTTTACTGCTGCACTGGCGGCCGGGGTCGGTGGACTGGTCCTGCTTGCCGTCTCGGGCTGGTTTCTGACCGCAGCTGCATTGGCGGGTGCCAGCGGTGCTGCCGCCGTTGCCGCGTTCAACTACCTGATCCCTGCCGCCGCGATCCGGGGCCTCGCCGTCGTGCGTACGGCGGCCCGTTATGGCGAGCGGCAGTGGAGCCATGAGGCGGCGCTCCATGCCCTTGCCGGCCTGCGCGCCGCGCTGTTTGCCCGGCTCGCCCATGCCGATGGCCGCAGCGCGCCGGACCTGTCCGGCGGCGATGCCAGCGCGAGGCTGATCGGCGATATTGCCGCACTCGAAGACCTTGTGGTGCGGCGGCCCGGAATCCCGGCGGCCTACGGGACGATGCTGGTGGGGCTCGCTGCCGTCGCACTGGCGGGATGGCTGGCGGCGCTGATGCTGGTGGCCCTAATCGTGATGCTGCTCGTTGCCTTGGCGCGCTTGCCGGTGCGCCTCAGCGCCGCGCCGGCTGCCGAAGCGGCTGCAGCGACTGCAGAACTGCGGCGCATGCTGGTCGACTATGCCGCAGCCCGCAGCGAGATCATCACGTATGGCCTTGCGGACCGCGTGACCGCCTTGCTGGTGGCGCAGGCGGACCGGCTGGATAATGCGCAGCGCCAGCTGGCGCGGATCGAAGCGGCCAGCAGCGGCCTGCTGATCCTCGGCAGCGCAGTGGCCGCCGCGGCGACCCTGCTGGTCAGCACGGCCTCCGCCCCGCTCACCGCACTGGCCATGCTGGCGGCCACGGCGAGCATCGAGGCCGTTGCCGCCATCGCCCGCTCCAGCGCACGCGAGGCAGCTGTCACCGAGGGCACCGAACGGCTGCGCGTTTTGCTGGCATTGCCGGTGCCTCAGGGCAAAGACACTCCAGTTGCAGAGGCCCCCTTGCCAATCGGGCTTGGCGAAGGCCTGTTCGCGCCAGCAAGCCGCATCGCGCTGACCGGCCCATCGGGTTCAGGCAAGACTCGCGTGATCGAAGCGCTTGCCGGTCTGCGCGCGCCTGCGCATGGGCTTTCGCTGGGCGGAAAGGAACTCGCGGCGCTTTCCGAGAGCGCCATCCGCGCCCAGATCGCGCTCGCGCCGCAGGAGCCGATGCTGATAGCCGGAACCGTGGCGGACAACCTCCGCCTGGCCCGGCCCGGCATTGACGCACCCGCGATGGCGCAGGCCCTGCGCACGGCGCAGCTGTGGGACCGGATCGCGCGCATGCCGCATGGCCTTGATACGATGCTGGGCGAGGATGGCGGCATTCTGTCGGGCGGTGAACGCAAGCGTCTGTCGCTGGCGCGGGCATTGCTGGCGGGGCGGCCCTGGCTGCTGCTCGACGAGCCGACCGAGGGCCTCGACATCGCGACAGAGGCAGCACTGGTCACTGCGCTCGGGACGTGGCTCGAAACCACGGGCACCGGGCTGCTGATCGCCTCGCACCGCCCGGCGCCGCTGGCATTGGCGACACAGCAGGTTCCGGTCGAGGCGATCCCGGCCGCCTAACCTATTCGTCAGCCGCGATACCTGTGGCGATAGGGTAGAACAGGCATGCGAAAGGGGAGACCCGCATGACCGTGACCGTCCTCACGCTGCTCAAGCGCCGCGCCGATATGAGCAAGGCCGATTTCATCGCCTATTACGAGACGCATCACCGCCGGATCGGCGAAAAGGTGCTCGGCCCCTGGGCGATCCGCTATGAGCGCAAGCACCTGCACCCCATGGACGGCACCAACGTCGACCATGATTTCGATGTCGCCATGGAGATCGAATTTGCCGACGAGGCCGCCATGGCCGCCTGCTTTGCCGCGCTCGCCGAGCCGGAAACGCGGCGCGAGATCACGGAAGACGAGGAGCGCCTGTTTGATAGGCCGCGCATGCGCGTCTACCGGGTGGAGCAGCACCGCTCCGATATGCCTCAGACTACCAGCTTGCCCGCATAGACCTGCCGCAGCACTTCGTCGGACAGCCGCTGGGTGCGGCGGGTGCGTGCATCGCCGAACACCGGTTGCTGGAGCAGCAGGCCCATGTGGACCACGTTCACGAAGTCGCTCGCCAGTTTCATCTGCTCCCACTGGTCGCGCCAGTGCGGGAAGGCCTCGATCATCTCGGCGATCCACACTTCATCGAAACGGCGGGCGACGGGGCCGAAAAACTGATCCAGTTCGCGGTCGGTGCGCGCTGCCACGGCCAGTTCGAGGTAGGCCGCATATTCGCGCGTCTGCACGCTGCGCCAGTGCGCGGCCGTTGCGATCTCAAGCCGCTCCGTTTCCGCTGCGTCCTTCATCTCTGCGAGGTAGTCCTCGAGAAACAAGCGCATGCGTTCGTAGAAAACGTGTTCGACCACCGCGCCGACGAGTGCCATCAGTGTCGGGAAATGGTGGTGCATCGCTCCTCGCGAAACGCCGGTGCGTTCGACCACTGCCTGCGTGGTCAGGCCCGCAAAACCGTTCTCGACAAGGCAATCGATCGCCGCTTCGATGATGCGCAGCCGGGTGCGCGCGCTCTTCCTCTGCTGCCAACGCGCAGGCTTTGCATCGGGGCCTGGCGGCTGCAGCGCATCAAGGACGCGCGTCTTGGTCTTCGATCCGGTCAAAGCATTGCCCCTGCCTCGGTTCTGCGCCGATCCTATCCCTTCGATCTCCCGCCAGCCAGAGGCATGTTGGACCAGTGGCGCCGCCTATCGATCTCGGCTCGCCCGCGCCTCGCGCCTGATGATGTCCATGCCATCGGGATCGACCAGTTGGCCATGCAGCGCGAAATTGTTGGCATGGCCGAACTGGTGGAGGTTGAAGGCGGACTGCACCGCGTTCCACAGGCCCATCGCGTCCATCGACTGGTTCACGCTCATCTTCGCGGTCTTGAGCCCGATCGCCGGGCGCGAGGCGATCTTCTCCGCAATCGCCAGCGTGCGGCTTTCAAGCTCCGCGCGCGGGACGACTTCGCTCACCATGCCAAGCGTCCTCGCCTCCTCGGCGCCGATGGGCTCGCCGGTGAACAGCATCTGCTTGGCCCGGCGATGGCCGATCTCGAAGGCGTGGACGAAGAACTCGTGGCCATTCATTCCGAACGCAACAACCGGATCGGAGAACTCGGCATCATCGGAGGCGATGATCAGGTCGAACGGCCAGATCAGCATCAGCCCGCCAGCGATTGCCTTGCCCTGCACCGCCACGATGATCGGCTTGGGCAGATTGCGCCAGCGCCAGCAGAAACCGAGGTAGACCTCCTGCTCGCGCGACATGTGGCCCTGCGGCCCCTTGTGGCGATAACCGCCGAAGCCGAGCACAGTCGGCCGCAGTTCACCGATCTTCACGCGGTCGCTGAGATCGTGGCCGGAGGAGAAGTTCTTGCCCTCCGACGCGACGATCACGACGTTCACCTCGTCGTCATCCATCGCGATGTCGAGCGCATCGTTGATCTCGTAGAGCATGCGCAGGCCTTGCGCGTTGTGCTTCTCAGGCCTTGCGAGGGTAATGCGAGCCACGCGCGATGCGGGCCTGTCGTAACGGATATCCTCGAAAGCCGGCACTTCGCTCATTCTGGCATTCCCTCTGCTGCGCGCGAACGTAGCAAGGCATGCAACGCGGCCTGAGATTAGAAAATGCCCGTTTATGACAGGCCCTCGCTGCTGCCCCGGCATTGCGGCCGATCCGCCGGACAAATGCTGGCCTATCCATACTTTTGAGGCGATCTGCCGTTGCCGTCAGCCTATCAGGATCACGACAAGGGAGGCCAGGAGCACATGAGGATTGCCGTAACCGGTGCCGGTGGATTTGTCGGGCAGGCTCTCGTCACGGCGCTTGCCGATGCGGGCGCGAGCATCGTTGCGACAGACCGCACACTGGATGGCTTGCCGGATGGCATCGAGCAAATCGTGGGAGATATTGGCGATCCGGCGGTCCGTTCGGCCCTTCTCGCCGGTCGGCCGGATGCGCTTATCCACCTTGCGACCGTTCCTGGCGGCGCTGCCGAGGCCGAGCCCGCCGAAAGCCGCCGGATCAACGTCGATGCAATGTATGATTTGCTGCTGGAAACCTCCGCCGCTTCGCCGGGCCTGCGTGTGGTGTTCGCCAGTTCGATCGCCGTCTTCGGCGATCCCATGCCGCCGCTCGTCGACGATCAGACGCCGCTGGCGCCGAAGCTGATCTACGGCGGACACAAGGCCATGATGGAGACCGCTGTTGCCCTGTTTTCGCAGCGCGGCATGATCGACGGCATATCGGTGCGCTTGCCGGGTGTATTGGCCCGACCACAGGGTCCTTCGGGAATGAAGTCCGCTTTCCTCTCCGATCTGTTCCATGCGCTGCGAGCCGGGAACGCCTTTGCCTGTCCGGTAACGGCGCAAGGCACGATCTGGGCCCAGTCCGTCAGCTGCACCGCTGCCAATCTGCTGCATGCTGCCAAGGTCGATGCTGCAGTCCTGCCGCCGACCCGCGCGGTGACGCTGCCTGCGCTGCGAGTGACGGTCGGAGATCTCGTCGCCGAGATTTCCCGCCAGTGCGACACGTCGCCAGATCTGGTTCGCTATACACCCGATGCCGCCCTGCAAGCCACCTTTGCCGCGCAGCCTCCGCTTTTGACACCCGCTGCCGACCGGGCGGGTTTTGTTCATGACGGGGACCTTGCGGCGCTTGTCGCTTCGGCGCTGGCAACGTTGCGCTGACTTATCCGTTCCCACTATCGCCAGTTTACCGGGACAGAGATAGGCTGATGATCGCAGCCAAGCATTGGTAAGGATGCAATATGGACCTGGGAATCAAGGGCCGCAAGGCGCTGGTCAATGGCGGAAGCGCAGGCATGGGGCGCGGCTCGGCGCTGGCGCTGGCGCGGGAAGGCGCCGAGGTATTCATCTCCGCGCGCGGTGTGGAGCGGCTGGAGGCAACCTGCGCCGCGATTGCTGCCGACACGGGCGCCAAGGTGCATCCCATTGCAGCCGATCACGCCAGCGATGAAGGCCGCGCTGCAATCCTGGCCGCATGCCCCGATCCCGACATCTTCGTCGCCACCTGCGCGCCGCCACCCTTCACCGGGGATTTCCGGGAGGTCTCGCGCGAGGAGTTCGAAAAGTCGGTCGCCACCGCGCTGCTCAGCCCGATCGACTATATCAAGGCTTTGTCCGGGCCGATGATGGAGCGCCGCTGGGGACGGATCGTCAATATCAGCACCGGCGCCGCTAAGTATCCGGCGGCGATGCGCGTGCTCTCCGGCCCGCCCCGCGCGGCGCTGGCGAATTACTGCCACGCGATCTCGAAGGAACTCGCGCGATACAACGTGACGGTCAATTCGGTGCTGCCGGGGATGCACCACACCCCGGGGATCGAGGAGATGATGAACCCGCGCGCGGCGAAGAACGGCCGCACTTATGACGAGGAAGTCGCCGCCTTCGTGAAAGCCGTGCGCATCCCCGCCGGACGCTTCGGCGATGCGGAGGACCTTGGCGCGATGGTCGCGATGCTCTGCAGCGCGCAGGCGAGTTTCGTCACCGGGCAAT
>Ga0310345_10001651_pt1 | contig 24291 bp, 18 predicted proteins | sample HC15DNA20500_MG_FD_204667 | JGI IMG/M metagenome (GOLD analysis project Ga0310345, IMG submission 204667) | Marine microbial communities from station ALOHA, North Pacific Subtropical Gyre - HC15-DNA-20-500_MG | ecosystem: Environmental > Aquatic > Marine > Oceanic | place: Pacific Ocean: North... | reverse complement strand
CAACCAGATCTCGCCATTGCGCAAGCCTTCCTCGATCCGGGCATGGAGCGAAAGCTCCCACGGTGCTTCTGCCAGACGGCTGGCCTCGAACAGTTCGATCGATCGGCCACTGGCCATGGCCTCGTTAGCACTCGCCAGCGCTGAATTGAGACGGGTCGGGACATCAAGGCCCTCATTGCGATCGAGGCCAAAGTGAACGTTGGTATCGAACGTACATGCACCGATCTTCAGCGGGGAAGCAAAAAGGGCGCGCATCCCTTCAAGATGGTCAAGCTGCGTTTCAATCGGCCGGGCCTCCTCAGCCCAGGCGAACTGGCCGCCTTCGCCGTGGTATATGGTGTCGGCTCCAGAACCGGCGGTTATTCGCCGAGCGATGGCGCGCGCGAATTCCCCGTGCAGATCGTGCGGTAAAGTCGCCAGCATCTCCTCATAGCGCGCGACGACTGCAACAACTATGTCCGACCCGACAGGGATGGTGCCGTTGGTCAGCGCAAGAAGATTGGGGAGGCCCGCTGTACTGGTCAGTTGGATGCGGCGCGCGCGCTTTTGCCACAAACGGAAAGAGCCATAGATAGCCAAGAATATCACGGCGCAGTCGGGCGGAAACACGATGCCCTGTCTACGCAGAGCTACTGGTAAGAAAATGACTGCTGCAACGCTCGCCAAGTACCACGCCAACTTGCGTGTGCCCTGCTTTCTTGCACCTGTAGCGACCAGCAATGCGGCAAGGAGCAGCATCGGGATTGCGCCAAATGTTCCGAATGAAACAGAGAACGGGAGCGCCAAACCTTCCGCACCCGCAATGTCGAGCGCAACGGCAGGCACGAGACGGTGGCCGAAATACAAGACGGACGGCACGCGCTCCAACGACGTGACGATGACAGTGCGGCCTGCCAGGCCCGTTGGAACGGCCGCTCCGTTCATGATATCCGTGGAACGGACTCGCGGGATGGTCTGGGGATCTACCGAAAAGTCCGGATAGTAATCCGACTCATAACCGTTCTGGTAGCCAGCAAGGACTGCGCTGAGCGTCGGGTAGTCGCGCGACTTTATGTTGACGACGTACGGCGCCGAGGTTGCGTAGTAGACAAAGTTGGAATGCCACGCCGAAACCACGACTTTGGCTGATCCAATTACATCGGGTGAAGGCAGGTTGAAAGAGCGCTGGTCGAAATCATCGACCTTCCCCGCTCGCGCTACGACCGCGAAATCGCTTCCGAAACTCTGCAATGCCTGCTTAAGCGCAGCGTCGCCCTCACGGTCTTTGCCGGCGGGAATGTTTACATCAAAAAACACGCGCCGCGGCATCTGGCGACGCAGCTTTTCGAGCAACACGGCTTGATCAGAAGTGGTCCATTCCTTGTGATCATCGACCGTCACAAGAATAGTCGATGGCGACGCATCGCGCCGTAGACCCTTGAAGACCACATTCCAGTAGACGTGCGACAACGGGTCTCCGGCAGAGAGCATTGCCAGAAGCAATGTCGCCAGGAGGGACAAGCCCAGTGTTGATCGCAAAAACTGACGCATGGACTGCCCAAAACGGGGTGGTGACAGCCGGGCTTAATCCACAATGGTTGATATTGGTTTAAGGTTCGCCAGCCAGATTCAGCTATGAATGTTTTCAAACTACTGAATTTACACAATTATCCTCAAACTTCGGTCCAACATCAGCAATTGCCAGATCAAACGGCTGTGATCGCTTGCTCCAGCGATATGCGCCTCGGCCAGCGCGGCAAGACGGCCCGTGTCGAACCAGCCGGTGCGTGCAAGAGTGCCGCCCTGAGCCACCTGCCGGGCCTCACCTGCCAGCGGTCCACGCAGCCAGGCTGCGATCGGCGTCACGAATCCCATCTTCGGACGGAACAGGATGTCCTCAGGCAGATAGCGGCGCATTGTCTGCTTGATCAGCCACTTGCCGGTCGTCCCACGCACGCGCAGGTGCTCGGGCAGGCGCGCGCCGAATTCGATCAGGCGGTGATCGAGCAGCGGCTCGCGCGCCTCCAGGCTGACGGCCATGCTGGTGCGGTCGACCTTGGTCAGGATATCACCCGGCAAGTAGAACTTGAGGTCGGCATATTGTGCGCGGTCGAGCCCGCTGCGGGCCGGAGCACCGCGCATCAGCTCAACGAACGGCTGTTCGGCGCGATACCCCCCGCGCAGCCGCCGGAATTCATCGGAATAGAGCGCGCTGCGCAGTTCGGGGCCGGTTACCGCCAGCGCCCGTGCGTAGCCCTCCTCGCCGCTTGCAGCGAGGCTGAGCAGCGTCGTCTTGGCCCGCAACGGGCGCGGCGCCCAGTCGAGCTTGGGATAGATCGCTCCCAGCCCGCCGAGAAGCGGTCGCCGCAGCGCCGAGGGCAGGAAGGCACGCACCTGCTCCTCGCGGTGCTGGAAGGTCTGACGGCGATATCCGGCGAAGGCCTCGTCCGCACCGTCGCCCGAGAGAGCGACGGTCACATGCTCGCGCGCCAATTGCGAGACACGCCAGGTCGGCAGGGCCGAGGCATCGGCGAACGGCTCGTCGAACATGGCAGCAAGCCTGTCGATCTGCGCGAAGTCATCGGCGCCGACGCTGTGCTGATGATGCTCGGTGCCGTATTGCGCGGCGATCCGCCCGGCATACTCCGTCTCATCCAGCGCCTTCACATCAAAGCCGATCGTGCAGGTCTTGACCGGCTCGCGGCTCGCCTCGGCCATCAGTGCGACAACGCTCGAACTGTCCACCCCGCCCGACAGGAACGCCCCCAGCGGCACATCGGCGACCATCCGGGAAGTCACCGCCTCGCGCATGTGATGCAGCAGATGCGCGCCGAGATCGGCCTCGCTGCCGCGCTCTCGCCGTTCGAACGAGACGTCCCACCACTGCACCGGCGGCGGCGGCGGTGCATCATGACGCAACAGGCGGTAGTGGCCTGCCGGCAGCTTCTCCACGCCTTTCAGGATCGACCGCGTATCGGGCACAAAGCCCCAGGTGAGGTAGTCCTCCACCGCCAGCGGATCGATCTCCCGGCGCAGCGAAGGATGCGCAAGGAGCTGCTTGAGTTCGGAACCGAAGATCACACTGCCATCGGCGAGCGTCGCTATATGCAGCGGCTTCACGCCCAGCCGGTCGCGCGCCAGCAGCAGGGTGCGCTGCCTCAGATCATAGAGCGCGAAAGCGAACATCCCGTGGAGGCGCGGGAGGCAGTTCACGCCCCACTTCTGCCATGCGGCCAGGATCACTTCGCTGTCGCCGTCCGTGCGGAACGTCGCGCCGTCTGCCTGCAGCTCCCGGCGCAGTTCGCGGAAGTTGTAGATCTCGCCGTTGAACACCAGCATTGCCGCGCCGTCGGACGAGGCCATCGGTTGCGGCGATCCGGCAAGGTCGATGATGGCGAGGCGCAAGTGGCCAAGGCCGACGCCCGGCGCGGTCCAGACGCCCTGCCCGTCCGGCCCGCGATGCGATGCGACCGCGCACATCCGCGCGATGCGGTCCGGGTCGACGGGTTTCAGGCCCTCGGTGTGAAAGATTCCGGCGATGCCGCACATGGTGGAGCCGCGCTTACCGGACGCGCGCCATGCGGTCCATCCACGGTGCAACGGGACCGATGGCGGCAAGGAACGAACGGATCGCGTCCTCGGGCGGCACACCCTCACCCGCTTCGGCAGACAGGATCAGTGTCATCGTCGCACGCGGGCGCAGCAGCAGGCGGTCCGTCATGTTGGCGAGCTTGAGGCGAGTATTGCTGCCGGTCAGCAGGCTGCCCGTGCGCAGCCAGGTGACGGCCAGGCGGTGGACCGGACCCGGCGCCTGGATCACGTCGCTCCTGGCCTCCGGAAAGCCGGTCCCCGGCGCTTCCCAAGCCCAGCGGCTGCCCATCGGCAAGGCGCCCTGCCCGAAGCCGCCCGCCTCCTTGCCATCACCTTGCGCGGCATAGAGCGCGAACGAGAGGTCCACGACATGGCCCTTGCCATCGCTGTAGCGCGCCACCAGCCGGTGGTCGGCACCGGTGTGCAGCGGGTGCCATTCAAAGCGCGAGCTGTGATCGTCGAGATGCCAGCCGGGCACTTCGGGGAGCGCGATATAGTCCGGCATCGGCGCCGCGATCCGGCTTGCCCCGGCGCTCCAGGCAAGGCCTGCAAGCGCCAGAGCTGCAAGCCCACCGAGCGCCGCCGGAAGCGGTAACGCCATACGCTCCAGCCGCGCGAGCAGGGGCGATGCGGCGATGGCATCTCCGTCAACCAGCGGCGCATCGACCTTGCGATCGAAGAAGCGCCAGCCGACCGCCATGACGAGGCCCATCACCAGCGCGAAGAATACCCAGCCGTAGAAGATGTGATCGAAGCTCGCGGCAAATTCGATCCCGCGCCAGCTGGCAATGTAGATCGTGCCCCAGGCGCGCACGCCGTTCGCCAGCACCGGCACGACAAGCGACAGCGCCATGAAACCGGCGCGGCGCCCCCAGCTGGCAAAGCATACGTTCGAAACGAGCGCACCATAGGCGATCATCGCGATCAGGAATTTCACCCCCGAGCACGCCTCCGCCACTTCGAAGTAGCCGAAACGCGTGGTGATGAAGACGCCGTCGATAGAGGCCGGAATCTGCGTGAGCGCCAGCAGCACCATCGTCAGCTTGGCCGTGATCGTCTGGAGAAACGGGATGAGCTCGTCGCCGAACGGCACCAGCGCGAGCATGTAACCCAGCGGAAACAGCTGCGCGGCCGCCACGCGCGGGCCAAGCAGCGCCAGTGCCGCAGCTTGCAGCATCACGACCACCGCCAGCTGCCGCGCCAGGCTCAGGCCCGAGAAGTCGCCGAGGACCCAGAGGAACACGGCGCCGCCCATCATCACCAGCCCCGGCCACCACGGGCTGGGGGCAAGCCGCACTGTCTCGCTTGCGCGCTGCATCGCCAGCCAGCCGAGGATCGGCGGAATGAGCAAGATATGGTTGTAGGTAGAGCTGTCCCACCACTGCTGCGCCATCTCGCGCCAGTCGCCGAAGAACAGTGCGATCAGGACGAGCCAGGTGGCAGCCAGCTGGATCAACGGCACGCGCCAATGAGCCGGCACACGCGCCATCAGGCCGAGCGGCCTGACCGGAAGCGCACCTTCAGGCGACATCGGTCTGCGCACCGATCAGCGCCTGCAGCGGTGCCAGCACACGGTCCCACCCGCGTTCCGCGATCACGAAGCGCCGCGCCGATGCGCCGAGGGCTTCAGCCGCCGCGCAATCCGCCAGCAATGCGAGCGCGCGTCCGGCGAGTGCCAGCGGGGCTTCGGCAAGAGCAAAGTGCTCGCCGTCCACACCGCCGATGCCCGTTGCCGCCGCCGGTGTCAGCAGCACCGGCCGCGCCATGGCCATCGCTTCGAGCACCTTGTTCTGGATCCCGCGCGCGATGAGGAGCGGCGCCGTGACAATATCCGCGCCGGCCAGCCAGGGCCGCACATCGGGCACTGCGCCGGTCACCAGCGTGCCGCCCACGCCCTCCAGCGCGCGGACCGCCGGTGTCGGGGCCCTGCCGACAATGGCGAAACGGGCGTGCGGGTGCGCCTGGCGGATCAGCGGCATCACCTGATGCGCGAAGAGTTCGACTGCGGTGATATTGGGTGGATAGTCCATCTGCCCGGTGAACACGATGGCCGGCCCCTCGCCCGCCAGCTCCGGTGCGGGATCGACCGCCGCCGGATCAAACAACTCGGTATCGATCCCGTTGCCCAGCGCGCGCACATCGGGCCTCGCCGCGCCGGAGAGCCGGCTCTCGAACAGTGCACTCTCTTCGCGGCTGACGAAGAGGCTGGTTGTCGCCCGGCGCGCGGTCACTTCCTCGAACTTGCGTAGCAACCGGGCCTCGCGCGAATAAAGCAGGCGCCGCGGCAAGGCGCCGGTCTGGGCATAGGCCTCGAACTTTGCCGAATCGACGTCGACGAAGTCCATCACCACGCGGCCCCGGAACTCCGGCGGGACGTATTGCGCCATCTGGCCCGAAAACACGAAAATCGCTGTAATCGGCCGCGTTTCGAGCACCTCGTGCACCCAGCGCTGCAGCTTTGCAGAGGAGAAAGCGGCGAGGCTGACCGGCAGCCCCTGTCCCAGCGCCGACAAGGCTGCGAGCGGCAGCGGCGCGCTTCGGCGTACAATGCAGTGGCTCGCCGCAATCGCTGCGACCGCGCTTTCCTGCGCAAGATCTGCCGCATCGTCCGCCAACGCGCCGACATGCACCGGCGCCAGTTCCGCAATCCGGCGCAACAGGTGGTTCGAGCGGATCTTGTCCCCCCGGTCCGGCGGGAACGGCACGCGGTGCGCGAGGAACAGGACTTCGCTCACGCCAGCCCCCGCGCGATGAACGGTCCGACGCGGTTGGCGAGGCCCAAGGGCAGCTTCTGCCACAGCGCGATCTTGGCCTTGTAGCGCGGGCTCAGCGGATTGACGTCGCGCGGAGGCGCGCCATCCGCGCTCCACACGGCATAGCTCAACGGCTGCGGCTCAAAGCCCCAGTTGCGCTTGAAGTGATAGGCCCCGGTATTGGTCTTGGAACGGCCGAAATCGAAGCGGTCGCAGCCCCGAACGCGGGCGTGGCACATCAGTGCATAATACATCACGTCGTTGGCACGGAGGCTCCGCGCCGCATGCACGCCGCCGCCCCAGTAGGGCATGACGGCACCGCGATGGTAGAGGCTGAGCACCGAGGCCACGGCGCGGCCCTCATGCAGCACGGTCAGGATATCCGCGTCCTCGCCGAAAGCGTCCATGACCGCCTCGAACAGCGCGCGCGGGAACACCGGCGTGCCAAGATTGCGCACGGATTCGGCATAGACGGCATAGTGCCAGTCACGGTCCTGCCGCTCGCGGCCGACCCGCACTTCCATCGCGTTCACCAGCCCCTTGCGGACCTCAGCGCGCTGCTTACGGGGGATCCAGGTCAGCTGCGCGTCATCGTCCGCGGCCAGCGACGCCACGAAGCCGGCGTGACTGTCCTGCTTGATGTGCCACCTAGGGTCATCCGGCATCACACCGCCGCGCACTTCGACGGTCGGGCAGGTCAACCGCCGTGCCAATTCCGTTGCGGCGGCAAAGAGGTCTGGCGCGGCATCCGCATCGCCCAGCAAGCCGCCACCGACGGCAAAGCCGGTCGATACCAGTGCCCGGCCAAACAGCGGCGAATGCGCGGCGTGGAAGGGAAGCAGCGCGGCAATCGCCCCCTCGTGCTCGGCGAGCAACACGTAGGACGGGTGGCCGGTAGACCGCGTTACAGCCTCAAGCCATTCGGGGCGATGGAACGGTGTCGCACCTTCAGCCTCCGCGACAAAGCGCGCGATGGCACCGCGATCACCCGGATCGGCTAGGCGAACCTTGGTCAGTGCGGGACGGAACGGCGCGTTCATGCCGCGATCTGCTCGGCATCGAGCCGCGCCGCCTCCGCCGCAACCACCGCGTCCATCCGTCCCCACTGGAACGCGCCCAGCAGCCGCTGCAGCTTGCCCGCCATGGCCGAAAGGTTGGTATAGTGCCGGAACCGCGACCGCAGCGGCGCGTCGGTGCGGCGGGGCTGGCCGGGATCGACTTCCCACGGATGGAAATAGAACGCCGCCGGCCGGCCATCGTGCCGGTTCACGCGGGTTACCGCCCAATGCGAGACGGCATAGGGCAACAGGCGAAAGAACCCGCCGCCCCCCGCCGCCATGCGCCTTCCGGCCAGTTCCACCGTCGTAACCGGCACCTCGACCAGCGGTGAGCCTGCCACCGGACGGAACGCAAACCGGGGCGCCTCGCGCCAGCCGTAGTGGTCGTGGACGATCGGCGCGACGCTCGAGGAATAGGCATAGCCATGCCGAGCCAGCACTTCATGCGCCCAGGGTGTGCGCGCATCGATCGAGAAGCTCGGAGCGCGGTAACCGGTCACCGCGCTCCTGCTGGTATCCTCCAGCACCGCCCGCGCCCGCGCGATATCCTCCGCAAAAGCGGCCTCGCCCATTGTGAAGACGCGTTTGTGGTCCCAGCCGTGGCTGGCGATCTCGTGGCCCTGCGCGGCGATCCGGCGCATCATCTGGGGGTGCCGCTCGGCCACCCAGCCCAGCGTGAAGAACGTCGCCTTGATCCCGGCCTCGTCAAACAACTCAAGCACGCGGTCGCAGTTCGCCTCGACCCGGCGCTCCAGCCCGTCCCACTCGCCGCGCGCGATCACCTTCTCGAATGCGCCGACCTGGAACCAGTCCTCGACATCGACCGACATGCCGTTGAGCACGGCACCAGAGGGCAGCGGGTGACCAAGATCGGGGCCGGACATGGCGACGTCGGTCCTTTCAGGTTCAAGCCGCCCGGCGGGGCGTTTCGCTCTCGAGCCATTCGATAAGCATCGTCAGCACATGGCGGATCGCCTGCTCCTGCTCGGCCCCGCGCGCCTCAAGCGCCACGATGCGCTGCTGCAGTGCGCCCAGCGTTGCTTCAAGCGCCTCGATCCGCGTATCGGTCGCCGGGACCGCGGCCGGGGGAGCGGGCATGTCGGCAAGCTCAAGCACGGCCCTCTGCAGCTCGATGATCTGCTCATTGTGCGCCGTGATCGCCTTCTGCAGCCCGGCCAGACTGCTGATTGCAGCAGCGGGAAGCTCCTTATCCGCAGGCGCGGGCGCTTCGGGCGCAATCAGCGGCGCGGGAGCCGGTGCGGGCGCGGCGGGATCGGCCAGCGTACCATCGCGCTCCAGATCTGCGATCACTTCGGCCAGCATCGCGCTGTCGATCCGCGACTTCTGTTCGACCGCGCCCATCAGCAGCAGGCGGCCGAAGACCTGATTGATCCGGCGCGGCAGGCACCCGGTCACGACCGCAAGGTCGGCAAACAGCCGCTCGTCGAACGCCGGATTGCCGTTCCAGCCCACGCAGGCAAGGCGGTGCATGACATAGGGGCCGACTTCTGACGGCTCCATCGCCTCTAGATGATGCGTCGCGATCACGCGCTGGCGCAGCTGTTCGAGGCGCGGCGAGTTCTGCAGCAGGTCGCGGAACTCGGGCTGGCCCAGCAGCAGGATCTGCAGCAGCGGATGCGCGCCGAGCTGGAAGTTGGACAGCATGCGCAGCTCTTCCAGCGCCTCGATGGAGAGGTTCTGCGTCTCGTCCACCACCAGCAGGCAGCGGCGCCCGGCGCGGGCTTCCTCATGGAGGAACGCCTCGATCACCGCGAGCGCGCTGGCCTTGTCATGGCCGGCGACGGCGAGCCCGAAGGCGCGCGCCGCCATGTGCACCATCTCGCCGCCGTCGAGCCGGCTCGTCACGATCTGCGCCGCCGTCAGCCGCTGCCGGTCGATGGTTGCAAGGAGATGCGCCGCCAGTGTCGACTTGCCCGCGCCGACCTTGCCGGTGATGACGATGAAGCCTTCCCCCTGCGCGAGGCCATATCCAAGGTAGGACAGCGCCTTGCGGTGGGTTCCGCTCTCGAAATAGAACTCCGGATCCGGCGTGAGCTGGAAGGGCCGCCCGGTCAGCTGGTAGAACGTATCATACATCTTGGGTGGACGCCCTTCCTTCAGAAATTGTAGCGCAGGCCGATCTGGCCGGTCGCGATCAGGTCGTCGGCAAAGGCCTTGCGGTCGAGGTAATCGATCCCGGCCGCCACGTTGCCGACCAGATGGCGCGTGAACTGGTGCGTGATGCCGGCATTGGCGCCGATGGCATTGACATCAGCAAGGCTCGATACGCCGGACTTGTACCAGCTGTCGTAGACGGCGACGGTGAACGCCGTTGTCCGGTCGATCGGCCCGGAAATCTGGCCGTTGACGTAGAAAGTCTGGTCGGTGCGGCCATTGGCGGCTTCGAGCACGGTGCCCTGCGCCCCGATGAACTTGCGCCGGAGATAGCCAGCGCCCAGCCCCATCTGCAGCCTGCCGGCCTTGTGGCTGTAGCTTGCCGAGACGCCGCGCGTGCGGAACGCCGCCGAGGCGATCGAACCCAGCGCGCCGTTGACGCAGCCCCCGCTCTGCGCACCGATGGCGCAGCCCGAGATATCGCCGCTGAACGGATTGCGATTGGCGGTGAAATCCGTCGGCAGCCCGCGCACCGCGTTGCCCACGGTTGAGCCGAACCCGCTCACTGCGTCGAACACGTCGACCTGCACCGCATTGCGCGCATTCGGCGTATACGAGAACGAGCCGTAGTAGGTCATGCTGTCATAGCGGCGACCAACGAAAGCGCTGAGCGACGTGCGGCGGCTCGGGCGCCACATCACGCCCACATCCCAGGTGATCCCGGTCACGTCATAGGCGATCTGGCGCGGCTTCGACTTGTCGGTCACATAGCGGCCATCGCTACCGACCACCGGCGTGCCGTCGGCAAGGCGCACCGCATCGCGTGAGGAGACCTTGACGTCCTGCCAGCCCACATCACCGATCAGCGCCAGCTCCTGGTTGATCGGCAGCGTCGCCTGCACGCCTGCCCGCACCTCGCGCACACGCTGGTCGAGATTGGCGATGTCTTCCTGATTGTACCCTGCGCTTGCGGTCAGCCCGATTGGCAGCACCGTGTGCGGCGCGACCCCCACCGAGGCCTGCGCGGACTGCGCGACCGAGTGGTTGAAGATGTCGCCTTGCGGTTGCGGCTGGCCTGGTGGCAGGCCGGTCACCGGCAGGCGCGGCGTGTTCACCTTGGTATAGCCGACGAGGTAGGAACCCTTGACCGCGACCTCACCGACATGGGTGTTCACCGCAGGCCCGGCATAAAGCGAATAGACCTGTGCCACCCGGTCGCCCGTCTGCACCGACCCGAGCCGCGAGGCCCCGCTTTCATCGAACCGCGTGCGCGTCGCAAGGCCCCCTGCTTCCAGCGTCAGCTGGCGCGGGATAAGATCGTGGCGCACGCGGGCAAGGCCCGAAATCGTGTCATTGCTGACAATGTTGCCGCTCTCGGCAAAACGCCGCTCATAGCGCACCGAGACCGCGCCTTCGGTCCGCCGCCCCTTGAGCGAGGCATCCACGCCGGCCGCCACGCTAGTATAAGTCAGCGTCTCGCTCACCGGCTTGAGCCGAGCCAGCACGCTCTGGCTCAATTCAATATAGGGCTGGATCTTGACCCGCCCGGTGCCGCCAGCGCTGCCCATGCTGCGCCCGCCGCGTTGCTTGCCGCTACTGCGCCCGGTATCGCCGCCGCCTGAAGGCCCGCCATCTCCGCCGGAGATCGTCTCGCTGTCGCCGGGATCGCCGTAAGGCAGCGACTGCGCCTGCGCCGCGCCGGATAGCAGCGTGATCGCCAGCGCGCTGGCCACGAATGCATGGGTCGATGTCCGCGCCATGATCATTCCTTGTACCCGTAATAGCTGCCGAAGCGGCGACCGGTGGGCGAGAAGCGGGTGCAGTTGAGCAGCAGCTTGATGTCCTCGCAGCCCGAGAGAATGCCGACCGCATCGCGCAGCGCGGCCTCGCCGGTCTGGTCCGCCCGCACGACCATCAGCGCCTGGCCGACATGGTGCGCGAGCTCCGACGCCGGGGAAGCGGCAAGGACCGGCGGGCTGTCGAAGATGACAATGCGGTTGGGCGCCTGCGCAGTAAGCCGCGCCAGCACTTCGGTGGTGTAGGACGAAGCCAGATGCTCGGTGTCATGCCCGGTCGAATTGCCTGCGGGCAGCACGAAGAGCCCGGCAATGTCGGTACCGATGATGCAGTCCTCGACCGCGATGTCCGGATCGGCCAGCGCGTCCATTAGCCCGCGCCCGCCCGGCAGTCCGAGCGCGGAAAGCACGCTGGGCTTGGCAAAATCGGCATCGACGAGGAGCACTTCGGTATCCTTCTCCGCCGCCATCGACAGCGCGAGATTGACCGCGCAAAACGTCTTGCCCTCGCCCGGATGCGACGAGCACACGAGGATGCGCTCCCCATGTGGCGCCCCCCGCCCGGCGCGCGATTCCGCCGCTGTCATCAGCAGCTGGCGCTTCACGATGCGGAATTCCTCGAGCAGCCCGGTCACCGGCCCCTCGGGCTCGATCAGGCATTGCTCGCGCAAGTGCTTGCGGTCGATCGGATGGAACGCGCCGCGGAATGTCTGCCGCGCCGGAATGCCATCAAAAGCGGGTGGTGGCGGTGCCGGACGCGCAGGCGGAGCAACGCGCTGGACCAGCTGTGCCGGTTCGCCCGCATCGGCGCTTGCCGGAGCCGGCTCGCGGGGTTCGGGCAGCTTGGGAGCAATCGACGCCTGGAACGCACGCAGGTCGAAGGTCCCCGCCGCCCGCTCGATCAGCGAGCGCGCTTCGGTGGCATCCTTGGGAACCGGGATCTTGCTCTGTTCGGTCATGATCTCATCCGTTCCTTCAGGCGACCATGCCGCGTTTCATGAACTCGACCGCGAGCAGGACGACGAGCACGAAGGCGAGGCTGGCGACCCCGCCGGCAAACCACTTCAGTTGCCGCCAGTATTGCGCCCGCGCACGGCGGCTGAGCGTGAGCGTCACCGAGCCGACCACCTGCATCCCCGTCGCGCGCTCGAGCTGCCCGGTCGTCGAATACGTCGAGCGCAGCTGGCCGATGCCGAAAGCACTGCCGCAGCCCGCCGCGATGCCGACGATCAGGACGATGAACAACAGCATTGGCCGGTCAGGCGCCGATGGCTTGCGCGGGGTCGTCGGCGGATCGATCACCTCGAACTTCACCGCGTTGCGCTCGGTCTCGACCTGGCCGCGCAGGCGCAGCTGCTCACGGTCGCGCAGCAGCTTGTCATACTGCTCCTTGAGCACATCGTAGTCGCGGTTGATGCGCGCGGCTTCGGCGGCAAGGCCCGGTTCGCTGAACTGGCGACCGGTCAGCTGGGCCAGTTCCTGCGAAAGCGACGCGCGGCGCGATTGCAGCGCGACGATGCTCGCCTCACGGTCGGCCTTGATCGATTGCAGCGAGGAATAGGCCGGGTTGGGCATGCCACCGGGACCGGCCTCGCCCGCCGATGCGCGCTGGAGTGCCGCGACCTGCGCCTTGAGCGCGATCACATCGGGATGGCTGTCGGTCAGGCCGCGCGCACGCATCGCGCTGAGATCGGCTTGCGCCTGTGCCAGCGAACCCTTGGCGCCGCCGCTGACGCCGGGCATCATGATCGTCGGCGGCGTGCCCGAAAGCTGCCCACGCACCGATGCAAGCGCACTCTGCGCCGCGAGAAGGTCAGACTCAACGCCGCGCAGTTCGGCCCGCGCGCCTTCGATCTTGCTCGAAAGCGAACCGTTGCCCGGCATCATTTCGGCATTCTTGGCCTCGAAGGCCTGGCGCTTCTGCTCGGCGGCCTCGAGATCCTTCTGTCGGTCGGCCAGCTGCTGGTCCATGAAGGCCAGCGTGTCGCTCATCTCGCCGCGCCCGCCGGCAAGGTTCTCCTCGCGGAAGATGTCGATCATCTTCTGGACGATGTCCTGCGCCAGCTTGGCATTCTGGACATCCGAATAGGCCTTGCTGCCCGAATAGGCGGTGATCTCGAACAGGTTGTCCTGTTGGCTCACCACCTTGATGTTCTTGCCCAGCGCCGCGACCGCCGCTTCCATTTCCTTGTCGGACGTCACCTTGTCGCCCAGCCGCGTCGCGCGCACGACCTTGGAGAGATTGACCGAGCTCGTCAGCGTCTGGCGCACCCGCTCGATATCGCGCTTGCGATCGCCGCCGATGCCGATCTGGTCCGAAAGCACGTCGTCGATCTGGACGAAGATGCGCGCCTTCGATTCGTAGGTATTGGGCACGGTGGCCACAATCAGCCAGCCCAGCAGGCACACCAGCCACGCCGCACCCAGCGCCAGCCAGCGCCGGTGCCAGATGCCGTAGAGCGCGATGCGCACTTCTTCGTAGATGCTCGTCATGCGGGCGGCATCCTCAGAACGTGCTTTCGGGAATGATGATCACATCCCCCGGCATCAGCATGACATTCGCACGCGTATCGCCCTTGCGCAGCAGATCGCCGATCCGCACGCCGTATTCCTTCTGCTGGCCGGTCTGCTTGTCGAAGCGCACCAGCCGCGCCTTGTTGCCCGCCGCGTATTCGGACAGGCCGCCCACCGCGATCATCGCATCGAGCAGCGTCATGTTCGCGCGGTAGGGGATCGAGGCGGGCTTGCCGGTCGCGCCGACGATGCGCACCTGCTGGCTGAACGTGCCCGAGAACTTGTTGACGATGACCGAGACGATCGGCTCCTGGATATACTGCGAAAGCTGGAGCTTGATGTCCTCCGCCAGCATCGAGGGCGTCTTGCCGACCGCCGGCATGTCTGTGATCAACGGCGTGGTGATGCGCCCGTCCGGCCGCACCTGCACCGAGGCGCCGAGTTCGGGATTGCGCCAGACGAAGATGGTCAGGTCGTCCAGCGGCCCGATTACATATTCCTCGCCCGGCCCTTCCTGTAGCGCCACGAACGAGGCCGGCGGCAATTGCGCGCTGCCACCGCCGCCCGCGCAGCCGCCAAGCAGCAGGCTCAGCGTAACCGCTGATGCCAGCAAGCGGGTGAAACGCGTAGTTTTGGGCATCGAACGTCCTTTGCGCGCACCGGGCAGGCTGTCCCATTCGTCCCGCGGCGGGACCATGGGGACCTCCCATGACTTCCCGGCTATCGCCAAAAAGGGTGAAGATACCGTTAGTCCTGATGCGCAAGGCGGGGTCCGCACAAGCGCATTTCCGCCAAAGTCCCGTAACGGGACGGCGCTCCGGCTAATCGTTAATACCTAGAAATCAGGGCCTTGCGTTAACCAGCCGTTCAGCCGCCGGGCCGTGTCCGAGAAAGTGCACCGGGCTCGCACTGGCCCCATAGGCACCCGCGCAGAACACCGCGACGAGATCGCCTTCCTCGGCGCGCGGGAAGCCGCCCCTGTCGGCCAGCCGGTCGAGCGGCGTGCACAGGCAGCCGACTACGCTGGCTTCTTCTTCCACCGGCGCGCCGAATCTGGTTGCGATGGCGCTGGGATAGTTGCGACGCACCACGGTCCCGAAGTTGCCGCTCGCCGCGAGCTGGTGGTGCAGCCCGCCATCGGTAACGAGGAAAACCTCACCGTGGCTTTCCTTCCGGTCGATGATCCGGGTAAGATATACGCCTGCTTCGCCAACGAGATAGCGGCCCAGTTCAATGCAGAACGCCGTCTCCTGCAGCACTTCAGGGAGGGCCGCGAACTGCTCTGCGAGCGCCGTTCCCACAGCGGCGAGATCGAGCGGCAGATCGCCGGGAAAGTAGGGAATACCGAAGCCGCCGCCGAGATTGCAGGCCGGAAGCGCTGCCCCGCTTTGCTCCGCAAGGCGAGCCGCCAGCACAAGCGTGGCCGCCTGCATCTCTATGATCGCGTCGGCATCCAGCGTCTGGCTACCCGCGTAGATGTGCAAGCCGCGCCACTCGGCGCCCGACGCAATGATCCGCTTCGCCAGCGCCGGTACAGCGCCTGCATCGACACCAAAGGGCTTGGCACCGCCGCCCATCTTCATGCCCGATCCCTTGAGATCGAAATCGGGATTGACCCGGATCGCCAGCTTCGGCGCTCGTCCCACCTGCTCCGCGATCGCCAATGCCCGCTCGGCCTCGCGCGCGGATTCAAGGTTGAGCGTCACGCCCCGGCTGATCGCCGCTTCAAGATCGGCATCGCGCTTGCCCGGCCCGGCAAAGCTGATCCGCTCCGCCGGAACCCCCGCCGCTTCTGCCATCAGGAGTTCGCCGCCCGAGGCGATGTCGAATCCGTCGACCAGCCCCGCCATATGGTGCAGCAGCGGCGCGAAGGGATTAGCCTTCATCGCATAGTGCAGGCCCAGCCGATCCGGCAGCGCCGCCCGCAGCGCCGCCACGCGCGCTTCGATCAGTGCGCCGTCATAGACGAAGAGCGGCGAACCTCCCTCGGCCACCAGATCGGACGCCTTGCGCCCACCGATGGCCAGTTCGCCATCGATCGCAGCATATCCGAGGGGAATGGGGCCAAGCGGCTTCATCGTCAGCCCTTTGCCACGGCGGCCGATAATTCCTGGTAAAGACCGGTTCGGTCGAGCTTGCCATTCGGGCTCAGCGGCATTTCAGCGCGCCAGTGGATCACCCGCGGCACCATGAAGCCGGGCAGATCGCGTGCCAGAGCAGCAGGCAGTGCTACCTCTGCCTCCGCCGCATCACCTTTCGCGCGCACCACCAGATGGATCGCTTGCCCCAGCGCCGCATCAGGCAGGCCCAGCGCCACCGCCTCCGCCACCAGCCCGGTCGCAATCGCTGCATCCTCCACTTCCTGAGGGCTGACCCGGTTGCCGGAGGTCTTGATCATCGCATCGCGCCTCCCGGCAAAGTGGAGCAGTCCCGCCGCATCGCGCCGCACCCGGTCACCCGACCAGACCGCCATGCCGCCCATCCGCGAGAACACCGGCGCCGGCTTGAACCGCTCTGCCGTCCGCTCCGCATCCTGCCAGTACCCCTGCGCCACCAGCGGCCCGGCATGGACCAGTTCACCCTCCTCGTCCGGCGCCGCCTCGCGCCCGTCGTCCGCCACGACCATCACCTCGGCAAACGGGATCGCCCTGCCCATCGAGGTCGGATGCGCATCGACCAGCGCCGGGTCAAGATAAGTCGAACGAAACGCCTCGGTCAGCCCGTACATCGGGAACAGTTGCGCCTGCGGAAACCGCGCCCGCAGCGCCCGCACCAACGTCTCAGTCAAGGCCCCCCCGCTGTTGGTCAGCCGCTTGAGCTTCAGCGCCGCAGCCTCCGGCCAGTCCAGTTCCAACAGTTGCACCCACAGCGGCGGCACGGCGGCCAAAGTGGTGACGTCATGGCGCTCCACCGCCTTCGCCACATCGCGCGCCATCAGATAATCGAGCGGCACCACGCAACCACCGGCAAACCATGTCGAGAGCAGCTGGTTCTGCCCATAATCGAACGCCAGCGGCAGCACGGCCAGCGTCCGGTCCTCCGCCGTCAGCCCCAGATAATGCGCCACGCTCACCGCTCCGAGCCACAAGTTGGCATGGCTGAGCATCACGCCCTTGGGCCGCCCGGTCGACCCGCTGGTATAAAGGATCGCTGCCAGTTCGTCGGATGCAGCGTTGGAAGGGCCCAACGGCTCAAGGCGCTCCGCCTCGGCCCAAACCGCCCCTTCCTCACGCGAAACCGCTTCAGCAAGATCTCCCTCTTCCAGCGTTGCCAACCGCCCCGCATTCGAGATCAGCAGCCGTGCCCCGCTGTCGCTCAGGATATGCGCCACTTGCCCGCGCTTGAGCAGCGGGTTCACCGGCACATGCACCAGCCCCGCCCGCACCGCTGCCAGCGGCATCAGGCAGGCCAGTTCGCTCTTGGGCAGCCATGTCGCCACCCGTGCGCCGCGTTCCGGCACCGCTGCGGCGAGCCACGCCGCCAATTGTCCTAAACGCCGATTTAACGCCTCGTAGCTAAGCACATGCGACTTGAAGACCAGCGCAGGGGCATCCGGCAGCCCTTTCAGCGCGAGGTGATCAAGCGGAAAGACGGTCGGATCGGGCGCTGCAGGCAAGCGGCTCTCTCGGGTATGATGGCAGGGACTGGGGCAAGGACAAAGACTTGGGTGTGACGGTCTATCACGCTGATTTGCAGGAAGCGCAAGCCGACCCGGCGCTCGCCGCGCTGCTCGGCCGCTCGCCCGCCAGCGCGCCGTTCGACCGGCTGGACTGGCTTTCCCTGCTGGCAGAGCATTGCCTTCCCGCAGATACCTGCAAAATCGCCGTCGCCCGCGATGGTGATTCGATCGCGGTCCTTCCCTTTCAGAAGAACTCCGACGGCGCTGGCCCCCTCGGCACGTGGTACAGCTTCTTCATCCGCCCGCTCACAAACGCCCCGCAGTATGCACCGGAACTCATCGCCGCCCTCGCCCGCAGCCTCGCACCGGCAGGCGCCGCCCGCCTCGCACCGATGCCCGAAGCCGAAGCGCTGACCCTCGCCGCCGCCTTCCGCACCGCCGGCTGGATCGGCGTCGCCGAACCATGCGACACCAACCACATCCTCGAGCTCAAAGGCCGCAGCTTCGCCGAATACTGGTCTGCCCGCCCCGGCGCGCTGCGCGAAACTGTCCGCCGCAAGACTGCACGCGGCAAAGTCACTCTGCGCATCGAAACAGCATTCAGCGAAACCGATTGGGCCGCCTACGAAGCGATCTACGCCAGAAGCTGGAAGCCGGAGGAAGGCAACCCCGCCTTCCTGCGCGCCTTCGCTCAGGCCGAAGCGGCGGCAGGCGCGCTGCGCATGGGGATCGCCGAAATCGAAGGTCAGCCCGTTGCCGCCCAGTTCTGGACGGTCGAGGGCGGCACCGCGTGGATCCATAAGCTCGCCCACGACGAGGCCCACCGCGCCCATTCGCCCGGCACCCTGCTCACCGCCGCGCTGTTTCGCCATGTCATCGACGAGGACTACGTGCGCACCGTCGATTTCGGCACCGGCAACGATCCCTACAAGCGCGACTGGATGGAAGCACAGCGCCCCCGCTACGCCCTGCAGTTCTACCGCCCCGCCGCCGTGGGCAACTGGCCGGCGCTCGCCCGCCTTGCTGCCCGCCGCATCCTGCGCCTGCGTCCCCAGCCTGCGCTTGTTTCACCGGAGGCCGCTGGCTAAAGCGCGCGCCTCTCCTTTCATCACAAGGCCTTACCCCGTGACCGACCAGACCGACACCGACCTGCGCAGCCTGCTGAACGATGTGCTCGGCCTCGGCCCCGCACGTGCCGCAGCGCTCACGGCGGACAGCGGCCTGTTCGGTGCACTGCCCGAACTTGATTCCATGGCCGTCGCCAGCCTCCTGACCGAGATCGAGGACCGGTTCGACGTGGTGATCGAAGATGACGAGGTCGACGGCGACATGCTTGGCACCTTCGGCGACCTCCTCGCCTTCATCCGCGCCAAGCGCGGCGAGGCCTGAGCCGATCTATGCCGGCAAGCTGGCCCTGCCCTGGCCCCGCCGGCATCGCCGATGAACTCGCCGTCGCCTTCGACCGCGCGCGCGCCGTCCGCCTGCTGATCGTCCCGCCGCTGTTCGAGGAAATGAACCGCACCCGGCGGATGCTGATCGAAACGCAGCGCCGCCTTGATGCGCTGGGGCTCGATTCGATGCTCCCCGATCTGCCCGGCTGCAACGAAAGCCCGCAGACGTTCTCCGCGCAGAGCCTCGGCAGTTGGCGTACGGCCATGGAAGCCGCATCGCGCCACTTTGCCGCCACCCACGTGCTGGCCGTGCGCGGCGGCGCGCTGGTGTTCCCGACGCGGCTTTCCGGCTGGGTGCTTGAGCCGATCAAAGGCGCCTCGATCCTGCGCCAGCTGCTCCGCGCGCGGGTGCTCTCGGCCAAGGAAGCCGGGCGCGAAGAAAGCAGCGCCGATCTGCTGGAGGAAGGCCGCAACATCGGCCTTGAACTCGCCGGTTATCGCCTCTCGGCAGCGCTCGTCGCCGGACTGGATTCAGCCGTGCCCGAAGACGAAGGCCAGCGCGTGATCCGGCAGGCCGAACTCGGCGGCAGCGCGCTCTGGCTGCGCAGCGAACCGGGCGAAGACGCGGGCCAATCCACAGCCCTCGCGCAGATCATCGCCAGCGAGGCGGCCGCCTGATGCGCCGCCATCTCACCTTCTCCTGCGGCCCGGATACCCTCGTCGGCACCCTCGACATGGAGGCCGCAACCGGCTCCACCGGCATCCTGCTCGTCTCGGGCGGACGCGAAATCCGTGCCGGAAGCTGGGGCGGACAGGCGCAGTTGGCTGCGCGCCTCGCTGCCGCTGGTGTGCCGGTCTTCCGCTATGATCGCCGAGGTGTCGGCGAAAGCGAAGGCCGTGACCCCGGCTTCCAGCACACACGCGATGACATTGCCGCCGCCCTCGCCGCCTTCCGCGCCGCCGTGCCCACGCTGCGCCGCGTGATCGCCTTCGGCAATTGCGATGCCGCCGCCGCATTGATGCTGCACGGCGCAGACATCGGCTTGGATGGTCTCGTAGTCGCCAATCCGTGGACGCTGGAAACGGACGAGTCAGATGGCGCGCAAGGAGCAGGAGCGCCCGCGGCAATCCGCCAGCGCTACCTCGCCAAGCTCGCCAACCCGCGCGAAGTGCTCCGCCTCCTTACCGGCGGCGTGAACCTCGCCAAGCTGGCCCGAGGCCTGCGCGCTGCCACCAAGCCTGCGCCTAAATCAGCGTTCGTTGACCGCATGGCGGCCAGCCTCGCGCGGTTCTCTGGCCCGGTCACGATCCTCCTCGCCACCGGAGATCGCACCGCCCAGATGTTCGAAGCCGTCTGGCCCTCCGCCGACCCGCGCATCCAGCGCCACGCCAGCAGCGGCCACAGCTTCGCTGGTGAGGACGCGCAAAGGTGGCTGACTGAACGCCTGCTCGAAGCCGCGCGCTAGCGCTTACTCCGCCGCCACCGCCTGCGCTGCCGCGAAGGCGTGCTCGGCAAGGAACCGCTCGGCATCGAGCGCCGCCATGCAGCCCGTGCCCGCTGCCGTCACCGCCTGGCGATAGGTGTGGTCCATCACGTCCCCGCAGGCGAACACGCCCGGGATCGCGGTCTTCGGCGTGCCCGGCTGCACCACGATATAGCCGCTCGCGTCGAGCTCCAGCTTGCCCTTGAACAGCTCGGTCGCCGGGGCATGGCCGATCGCCACGAACGCGCCGTCGGTCTCCAGCCGTGAAGCCTCGCCCGTCACCGTATCGACCAGTTCCACCGCTTCGAGCACGCCGCCTGCCGCGCCGGTAAAGCGCTTCACAGCCTTGTTCCACAGCACCTTGATGCGCGGATTGCTCATCAGGCGGTCCTGCAGGATCTTCTCGGCGCGCAGGCTGTCTCGGCGGTGGATCAGCGTCACGTCGGGCGAGTGGTTGGTGAGGTAGAGCGCTTCCTCGACCGCCGTATTGCCGCCGCCAATCACCACGACCTTCTTGCCGCGATAGAAGAACCCGTCGCAGGTAGCGCAGGCGGAGACGCCCTTGCCGCCGAATTCCTGCTCGCCTTCCACGCCCAGCCAGCGCGCCTGCGCGCCGGTCGCGATCACCAGCACATCGCCTTCATAGACATCGCCGCTGTCACCGTGGGCGCGGAACGGGGGCCCATCCATGCTCACTTCGGTGATCGTATCCCACATCATCCGCGTACCGACATGCTCCGCCTGCGCCTGCATTTCCTGCATCAGCCACGGGCCCTGGATCACGTCACGGAAGCCGGGGTAGTTCTCGACATCGGTGGTGATCGTCAGCTGCCCGCCGGGCTGCAGGCCCTGCACCACGATCGGCTCCATCCCCGCACGCGCGCCGTAGATGGCGGCGGAAAGCCCGGCCGGGCCGGAACCGATGATCAGCATGCGGGTCTTGTGGGTCGTCATACGCGTGAATCTCCGTTGCGGTCGCTAGATAGGATGGCATCAGCCTGAAAACGAGTAGCGCAGCATGCTATTCCCCGGTTTAGCCGCCGCATGCTTCGAACACCGACCAGCCGGTCCGCGCCGCCAGCCGTTCCAGCGCCAGCGCGCCGAGCTGCGAGTTGCCCTTGGCGTTGAGGCCGGGTGACCACACCGCGATGCTCGCCGTTCCCGGCACCACTGCGAGGATGCCGCCGCCCACACCCGATTTGCCCGGCAGGCCCACCCGGAATGCGAACTCGCCCGAATTGTCGTAATGCCCGCACAGCATCATCAGCGCGTTGATCCGCCGCGCGCGCTGCGGCGTGACGATGCAGCGCCCTGTCGCCGGATCGCGCCCGTCATGCGCGAGGAACCGCCCCGCCATCGCCAGCTGCCGGCAGCTCATCGCCAGCGCGCACTGGTGGAAATAGACCCCCAGCGCCTGCTCGACTGGGTGCTGGAGATTGGCGAACGAGCGCATGTAATTGGCGAGTGCCATGTTGCGATAGCCGGTCGCCAGTTCTGCCGCCGCCACGCTCGCGTCGATGGTGATCGTCTCATCCCGCGCCAGCCCGCGCACGAAGCGCAACACGCCCGCAATCGCCTCTGCCGGCGTGCCGCTCGCCAGCAGCACATCGGCAACCACGATCGCGCCCGCATTGATGAAGGGATTGCGCGGAATGCCGTGCTCGGTTTCCAGCTGGACGATCGAATTGAACGCGCTGCCCGAAGGCTCGCGCCCCACGCGGCTCCACAGCGCATCCCCCACCATCCCCAGCGCGAGTGTCAGCGAGAACACCTTGGAGACCGACTGGATCGAGAACGGCTCCTCCGCGTCGCCCCCCAGATGCACCGTCCCGTCCGCCATGACCACCGCGATGCCGAACCGGTCGGGCGAGACGCAGGCAAGGGGCGGGATATAGTCCGCCACCCGTCCACGATCGGTTGCACCGCGCATCTCCTCGGCAATCTCGGCAACGATGGCGGCGATATCAGTCAATGCCTTGCAGTCCTTAGTTCAGATGCCGCTTGAACCAGTCGACGATCCGCTCCAGCCGGTCTCGCTGGAAGCTGGGCCGGGCGATACCGTGGTTCTGCTCGGGATAGCCCACCAGCCGCGTCGGTACGCCGGTGATCTTGAGCGCCTGATATAGCTGCTGTCCGCCGATCAGCGGCACGTTGTCATCGGCAATCCCGCCCATGAACAGCGTCGGCGTCTTGATCCGGTCGGCATGCAGCAGCGGTTCGGACAGGCGCATCCACAGCTCCGGCTCCTTCCAGGGTGCGCCCAGCTCCTGCGTGTATTGCTGGACATATTGGTCCACCCCGAACAGCGCAAAGATATTGCCCTCCCCTGCGCCGCTGAACGCCGCCTTGAGCCGGTTGTCGCGCACGATCAGGAAATCGGTGAGGATGCCGCCATAGCTCCACCCGCCCGCGCCCAGCCGCGCCGGATCGGCGAAACCCTGCGCCACCGCCCAATCGAGCGAGGCATGGAGATCGGCCACTTCCTTCTGGCCCCAGTCCGCCGCAATTGCCGCTGCATAGGCATCACCCCGTCCCGAAGACCCGCGATAGTTCGGCATCATCACCGCGTAACCCTGCGCGGCCAGCAGGTCGGCAATCATGCTGTAGCCGTCGACCGCATGGATATCCTGCGCATTGGGCCCGCCGTGGATCCACAGCAAGGTCGGCACCTTGGTGCCCGCCGCCAGACCCGCCGGACGGAGCAGCAAGCCGTGGACTTCGTTGCCGTCCTTGGCGGTCGCCGCGTAGTCCTCGACCTTGCCCCAAGCGACCCGGTCCGCCACCGCCTTGTTGTGCGATGTCAGCAGCTTGAGCCCGCCTTTTGCATCCAGCGCGTAGATTTCGGACGGCTTGCCATCGCCGCTCGCGATCACCGCGCGCGGCGCGCCCGGCGCAGACGAACCACACTGCGCCAGCACCGAAATAGTGCCATCGTTCAGGCGCCGCAGCGTACCCTTGGCCTCCACCACGGCAGGCACTTCATGCCGGTCTTCCGCCAGCACCACGCCGACCTGCCCCGCACCGAGATCCACAGGCGAACTGACGAACAGGTTATTCGTCGCGGGCAGGATCCGCGTCGCACCGGTATCCACCACCGTCTCGGCGAGATGCGGCTGGCCATACTGGTCCGCCTTGCCGCCCGGCCCCACCAGATGCGTGATCTTCTTGCCATCGGCTGACCAGATCAGCGTCTGCCCCGGCGCGCCGTGAAGTTTGGCGACAAGCTTCGGCGCAGCGCCGGTCTTTGCTTCGACCACTGTCAGCCAATGCCCGCCCAGATCCGTCAAATCCACCGAATGATCAGCGACATAAGCCACAGACTTGCCATCCGGTGCCCACTCGGCAGTGATCACATCGAACGAATCCGAAGCCGTCAGCCGCGTCTCGGTCTTCGCCGCCACATCGAACAGCGCCAGATGCGTATGCGTCTCCGCCGTGATGAAGCCTACGCCGTCCTGCTTGAACTTCACATCGTCCACCACCACCGGCAGCGGGCGATCTTCATCGTCCTTAGGCGGCTCGGGCGCCGGATCACTGATCATCAGCAGAAGCGTCTTCGAATCCGGGGACCAGCGGAACCCGGCAATATCGCCCTTCCCATCGGTCAGCTTCTTCGCCTCGCCCCCGCGCCGGTCGAGCAGCCAGATCTGCGCCCGCTTGTCCTTCCCGCGCTTGGAAAGAAACGCGATGGACTTGCCATCCGGGCTGAAGGAAGGCGCACTCGCGCTGTCCTCCCCGGTAGTCAGTTGCAGCGGGGCGCCGCCCGCGAGATCGGCAAGCCACAGCGCATTGCGCCGCTTGTCCGCCTTGGGATCCGCCTCGCCAACCACATAAACCGCCTGCTTGCCATCACGCGCGCAATCGAGACCCGACAGCGAACGCAGCGCCATGATGTCGTCGATGGTCACCGGATGGCGGGATGGGGCCGCCTCCCCTTCCGCCAATGCCGGCAGCGCCGCCACAAGCGTGCACGCCGCCATTCCCCAGCCAA
>Ga0310345_10001650_pt1 | contig 24298 bp, 27 predicted proteins | sample HC15DNA20500_MG_FD_204667 | JGI IMG/M metagenome (GOLD analysis project Ga0310345, IMG submission 204667) | Marine microbial communities from station ALOHA, North Pacific Subtropical Gyre - HC15-DNA-20-500_MG | ecosystem: Environmental > Aquatic > Marine > Oceanic | place: Pacific Ocean: North... | reverse complement strand
CTCGTTGTACCGCCGCAGAGCGGCCCGAATACGCGAATCCTCACGCCGACCCTTCTCGTGTGGGTCTTTCGCGCGGGTGGATACGGAATAGCCGACCCCGGCGATATTCTTTTCAAAGAAGATCATGTCGTCCGGCAGCGACCCGAGGTCGGCATCGAGCATGCCGAGACGCGCGGGGATGCGCCGGATGGCCCGGAGCGTGTCGTCCCCCTCCCCAGTCTCCTCGGCCCAGTCGAGAAAATGCTTCATCTATTTGTCCTTTCCAAAAGAAATGTCCGGGCGCTGTACGGCCCCTCGCGGGGAGGGGGACGTGCAGCGTCCGGACAGGACCTGGGGGAGAAGGACGCGGTACTGAAAAAATTCGGCGAAAAATGTTCGGGGGCCCATGTGCTGCGCAAGGGCGACAGCGCCGCCATGTGGAGGGCGCTGTCGAACTTGATCCCGGCGACATGCGCGGGGTCTGACGGCAATGTCGGGTCCGGCGTGATAGTGGACGTCGTCATTGCCCGCCAGGACCCGTGTTCGACGCTGCCTCAGGCAGAGCCGCCCGTATGAGGGCACCGTTGCGCGGAAGTCCTGGGCGGCTTGAGGTCAGAGTCCGGGAGACACGCACGTATCGCTGGCAAATCTCCGACCGCCCCCCGCAGACTGTTGATAAACGTGACCGCTTTCCCGAACGCCTTACGCTGGTCTCGGGGCATACCCCGACCGATGCGGTCGATTTCGGCCTGCGTCAGCGCCTCCGGCGCACAACGCGCGCGAGCCCGCAGTATGATGAGGCTGCGATGGCACCCGACGCTCCACCTGGCCCCCGAGCCGGGCAGGCCTTCCTCTGCAGCGATCAGCCCGATCAGCGTTTCGTAACGGTCCCGGACCGACCGATCGTCCGGCAAGAGTGGCGCGGTTCTCGAATGGTATCGCCTAAGGGCCGCCCGGATGCGCGAATCCTCACATCGACCGGCGACATCCCGGTCTTTCGCGCGTTTGAATACACGGTAACCGGTCCCGGCAATCTTGCGTTCGAAATGCACCAGGCCTTCCGGCAGTGCCAGAAGGCCGCCATCGGGCATGTCGAGACGCGCGGGGATGCGCCGGATGGCCCGGATCGTGTTGCTTCCCTCGCCGTGATCAACGGCCCAATCTAGGAACTTTCTCATGTAGGTGTCCTTTCAAAAGAGAGAGTCTGGGCACTGAACGACCCCCTCGTAGGAGGGGGACGAACAGCGCCCGAGGAGGAAGTGGGTCGGACCGAGGCAGCGCAAAAATGAATTCACCGAAAAAATGTTCGGGGACCTCTGTGCCGTGGCGAACCAGCGGCCGCACCGGGTGATGGCTACCTTCCGAGCCCTTTCCTGAACGCATAGGCCATGTCGGCGGCATCGGGTCCTGCACGGTGGACGGAGCGCCGGGACGCAAAGTGTCGCATAACGACGTGCAGCCGCCCCGGCGCCACGTCGCTGGAGTGAGAAAACAGAGCCCAGGCCAGCTGGTCGAAGTCGATGATCTCGGGCCCGGAGGCCCCCTGCCCGATCACATCCAACAGCCGATTGAGCCATCGCTGGTCATACTCGGGCGCATCGCTGACGAGGGTCGCCGATCCCGCCCGGCGGACGAGCCAGCGGGCGACGTCTTCCGCGGGGTCCGCCGCCGCGAGTTCCGCGCGCGAGATACCGTGCACAGCGGCGCTCTCAGGATGCCAATCCTCCTGGTCCCAGGTTTCATGTGGCCGGATCAGCCGGCTTTCGACGAGCACCCGGCGCTCGACGATCTGCGCCAAGCCAACTTCGATCGGCCAGCTCTCGGATGACAGCGAAGAGGCTTCGAAATCTATGAACAGGAGGCCTGTCATCCGTGCTCCCCTTCAGGTGCAGACGCCGGGATCATCTCTGCCCGGTGCTTCAGGAGAGCACCGAGGCCAATGCGTCGCCTCCGGATCTGTCGCCAACGGCTTTCGAGTGGGTCGGCCATGGACCGCCCGTTGGTTCTGGTGTGGGTCAATTTTGGAGTCTCTCAGTGAACCGGCGACGATCAAGAGCCGTGCCGGGAAGTTTCAGTACTTGGGGAGAAAGGTGCCGCGCCCAGGCTAAGGCCCAGGCACGGCGATGGTTAGTTCTGGCCGTGACCGCGGAACTCGGCAGTCAGAAGCTCCGCACGCCGAACGAGCGCAACACGCTCGAGCGCGTTCCGGAAACCTTCGAGATCATCGTAGTATGTCCGCATCTGCGAGGCCTCGTCAGTATACCCCCAATAGACCTCGGGCTCAGTCATCTCGTGGTACTCGACCTTCTGTTCCCGCCCGGCCTCGATCACTTGCTCCATGACCGCGAGGACGATGTCGATCTTGGCGAAGTGGGGTCTGCGGAAGATCTCCTCGGTCGAAATGCTCCGAACCAGGCCATCTACGACTTCCGCGGTCGCGGTGTCGAGTTCGAGCGCGAGCCGCGCGCAGAGCCGCTGGATGTCTCCGCATTGCGCCAGCACCGCATAGACTGCGTTCACCAGTGGGTCCTGATCCGCGATCCCGTCACACATGGCGCATCTCCCGCCCGACGGTCCGCCCTCGGCTCCGGTACTCGACCCGAACCGTGCGCGGGTCCGACCGCCGCCGGAAATGCGGCCGCGGCCTGCGGTCTGACGACCCGCCCAGGCGATCGACGACGCGCCGTAGCTGCGCCAGAGATTGACCGGTCAGCCGACCGAGCACCGCCGTGCCGACCCTCCCGTTCACGATGAATCCGGGGTTCCGCACAGAAACGGTGATCCGCCGTTCGGCGTCGAAATTGGTGGCCGCGTCGAGTGAGGCCGCGATCAACTCGTCCCGGTCGGAGACACTGACCACGCAACCGCTCCTGCGGGAGCGCCGTTGGCGGGTGCCGTAAGCCAGTTCGACGAAGAGTTCGTCGCCCAGCTCGGTCGTGCCGAGAACCAGGGCCGGCCTGCGCTTTTCAGCGTCGGGTCCTTCCTTTTCATGCGGGAAACGGAATGCGACAACATCGCCGCGGGAGAGGGTCGCCTGCCAGGGGGCAAGAGGCTGCTGAGACATGCAGCGGTCCTTTCAGAAAGCGCACGCCGCCCGACAATCCGTGGATCGGACCATCTCGAAGCGACGTGTCACACCGAACGCGTCGCTTCGAGATGGCGCCGATCCTGGACGAGGGCCGGATCAATCCTCCTGTTCGATTGCGAAGACCCGTGCGGCACGCGAGTTCTTGGACGCTGCCGCCAGACTTTGAAACCTCAAGGCGCAGCCCGATACTCGTCGATGATGCGGCCCAAGACGCTGATCACCGGCTCGTAGTTGTCGACGAAGAACTCGAACGCGCCGCCCTCGTCGCTGCCCGCGGGCATCGCGTCGGCCCAGCTCGCATGCACGACATGGGCCTCCCAGCCCGGAAACCCCGGTTCCGCCTCAACATGCAGGGTTCGTGGCAGTCCGGCCTGGATCAGACCCAGGTCGGCGACGATCAGCTGTCCCTGGTGCTTCACTTCGACGTCGATGACGCCCAAGGGCTCGGCTTCAATCATAATAATGTCCTATTCATCCTTGTCGCAGAGCAGGTTTCGCCTCGAGATCGCTCTCGACGGCAATGCATGTGGCCCGGCCACGACCTTGCGACGTAGAACCAGCGGGGGCCCGGGTGGTCACGCTCCCGAGCCCTCCGACCTGCCGCCTGTCAGCCCGCCATGAATGCGCGGTACACGAGGTACTCATCGACGCACTTACGCAGTGCATCCATGATCGGCCCGTAGTTTTCGGCGACGAACTGGTGCGCATGGTCGCCGCTGTCTGCCCAGACCGCGTGGTCGATCATCGGATCGAGTCCCGCGGGCATGATTTCGCCATCAACGGACAGTTTCCGGAGGGCACCGTCGCAGGTGACATCGAACTGGGCGCCGATGAACTGGCCATCTGAGGCCATGAACTCTGCGAGCGTGATGGAGTTGGTTTGGGTCATGGTAGGTCCTTTGGTAATAGATGGGTTACTCGGCTTGCGCTTCGTATCTATAAGATTGGACCAATCTCAAAATCGAGAAACGAATTTCTGAAAATTTATCGTATCAAACCAAAATTTCTCTATCCCCATACCGCCCCACCCGTCGCGCAGACGTCGAGCCGCGCAATGGTGCATCCCGCTAATAGGGTATATAAATAGGGCCCCGCACCATTGCCCTCCAGACCGGGCAAAAATAGCCGCTATGAGAAATTTCCATCCAACCCACTTTCTGCTCGCCCAACTGAGCAGGAGGATGAATGGGACCCGATATCACCAAGACCGACGCGGATCAGATCCAGTGGTTGGACATCACCGAAGCCCGGCGGCAGACCCTCGTCGCGGTCGACACCTTCGTGCGGCAAGCTGTGGAGGGCGGCGACGCGAAGATCGCTCCGGTGCTTACACTTAGGGTTTCTCCCGGCGTTGGCAAGACCCAGGCCATGTTGAATGTGCTCGCCAAGCGCGGCACGGACTTACTGGCGGAAGGGAACGTCCTGGTCTTCACACCGACCCTCGATCTCGCCGACCAGGCATGCCGGGACCTCAAGGAGTTGGCCCCTGAGCTGCCAACCGACGTCTATCGGGGCCGTCTCGCCGCGCGTCCCGGCGCCTCTGCCGGGGAAACCATGTGCGCGCGCCCGGAACTCATCAGGTTGCTGCAGGGCCGTGTGCCGTCGATCACCGAGGCGGCCTGTCGCAAGGCGAGAGGTGACAAGCAGCCCGTCATCGCCGCATGCCACGATGGCTGCCCCTACATGGCCCAGCTCAGACAGGACCAACACCGGGTCGTGTTCCTGGCTCATGCCCTGCTCCGGGATCACCTCCCGGTCAGGGGTCAGGTCTCCCTCGTCGTCATCGATGAGCAGATCTGGAGCTCGGGGGCCGAGCGGGACGCGCTGCCATTCGATCTGCTCGATGCCGCCCCTGTGGCCGACCTCGAACCGGAGGACCGGCGGTCCTTCGATCGGATGACCTCGGGCCTGCGCCGGGCGCTTCGTGAGGGCGGCGCGTTGGCCGCAGCGATGGCCGAAGCTGGCGTGACGCCCGAACAGATGAAGGCGTTCGCAGAGGCTGAGCTGGCCGCCCTGCCCCGCCTCGCCCTTAACCCCGCGGTCCCGCAAGCTGAGGCGCTCGAACGCGCCCGAGGCTTTGACAAAGGGCCGCGCCGGGACCTGAAGGTCCGGGCCGAGATCCTTCAGACCCTTGCTGCCAACGGATTCGCACCCTCGCAGCGCGTCCGCCTCGCTCAGGAGACAGTCGATGGTCTGCCGAGGGTTATTCTGCTGCATCATCGTTTCAACGAGCTGCCACGGCATGCGCCAACCTTGCTTCTCGACGCGGACGCCGATCCGGTCATCACCGAGAGGCTCTTTCCTGGCGCCGAGTTCCGGCGCATCGACGTCAAGCCTGACGCCGAGATCATCCAGATCCTGGACCGCACGATGTCGCCCACATCTCTGCTACAGGGCTACGGAGAGGATGCCGGAGCCAACGCCAGACAGCTCCGCGACGAGGTTGCAAAAGTCATCCGGCGCGAGGCTGACCGCACCGACGGCAAGACATTGCTGGTTGCTCCGAAATCTGTCCTGAATGCCCTGCGCGAAGAGGACGGTGTGGCGGAGGAGGCCGAGTTGCTCGGCACCACGGCCCGGCACTACGGCCCGAAATTGCAGGGCGTGAACACTTATCGGCACTATTCAACCGCCATTCTCGTCGGACGCATCCAGCCCTCGGTTAATGACGTGGAGGATCTCGCCCGGAGCCTGTTCGGCGACCGGGGAGACTCTCTCAAGCTGATCGAAGGCAGCAGTGCCTTCACCGAGATCGAGGCTGAACACTTGATGGCCGACGGCACCGGGATCAACGGCAGGTGCTGGCAGCACCCCGACCCGCGCGCGAATGCCCTCCTCCGCCAGATCCGCGAAGCGAGCCTTCTGCAAGCGCTGGCCCGCCTGCGGTTGACCGACCCATCCAGCCCGAAGCGGATCATCATTGCCACGAATGTGCCCCTGCCCGGCTTTCCCGTCACTCGGTTGACGACCTGGCAGGCCTTCCGGGACGATGTTCCCGAGGGCGTCGAGCACCCTGTCGCATACAAGAGGCTGCGCGATGCACTGCAAGCGGCCGAGGACTGTCGCGGCTTCCGCCTGTCGAACCGGGGGCTGGTCGCCGACCTGCGCCACGCCTTCCCGAGGGAGCAATGCGCACGGCAGTTCCGGCGCAATCTGACGACCGAATCCCTGAAGGCGCTCCTCGAAAACATTGGCCGCGACCTCGGGCGCGCGGTCCGCTTTGTCGAGCTCAAGCTCCCGGGCGCTGGTGGCAGATCAACGACAGCAGTCCTGTTTGATGACGCCGACCCTCGCGTGCTCTGGCCCGACCTGGTTCCAGACGACAGGGAAGCGGATGCGCTGCTGACGCCCCTGCCCGCGGCGGCATAGGTTTTTCTCTCCCGCGCGCAAGGAGACTGTGGCCGCTGGCGATGCCGGCAAGCTCCGTCTCGGTCACCGCCCGGTCCAGGCGGCGGCACGGTGCCTGCCGCTACGTAATGCAGATCTTTTTCAGAAATCGATTTCCGTGATCAGAGGGGCGAGCCCACTTCCCTCCTGAGAGGCGGGGATGAGCCCGCTTGATCTAACGTTTTCAGAGGATTATCGAAAGTGACCGACGTCCGACCCTACCTTGGAAAGAGCCGGCATCGCCCTGCCAGCCTCGAAATCACCCCGGGGGCCCTCAGGATTATGGGGCTCATCCTCTTCCCACGCCCTGCGAGCCGGTATCCTGCAAACGTCACCGTTGAGGACATGGAGGACCTGTACGTCGAGCACCACGGTGACGGCCGCGTGGCGAACCTCACCTTCACCACCGCCCCCATGTGCTCACCGGATGGCAGGGCGAGATCCGACGCCCCGCCCGTCGAGGATCAGCAGGGCACTCGCGGGGCCGAGCGGACGACCGGTTCGCTGGAGTTGCCGCTCCTCTGGATGACCCCTGGTCTCGCCTCGCGGCCGACGGTGACGGAACGCTCGCACTGCGACGCCGACATCTCTGGAGAGCCTCGGCAAGGCACGCATACTCTACATCGAACTTGCGGGGGCGTGTGCAATCGACGGGCCACACGGTCCGCTCCAGTGGCCTCCAGCGTGGGGACGAGGACCGCTCCATCTGCCTTTCAACAAGGCGGCGAAACACCGGGCGAGATTTTTTTGCCGCCACGAGCTTGAAACGGTCCAAAGGCCGACTCTATATCAACGGCATGATCGCGACGAAGCCCAAACGGCGACCTTACTTAGAGGATATTCATTACAAAATAGAGCGCAAATCGCCCAGAGCCTGAATGGGTGTTGGAAGCGCCAGTTCAATCCGGGTCTTCACGAAATTCGAAGGGAAGGCATTGTAGCCATAGACTATGGCAAGGCCGAAACAGACAAGGGGAGGCATTCTGCCTCGCTTGGCAATGCCGCAGATCGCAACTGATCGGGGCGGCAAATGTGTACACCCCCGCATCCGCGGGAATGAACCGGAAGGTGGAGCACGCTCCACGGAAGGTAGCGGCACTGGCCCGAGCCCTGGGCGCGACCAGTGCGCAATGTTCCCCGCTCCGGCGGGGATGAACCTGAAGGTGGAGTGCGCTCCTCCAGAGGGCTGGAACCGGTCCGGGTCTCGGACACGACCAGACCACACTGTTTCCCGCAAGCGCGGGAATGAACCGGAAGGTGGAGCTCGCTCCACAGATGGTAGCGGCACCGGCCCGAGCCCCGGGCGCGACCAGTGCGCAACGTTCCCCGCTCCCGCGGGGATGAACCTGAAGGTGGAGTGCGCTCCTCCAGAGGGCTGGAACCGGTCCGGGTCTCGGACACGACCAGACCACAATGTTTCCCGCAAGCGCGGGAATGAACCGGAAGGTGGAGCTCGCTCCACAGATGGTAGCGGCACCGGCCCGAGCCCCGGGCGCGACCAGTGCGCAACGTTCCCCGCTCCCGCGGGGATGAACCTGACGGTGGAGTGCGCTCCTCCAGAGGGCTGGAACCGGTCCGGTCTCGGACACGACCAGACCACAATGTTTCCCGCAAGCGCGGGAATGAACCGGAAGATGGAGCTCGCTCCACAGATGGTAGCGGCACTGGCCCGAGCCTTGGGCGCGACCAGTGCGCAACGTTCCCCGCTCCGGCGGGGATGACTATGTCGCCGGAGTTTTCTCCGCGAAGGAAGCAGGGTCATGTCCGCCTTTCGGACGTGACCCGGTTGAACCGTTCCCCGCACTCGCGGGGATTGCCCTCGGTCAGCGTCATTCTGACCAGTGGCCTAACCAGTGCTCTCCCGCAATCGTGGACCTGAAGAGAGCATTTGGTCGCCCGCCTGAGCGGGCGTGGATTGAAACACGAGTTCGCTCCATTATCCGAGCCAGACCCTGCCCGCTCCGAGGGTATTCCCGGCTCCCCCCATGCCCCTTCGGGGATCGGCGCCGGCCAGGCAAACACCTGGCCGGCGGCCACAGCCCACATCCCGCTCATGCGGAAACCGATCGAAACCAGCCGGCACGTTCACCGCCGGGGCGGAGCCGACTTTGCTCGCCCCGACTGCCGCAACCAGAAGAGTACCGAATGAAAGAAGAAACCCTTGCAATCGACATCGTGCCGGACAGCAGTGACACCACTAATGTCCTGACCTACGTTATCCAGGTCATGAGATCGATGGGCCGCGAACCGAGGCAAGCGGCTACCCAACTTGGGCCGCATGTGAAAATCCGCAACGTCAAGCTCTTGGTCATCGTGAAAGAGGATACCGGATGGTTCGTGGGGATCGAACTTCGCAAGGTCCCGAAAGGCCTACAGCGTTTCGTAAGCACGTCTCCGGGATTGCCGGGCGAGCCGTTCGATTCTTATGACGAAGCCTTCATGGCAGGTATTGGACTGTTCTGCGATTTGTTCTTTGACATGCCGATTCACCCGTTCGTGTTGTCCGGGAGGAAACTGACCGTGTCGCCTTTCGTCCAGAATTTGCTAGCGCGTGAGATCCGACCATTTGCCACCTCTGATCAGACCCCGGCCGAAGGCCCGACACGCGTGCTCTGCTTCACCCGCCATCAGCCGCGGGTACAATAGCCGCGTCTGCGCTTGACTGCTTCGAGCCTTTCCAGCGCTTCGACGGCAAACACTTCGTCTTCGTGGGTTTCCATCAGCATCTGGCCGCGGAAACCCATCCTTCCCCACTCCCTGACCAAGGCCACGCCGCCGAAGAGGTCCGGTTGCAAGGACAGGCGATAGAACCGACGCATGTTCAGGCTGGGATCGATCCGCTGCAGATCGACGCCGATGGCCGCAATCCCCTCGTCCTTTTCGCCCATGTTGTGCTCCTCTCATTGAACATAACAATATCAGGTAAACTCAGATGTTGCCACTATGTTCTATGTAGGGAAGCCCGTCAGAAGTCCAAAACAGCCATGCTTCGGAACTTCGCTACTTGATTGCCTGGGTGCTCACGTGTCGGACGGTCGACCTTTGCACACAGAGGCATGACAAGCTGCCAGGTTCGGCTGCGAAAGCCCTCTGCACACTGGCCCCCGACCCGACGGGCACACCAGCCCGGCTTCGGCTCACATTCGCTGGTTGGCGAACCGCTGTTCCAGCCAGGCAGGCAGAGCTTCAGCGAACGATGCGAGATCACCGCCATCGTCAGCGGCCCTCTCAAACATTCTACGCATGGCCTTACCGTCCTTGCCCAGCAACCTCGCGGGCCAGCAGGGCTTGGTGGCCTCCCAGGTGGTCAGGTACCCATCGGCCCAGACCGACATCAACATCGGCTCCGCCGAGATCATCCCGGTCCTGTCCGAGGCCCGGAACGCCGCGATCTTCGCGTTGTAGCGCAGCATGAACAGTTCGATACAGCGCTTCAACGCCATGTCGGAGGTCAGGCTCTCTCCGACGAGGTGCACGAGCGGGCCAAGCCAATCGGACGGGTCGATGGCCATCGGGGCGGTACAGACCGCCGTGATGTAGCCGTCCAGCCACAGCTCGGACAGGCCAGCCGGGCGCAGCAGCTTCGCCACCTCACCCTTGATCTCGGGTGGGATTTCCGCCGCCAGGCCGTCCTCAAGAAAGCTTGGCGTCGGGGCATCGTTCTCCATGCCTGCCGCCTGCTCGTCAGCCCAGACCTCGAGTGACAGATCGTGAACGAGCTGCATCACCGGGACTTTCTTGAGCGGGCGTCCTTCCGCCAGCGCCGCGGCGACAGCGACAAAGCTCTCTGCATGAGCGCTCCCCGCCGCGCTCAGCATCTGGCCGTTGCGGGCGATGATCCTCTCCCAGTGTCTCCGTCTGGCCTCCAGAACCTGCCACATGGTCTTGGTCCGCGCCGCCTGCGTGGGCGCTGCATCCAGCGCCGCCACGGTCGCGTCATCATCCTCGAACCAGCTCGACAGCATCGGGAAGTCGAAACCCCAGTCGCCACTGGCGCCGATCAGTCGACCACGTGCCTGTACCGAAAGCTGCGCGACACGACGCTCCGGATCGGCGAGCGCAAGAATATCACCGGTTCCGGCCCCGCGCGGGCGTAGGTCATGCAGCCCGCAGCCTTGCGCGACATCGACAAGTCCAGGCACCGGGGCAAGGCCCGCCTCCAGCCCCTCTCCGAGCGCGACGCCGAGCGCCTCGTCCAGATAGGCCTTCGAAACATCAAACGCCTCGACCTGTTGCGTGATGCTGGCGATGAGATTGCGCTGCTCGGTCGCGCTGCCACAGGGCAGGACATAGGCATCCTTGACCCCAAACCCCTGTTTCAGGAGTACCACGGCCACGCTGCGCACACCGCCGGCCTGAATCGCGGCCGCAATGCTCTGGGCCCCGGAGCCGTCGATCATGCTCGCGATAACACGGTGCAACTTCGGCTCCACTTTTGCAGCCGTTGCGGAAACCCCCTGCCGCATGGCCTGGCGCAGCAGCCCGTCGAGCAGCGCCTTCACATCAGAGTCAGCCATCCAGCTGCGCTGAAGCACCAGCCGCGCGAGAACGGTTGCTGAAAGCGTTCCGGCTTCGAGCCGGTCGGACAGGCCCGCGACCGCGGCAAGGCGCACGTCTGCGCCGGGATCGAAGAGCCAGGCGCAGCCCAGCTCCGCGAACAGTTCGGGCGGCCGGGCCACCGCAATCCGTACGAATGCGGCCCGCGCTTCGACCGGAATTGCCGGCAACATCTCGGCGAACACTGCATGCAGTGCCGAGATGTTGCCGTCGCAATCCTCGATCACGCTTTCAAAGAGACTCTCGAACATCGCATCCGCATCGCCCGCGATCTCGGGGTCGGAGGTTGAAACCGGGTCCGCGGTCCGGGCAAACGGCATGGACAGACAGTCCGGCGGAACAAGCGCGGCGCGGACCCATGCGCGTGATAGTGCGAAGGCGCCAAGCATTGTCAGCCCCTCGGCCTTCACCAGCGACGCGACCTGAGCCTCGAGCCCGCCGATCAGCCTGTCGCCACGTTTCCGACCGTTCTCCCGGGCCATTCGCGCCTCATCGAGCGCCGTGCCGAGCAGCGCGATCATGTCATCCGCGCGCGGGCCGGTTGCGTCGCTCCCCGCCATCTGGCTCAGCAAAGCGGCCGCCTCCGCCGGTGCATCGACGAGGGCGAGCCCAAAGCCGGCGAGTGTCTCAGCCCGCTCACGGTCCCCAACCTGCCGTTGAAGGGCGGCCAACATGTTGGAAATCACAGGAGACGACATCAGCACCCTCGGAGACGGCGGAACGGCATTGCGGTCGAGACTGCACCGGGCCCCACGGCCGCGCAACACGATGACGGTCGGCGATCTCGCCTGATGATCGTTATCGCGGCCGGGAGTGAACGGGACGACGTCATCGTGCGCAGTACGGTCGCTCATCGGTTCATCGTCCGCGGCGCTGTGGTGAAGGCGTCCGCGAAGGGCATGGCGTCTGCGGCATCTCGATCTGCAACGGATCAATGTTGTCACGATATTGCCGCTGCCGTGACTGCAACAGCTGTGTCCGAAAGACAGAAATCATCGCATTTCCCCAGCCGCGCCATTACGTGCGCGGCGCGCCAGATCATCCAGAAAGAAAATCTTCGTCGGTGTTTCCCGATTACTCGGAACGATCCGAGTTACTGTTCGAGACGGGCCCCGTCTCGACGAAGTAAACAATGGAACAGAAAATGACACAGCTGCCACACGCCCAAACCGAGACGCATGAACCCGGCGCGGGAACGGATAACCTCGACCCATCCAGGTATGAAATGCAAGAGCGGTTTGCTCTCATCCTGCATGGCTACAACGCCGTGCATTATGACCTCCTTGATGCCCCCAAGGTCAACAAAGTACGACGCACGGAAGAGCCCGACATCTATGAAGCCGTGATCCACGGCATCATCAGCGAGTCAACGCTGACCGCGGCCTTGATCAATGAAGACGGGAAACTCCGGCTCGAGCCGCTGGATTTTCGGTCCAGCTTCTGCCTGCCGCTATTGCCAGTCTTCTCCTACGACTGGGACTGTCAGGATGCCATGGTCATCCGCTTGATGACGTGCTGGCTGGAAAGAACCTTTCTCATTCATGAGCCCGCAATCCTCGAAGCGATCCGCGCACTGCCCCCTTCAGAAAGCGCCACCAACGACTGACCCAGGCGGGCTTCTCGTGGCAGTTCGCCTGCAGGACTTGTCGGGTTCAGCGACGAGAGGATCACCCGCCGGGAGCATCCGCCCGCTGCTTCGCGCATGGAGCGGACGAGATCGACGACGACCGCCTCGACCAGCTTGCTGAGGCGGTCGGCGAGCGCGGCGCGGGCGTCGTCCCGCCCGACAACATGGACAGCCCCGAGATCGACGTCGAAGGTCATGCGAGGTCTCATGCAAATTGCACCGTCGAACGCGGCAAGCATTGGCACCTCGTCTCTCTGGTTTCGGCCAGTGAGCGGCACTGGTTGCGGGCTCGGCCAAGATCGAGATGCTCCCGGTCGGTCTGCGGATTTCCTCGGTTGAGGCCCTTCCAAAAAGGATGGCCGAGACGAGCTCGGCCACAGTCCAAACAGGGAGGAAAGGAAGGGCGGCGACTGGGTGGTGGCCGCCCTTCCTCTATCCTACCTAAGTGCCGGCAGCATCAGTCTCAAGCCACCCAAGCCGGGCCCACGGAAAATGCCGGAAAATTCGTGCTGGCATCCATCATCCGTGGCGGGCAGACCACACCCTGGAACTCTGGGTTCATTCGAACCATACAAGTGTTCGACTGTCCGAACCGCGTCATCGAAGGCGCCATCGGTTCATGCCACGGGCTCGACCGCTCTCGCCGCCGTCCTTTCTCTCTTTCTTTTCAAGGGCGATGGCGCGATCGGGTCGCGGTACATGACTCCTGCCCTACGGGAAAGGCGGTGCTCCCCTTCTTATGATCCCCGGGAACGAGCGGACGTGGAAATCACTGGCACCACCGTGCCGGTGATGCGGTCCTACCTGCTTTCCCCGCGCAATTGTCAGTCGCACCGTAGCCGGAACCGAACCATGGAGGTCACATGATCCGTCACATCGTCTTCTTCACCGCCCGCCATGACGGAAACATCGAGAAGATCCGCGAAGGGCTCCAGATACTGACCGGCATCCCGCATGCCCAGCATCTCGAGATCGCGCTCAACCGAAAGTCGGACCCGAACAGCAAGGAAGTCGACGTCGTGGTCTATGGCGAGTTCGCCGACGATGCGGCACTGGCGGCCTACAAGGCGCACGAGACCTATGCGGAATCGATCCGCCAGGTGAAACGCCTGCGCGAGATGCGCTTCGCGGTGGATTACGACCAGGCCCAGGCCGTCACCAGCCCCGATGACAAGCCCTGAGATCGCATGTCGCCCGGAAGTCCCGCGCATCCTTCTGCGCGACGATCTTGCGGGGACCGAGAGGCGGTTCACCGCACCTCGCGAGTTGATCCGCGCCGACCATGCTGACGAGGTGCCACGGGCCCTGGACCGCATGGAACGCGTGCGGTCCGCGGGCAAGTGGTGCGCGGGCTACGTGAGCTACGAGGCGGGCTATGCCCTCGACCCGAAGCTGCGGGACCACATGCCGGACGGACGCCGCCTGCCGCTGATCCTGATGGGCGTCTTCGATGCGCCCGAAACCGGGCCCGTCAAGGCGCACACGGAAGGTTTCGCCCGTCTGACGGATTTCCGGCCCGCATGGTCCTTCGAGGACTACACCCCCCGGTTCCGACAGGTCCATCGGCACCTGCGCGCGGGAGATTGCTACCAGGCGAACCTGACCTTTCCGGTCTCGGCCCAATGGGCAGGAGACCCCTCGGCTCTCTTCGACGAGATGACTGCCCGGCAACCGGTCCGCTATGCCGCGCTGGTCGAGCTTGGCGGCCCGGTGATCCTGTCGCGCTCCCCGGAGCTTTTCTTCACGGTGGATACCAACGGCTGGATCGAAACCCATCCGATGAAAGGTACTATCCGGCGCGGCACCACCGCCGCCGAGGATGCCGCCCTCGCCGAGAGCCTGCGTCAGGACGAGAAGAACCGGGCCGAGAACCTGATGATCGTCGACCTCCTGCGCAACGACATCTCCCGCATCTGCGAACTGGGCACGCTGCAGGTTCCCGAACTCTTCCGGATCGAGAGCTATCCCACTGTGCACCAACTGGTCAGCCGCGTCCGGGCGCGGTTGCGGCCCGGAACGACCGTCACGGAGATCTTCGCCGCGCTCTTCCCCTGCGGCTCGATCACCGGCGCCCCGAAAATCCGCGCGATGCAGATCCTCCGCTCGCTGGAGGCCGGGCCGCGGGACATCTACTGCGGTGCCATCGGCTACGTGGCCCCCTCGGGCGAGAGATGCGCTTCAACGTCGCGATCCGCACCCTGACCCTGCACGAGGGCGGCGAGGCGATCTTCAATGTCGGCGGCGACATCGTCTTAGACTCCGAGGTCCGTTCGGAACACGGGGAATGCCTCCTGAAGGCGCGCTTCGCGGCCGGATCCGCTCTGCAAGCATGGTCACAGGCGCAGGCGTGAGACCGGAACGCGTTCGGAAATCTCCCGCACATGTTAGCGTATGTCATTGAAATATTACGCTAACGTCAACTTGCCCTAACGTCATTTGCCCCGTAGACACCCGCTCAGCCGACGCCCTCCGCGTGCGGTCGCGCCTTCCCCGGCGGCCTGAACTGACCTGAGGATTCCCCGCCCTTGCTCGACCGGATCGCGCTGCGCGCCGAACTCGCCGATCACTACGATCTCATGCCCTCCACCGACATCGCCGAAGCCAATGCCGGGCTCTATGCCAGGATGGAGCGCGTGGTCTCGCCACCCGAATGAACGATCCACGCGCCCTATGTCGCGGCTATCAACCGGCTGAAGCAGGAACGCAACGCGGTCATCCTCGCGCACAATTACATGACGCCCGAGATCTACCACGGCATCGCGGATGTCGTGGGCGACAGCCTCCAGCTCGCCATCGAGGCGACCAAGGTCGAGGCCGATGTCATCGTGCAATGCGGCGTGCATTTCATGGCCGAGACCGCGAAGATCCTGAACCCCGCGAAGACCGTGCTCATCCCCGACATGGAGGCCGGCTGCTCGCTGGCCGAGAGCATCACCCCCGCCGGCATCGCCGAGATGCGCGCCCGCTACCCAGGCGCCCCGGTGGTGACCTACGTGAACACCTCCGCCGCGGTGAAGGCCGCGTCGGACATCTGCTGCACCTCCTCGAACGCCGCGCAGATCGTCGCCGCGCAGGAGAGCGACATTGTGATCATGACGCCGGACAAGTACCTCGCCCAGAACGTCGCCCGGCAGGTGCCGGGCAAGCGGATCGTCTGGTGGGACGGCGCCTGCATCGTGCACGAGCGCTTCACCGCGCAGGACCTGCGCGAGTTCCGCGACTGGAACCCTGGCACGCGGATCATCGCACACCCGGAATGCCCGCCCGACGTGGTGGCCGAGGCCGACTTCTCCGGCTCCACCTCCGGCATCATAGATTATGTCGACCGCGAGCGGCCCGAGAAGGCGATGCTGGTGACGGAATGCTCGATGGCCTCGAACATCTCGGACGCGCTGCCGGACGTGGAGTTCGTCGGCCCCTGCAACATGTGCCCCTACATGAAGAAGATCACGCTCGAGAAGGTGCTCTGGTCGCTTCACACGATGCAGGGCGCGGTCGAGGTCGATCCCGCCATCGCCTCCCCGGCCCGGGTCGCGGTGGAGCGGATGATCGCCCTGTCGCAGCGGCCCGCCTGAGCCGATGCAGCGGATCGACACCGCCCGGGTCATCATCGTCGGCGCCGGGCTGGGTGCGCTCTTCGCCGCGCTGAAGCTGGCGCCGCGCCCGGTGCTGGTGATCTCGCCCGAGCGGCTCGGCGAAGGGGCGAGCTCGGCCTGGGCACAGGGTGGGGTCGCCGCCGCGATGGACCCCGCCGACAGCGCCGAGGCCCATGCCCGAGACACCCTGCGCGCCGGGGCGGGCTCCGTCGATCCCGAGGTCGCCCGCCGCGTCACCGAGGAGGCGCGCGCCCATATCCTCGACCTCACCGACCTCGGCACCCCCTTCGACCGCAGCGACACCGGCGGCTACGTCCTGTCGCGAGAGGCGGCGCATTCCTTCGCCCGGGTGGTCCGCATCCGGGGCGACCAGGCCGGCGCCGGGATCATGCAGGCCCTCGTCGCACAGGTCCGCGCCACGCCCTCCATCCAGGTGCTCGAGGGCGTCATGGCCACCGGGCTGCATCTGGAGGCCGGGCAGGTCTCCGGCGTCGCGTTGGCGCGCTGTGACGGCGGGCTCACTGCCCCCTGCCTGCTCCGCGCCCCCGCCTTGCTGCTGGCGGGCGGTGGCTCCGGCGGGCTCTACGCGCTGACCACCAACCCGCCGCGCATCCGCGGCGAGGTCATCGGCATGGCGGCCCGCGCCGGTGCGGTCATCGCCGATGCCGAGTTCGTCCAGTTCCACCCGACCGCCATCGACTGTGGCCGTGACCCCGCCCCGCTCGCCACCGAGGCGCTGCGTGGCGAGGGCGCGATCCTCGTCAACCGCCACGGCGAGCGCTTCATGGCCGCCGTCCATCCGGATGCCGAGCTTGCGCCCCGCGACATCGTCGCCCGCGCGATCTATGCCCAGACCCGGGCCGGCAATGCCCCGGCGCTCGACACCCGCGCCGCCCTGCGCCGCGAGGAGAGCCGGGGGGGCACATTTTCGGGCCGATTTCCCGGCCCCGTCCGGCCCCGACGGACACCGCTCCTTCCTCACCCTCGCCGAGGCCCGCACGCCCCGCGCATTGGAGACCACATGACCGCCCCCCTGCCTGACCTGATCCTCGAACCGCTGGTCCGCAACGCGCTGATGGAAGACCTCGGCGCCTATGGCGACATCACCACCCGCACGGTGATCCCCTCCGGCACGCGCTACACCGCCCGGCTTCAAGCCCGCGAGGCAGGCAGGGTCTCCGGCCTGCAAATCGCCGCCCTCGCCTTCCGTCTCGTCGACCCGACGCTCTCCGTCACCGCCCACAGGACCGACGGCGACGCGATCGCCCCCGGCGACCTGCTGATGGAGATCGAGGGCCCCGCCGCCTCGATCCTCTCGGCCGAGCGGGTCGCATTGAACTTCGCCGGGCGCCTCAGCGGCATCGCGACCCAGACCCGCGCCTTCGTTGCCGAGACCGCGGGCACGAACGCCCGCATCACCTGCACCCGCAAGACCACCCCCGGCCTGCGCATCGTCGAGAAGATGGCGGTCCTGCACGGCGGCGGGTTCAACCACCGGCTCTCCCTCTCGGACGCGATCCTGATCAAGGACAACCATATCGCCGCCGCCGGAGGCATCCGCCCGGTGCTGCGCGCGGTGAAGGCGCAGGCCTCGCACATGGTCCGGACCGAGATCGAGGTCGACCGGCTCGACCAGCTCGCCGAGGTGCTCGACGAGGGCGGCGCCGACGCCGTGCTGCTCGACAACATGGACACCCCGACCCTGCGCGAAGCCGTGGCGATGAATGCCGGGCGGTTGGTTCTGGAGGCCTCCGGCAACATGCGCCTCGAGCGCATCGCCGAGGTCGCGGCGACCGGGGTCGACTACATCTCGGCAGGCGCGCTGACCCATTCCGCCCGGACTCTCGACCTCGGGCTCGATTTCTGAACCGGCAAGCAGCCGCCCATCCCCGCGCAATAATATTGCGCTGCACTTGCAAAAAGCGCCGGGACGCCGTATCGCCCTGCCCCTACGTCAAGACGAAGGACCGAGATGAGCCAATCCGCCCCCCAGAAGGCCCTCACCGCCAGTGACATCCGCGCCCGCAAGGGCGGCGAACCGCTGGTCTGCCTGACCGCCTACACCACGCCGGTCGCCCGGATCGCCGATGCCGAGTGCGACGTGGTCCTTGTCGGCGACAGCGTCGGCATGGTGCTGCACGGCCTGCCCTCGACCCTGCCGGTGACGCTCGAGATGATGATCCTGCACGGCCAGGCGGTGTCCCGGGGCCTCGACCGCGCGCTGATGGTCGTCGACATGCCCTTCGGCAGCTACGAGGAGGACCCCGCCCAGGCCTTGCGCAATGCCGCCCGGATCATGGCCGAGACCGGCGCCGGGGCAGTGAAGCTCGAAGGCGGGTGTCACATGGCCGAGACCATCCGCTTCCTCTCCGACCGCGGCATCCCGGTGGTGGCCCATATCGGCCTGACCCCGCAGGCGGTGAACGCCCTCGGTGGTTACCGGGTGCAGGGCAAGGGTGCCGACGCCAAGCGCATCCTCGAGGACGCCCGCGCGGTGACCGAGGCCGGCGCCTTCTCTGTCGTGCTTGAGAAGGTCCCCGCCGCCCTCGCCGACCTCATCACCGCCGAGCTCTCAATCCCGACCATCGGCATCGGCGCTTCGGCCGGATGCGACGGCCAGATCCTCGTGATCGACGACATGCTGGGCCTCTTCGACGCGTTCAAACCGAAGTTCGTGAAGCGCTACGCCCAGCTTGCCACCAACGCCCGCGCCGCTGTCCGCGCCTATGCGACCGAGGTCCGCGCCCGGGACTTCCCCGCCCTCGCCCATGTCTTCGCCGATGAAGGAGCCGAATGAATGCAGATCATCCGCCGCAAGGCTGCCCTCCGCGCCCTCACCCAGAGCTGGCGCCGCGCCGGTGAGACCATCGGCGTCGTCCCCACCATGGGCGCGCTGCACGCCGGCCACCTGAGCCTCGTCGAGGCCGCCCGCACCGGGACCGACCGCGTGATCGTCACGCTCTTCGTGAACCCCCGCCAGTTCAACAACCCCGAGGACCTCGCGAAATACCCCCGCACCGAGGAAAGCGACGCGCAGAAACTCGCCCCCTTCGGCATCGACGTGCTCTACATCCCCGAGCCCGAGGAGATCTATCCCGACGGCTTCGCCACCACGATCTCGGTCTCCGGCGTCAGCGACGGCCTCTGCGGCGCCACCCGACCCGGCCATTTCGACGGGGTCGCCACGGCGGTCACCAAGCTCCTGCTCCAAACAGACGCCGACCGGGCGTATTTCGGCGAGAAGGACTACCAGCAGCTGCAGGTCGTGAAGCGCCTCGCCACCGACCTCGACCTGAAGACCGAGATCATCGGCTGCCCGACCATCCGCGAGGACGACGGGCTGGCGATGTCGTCGCGCAACCTGCGGCTCGGCGCGGGTCCGCGCGAGACGGCGCCGGTGATCGCCCGAGTCCTGACATCTGCCGCCAACGCCATTGTCAAGGGCGGAGACGTCGCGCAGTCGCTCGACGCGGCGAGGAAGGCCCTGCTTGCCGCCGGGTTCGACAACATCGACTATCTGGAGCTGCGCAGCGACCCCGAGCTTCAGCTCATGTCGAAAGCCGACCGCCCTGGCCGTCTTTTCCTGGCCGCCTGGCTCGACGGTGTCCGACTGATCGACAATGTCCCCGTTACAGGCCTCCAGAACGTCGAGAGTGCGGAGGATCAACCGCTCGAGCCGGCCTGAGTGATGCAGCCGTCTCTCAGCTATGCTTCTGCAGGCTCGATCGCGCGAGGGCGGCAATCAGGTCCGTCCGCGTGACGATCCCGACCGTCCGGCCCCGCTCCAGCACGGGCACGGCATCGACGTCGCCATCAGCCATCTTCGGCAGAAGTACCGCAACCGGGGTCGTTGGAACCGCCGATGGCCCGGCAACGCTCATGATGTCCAGTGCACGAACCGGCTGCACGCGGTCCCGGTCGAGCAGGCGCCGGAACGCCGCGAGTTATGCATCATTCGACGACTCAGCAGTTGGACACCTTAAGGGGGGCGCCCCGGAACCCTTTGGAAAAGAGGGCGGCCGAGCTATACCCGGCCGCAGTCCAACAGGGAGGAAGAAGGCAGTCACGGTCTAAGCCATGTCGTTGCCTTCACCATCATGCTATCGGATCTCGAGCTGGCAAGCGACCCAGTTGCAGAGCGAGGCATTTCGGCTACGCCGAAGGCGTCATGTCGCGGGCGTAAAGTCTGCCCTTCCGTGACAGGGAAGCGCCCGTGGCTATGGTCCTTGCAGCTCGCGGCGCAGCTCCTCAAGCCCCCTGTCAGTGATCGCGAAACCTTCGGTTTTCTCAGGGGAGTCAGATTTCAAGAGACCGTTCGCCTGAAGGATGTTGAGTGTGGTCCGACAGTGTTTGAAATCTTCGGGGCACACGCCAGGTGCATCGGCGATGGTCGTCAGGATGTGGAGTTCGAGCGCGTTCATCTCAAGCCCTCCTCTTTCCATGTGCCACGAATGATGGGTCTTCTGCGGGCATCGAGTCAATGCGAAGGTTGTGGCGCGCCGCGAACTGGCAGCCATCGGCTCATCCATTGCCGTGCTACCGCAGAGGCGCGCCAGAAGGGTTGGCGCGACGGTCTCCGTGCGCTGAGCGCACCCCTGCCAAAATCTCCAATTCAGGAAACAAGCCGATGAAAAGGCCCCGCGCCGGTCTCGCGGTGCGGGGCAGTAGGAAGGATAGAGCTGCCTATCCAGTTGCCACGTGGGAACGGATGTAACCCCGCCGCGTCTTCGACAGTAGGTCAACTTCCTGCGCTTGCAACTTGGCATGGACCCCGCCCACTACCCCGGCCGTATCTTGCCGAGCATCTATCAGCGCGGGCCACCCGATAGCAGAGAGACGAAAGGCGAGCCATCATCGTCGCTGCTCGGGTGGGCTTTTTGAAGTGCTTAGTTCAAGTCCACCGCCGCCCAAAGCGTGCTCAGCGGCAGTGCGAAGTTGCCCTCCCCCAAGGTCAGCTTCTCCTGCCCGAGGTAAAAGACGATCCCTACGGTGCTCCGTCCTTTACCTGGTCCATCCTTGGCGAACCATTTCAGGTGCTTGAAGTCCTCGGCCGCGACCGTAGTGGCGGCCTTGACTTCGATCCCGACCAACCGGTGGCCACCATCGATCAGAATATCGATTTCCCGGCGGTCGGCGCTACGCCAGTGATAGAGCCGATAGTCTTCGTCCTGCATCGGCAAGGCACGCAGCAGTTCGCCGACAACGAAACTCTCCAAAAGGGCTCCAAGGGCTTCGGGGCTATGGCCGATGTCAAACGATCTGTCGTTCAACCGGCGAAGCGCACTGGCAAGGCCGGTGTCCACGAAGTGGAATTTCGGTTGCTTGATGTCCCGCTTGCTTTCCCCTGGCATCCAGGCACTCAACTTGGTCACCAGAGAAAGCCGCATGAGAATGTCGAGGTACTGATCAACCGTCTCGCGCTTGAGCTTTGCCAGTTTTGCCAGTTCAGACGTGTTGATCTCTTGTGCAGTCCGAGCCGCCATCTGATCGATCAGGAACCGAAGGGCATCGGGCTTTCGAACCGGCATGACGTCTGCCACGTCACGATCCACAACTGCATCGATGTAGTCGCGATACTGCCGCTGCCGTGCCCGGAGCGGCAGTGTGCGAATTTCCGGGTATCCGCCCATGAGGGTGAGGTCGACATAGTCTTTGCGGCCCAGCTTCGAGGCATCAGTGACCTGAGACAGGGCCGGGATGGGCTGCATCGCCCACTCGATCAACCGGCTCGGCGGCGCACGATTGACCTCGGCGGTCGTCAGCGGCCAAAGCTTGAGCGTCTGCATCCGCCCCGCCAGCGAGTCGGCGACCTCCGCCGTTGTGAAGACATTGGAGGATCCAGTCAGGACGAACTGTCCTTTCCGGCGATTGTGATCGACGATTTTCTTGATGGCCAGGGCGAGCTTCGGAGACCTTTGGGCCTCGTCGATGACAACCGGTGCATCAGGCTGGTCTTCCGCGAGGGTTGTCAGCTGTCCTTCGGGATCAGCCTCCATCGCTGCCAAGATCGCCGCATCGTCGAGCGTGACGAAACGGCCTCGCTTGAATAGGTCGCGAACAAGGGTTGTCTTGCCGACCTGGCGCGGTCCGACAAGGTTGACGACTCGCGCGGTTGCCAAAGCGTCCTGCAGTTCGGGCGTCAGGTGGCGCGGGAGGTATTCATCGGTTTCGCTCATCTCACGAAATGCCTACCCGCAACCTCACTAAATGTCCAATAGAACTCTCACGGTATGACCGACAGCGACATCACCAAGCATCCACTAATCTATTCAGAGCCAAGCCCCGCCTCCTCCAACGGCTCTTGATCTGGCAGGTCTTCCAGGCTCTCAAGCCCGAACACAACCAGGAACCTTTCCGTCGTCACGAAGGTGTACGGCGCCCCGCGGCGAGGCGCTCTGGGGCCCGTCGCGATGAGGTCCAGGGCATGCAACCGCCCGATCAGGTCGCGGCTGATCTCCCTCCCGAAGATGTCCTTGAGCCCGTCACGCGTGATCGGCTGGCGGTAGGCGATGGCGGCCAGGACGGCAACATCAGATTCGCGGAGATCCAGCAGCTGATCCCTCACGTCGGCGGCCGCACGTATGGCGGGCGCATAGGCGGGTCGCGTCCGGAACATCCAACCGCCGGCGACCTGGGCGATCTCGAAGGCCCGTCCCTCCAGAGCGGCGGCCAGATCCTCGATCAACCGCTCAACCGAGGCCCCCTGCCCCACGATCCGCGCCAGGTCCTCGCGGGGAACAGGGGAGGCAGAGGCAAAGAGCACCGCTTCGATGCGGCGCATCCATTCCCGCCAGCGCAGGTAGGACGGCAGGTCCGCGAGTTCACGGTCAAGGTCAGGTTCGAAGCGATCCTTGGCCGAAGCCTTTGGTCGCATGTCCAAACTTTGAGCCCGGTTCCCACTTGCGCTGGACATGCTCATCCCCCCAGCCCGTAAAGCCGGAAGGAGTCACGGCCGGTCAGCTCACGCACCGCGCCGAGGTCGACCAACCGGTCGCACAGCCGTCGCGCAGCGCGATCCGGCATGGGCAGGGCAGAAGGCGCGACAGCGTCGCGGGTCAAGAACATCTCGACCGCCGCCCCGGCCCCCTTGGCCCGAAGCTTCGGCACGACCGCGTTCAGATGCGCCACCCGCCGCGCAAGATCGGCGGCCTGTCGCACGGCCGCGATCGACGAAGTGATGAGCGCGCGATGACAGGCGTAGCGAATGTCATCTCCTTGCTTATTGAGGTCGGCGCGTTTCAGACCCGCAGCCAGCAGAGGTACGAGATGATCCCAGCCCAGCGACTGCGCGAGGGCCGCGTCGGCGAGGATTAACGCCGGCACATCGGCACGTGGTGCCGCTGTCAGCACCGTTTCCAAGACCATCGCGGCCCTGGTCACCGGCGCCCCTGACCCCGCATCGAGCCACGTGCCGATCTGGGCCGGCTCGAGGGCCGGCAAGGCCCGGCCCAGAGAGCTGATCGACATCGGCCGCTCCGTAGCGCCCCGCCAGGCCAGGCAGGTTTCGCCCGCCGGTCCGGGCAGGTCGCCGGGGCGCAGGAGGTGCACAGCGTCACGAAGCTCCCTTGCCCGCTCGGGCCGCCCGGAAAACACCACACAAGCCTCGGCTGCACGCAGCGCAAGCCTGTCCCGAAGCAAGGCTTGGGGGACATCCACGCTCCCCAACACGAGATGCAGGTGACTTAGTGCCGCGCCCGACAAAACGCCACATCTTCAAGGGTTTCAACGTGCGCGGCGGTGACCCAGGCGGGAATCCGGGGTAACATGTCGGGGTCGGTGACGGCATTGGACCGGGCGTATATCATGCCCGAAGCCTATACCGCTACGGCGCTTTTCGCTACAAAATAACATTCAAACCGCCCCACCCTGCCGGTGTCTGATATGTCCGATAAGTTTGCCTTATCGGACCTCATCCGTCACCCTACCCCCACTGCCGATGTCGTTTTAGTTTCATGGGTGGATTCGGCCGAAATCGCCTCTCTTGTCGAGGAAATTTCCATTTAACCGGTGGACGGGCTTCTTGCTCAATCGGTGGACTCGTTCCTCCCCTACGTCACTACCACG
>Ga0310345_10001648_pt1 | contig 24339 bp, 25 predicted proteins | sample HC15DNA20500_MG_FD_204667 | JGI IMG/M metagenome (GOLD analysis project Ga0310345, IMG submission 204667) | Marine microbial communities from station ALOHA, North Pacific Subtropical Gyre - HC15-DNA-20-500_MG | ecosystem: Environmental > Aquatic > Marine > Oceanic | place: Pacific Ocean: North... | reverse complement strand
CGCACGACACTGGTCATTGCCCACCGTCTCTCCACCGTCATCACTGCCGACGAGATTATCGTTCTTAAGGGCGGGGAGATAGCCGAACGCGGCACGCATGGGGAACTTCTGGATGCCGGTGGGCTTTACGCTGACATGTGGAATCGCCAGCGTGAGGCGAGCGAGGCAGAGGAGAGGCTGCGAATTGCAAGGGAGACCGACGAGCTTGGCATCGTGGTGCGCAAGAGGCCGACCTACGAGCAATAGTGCAACCTGCAGTAACGGCGAAAACCATTTTATTTCATTTGGCCATGCGCTAGGAAGTCACGACTGCAAAGCCTCATGAAAGCGCGGAAAAAATGAACCTGCTCGACACGATCCGGCACACCTTTGTCCCCATCCATCGAGAAGGCTATCCCTTCATCGCTGCCTTTGCCGTGGGCACGATCATTCTGGGCCTGATCTGGGATCCGCTGTTCTGGATCGGCGTCATCCTGACAGCCTGGTGCGTCTATTTCTTCCGCGACCCGCCGCGCGTCACACCAGTCGATGACAAGCTGGTCATCGCACCTGCCGATGGCATTGTCTCTTCGGTCAAGCCGGCCGTCCCGCCAGCCGAGCTTGGTCTGGGCGACGAGGAGATGACGCGCATTTCCGTCTTCATGAATGTCTTCTCGTGCCACATCAACCGCGCTCCGGTCCGTGGCCGCATATCTGCGGTCGAACACCGCCCCGGCCGTTTCCTCAACGCCGAGCTCGACAAGGCAAGCCGTGAGAACGAGCGCAACTCGTTGATCATCGAGAGCGCGCATGGTCCTGTACCTGTGGTGCAGATCGCAGGTCTGGTCGCACGGCGCATTGTCTGCTGGGTGGACGTGCCCGGCGAAGTCTCCGTCGGCGAGCGCTTTGGCCTCATCCGTTTCGGTTCTCGCGTTGATGTCTATCTGCCGGCAAATGCGCGCCCGCGCGTGGCGGTTGGCCAGCTGGCCGTCGGTGGCGAGACGGTTATCGCCGAATTCGGCAGCGATGCGCCGCCACCGGTCGTAAGGGCTTCGTGATGGCAGGTCCGTTCCAGCCCTTCCAGCCGCACGGAGATGGCAGCGCTCCGCGTCTGCGCGAAATGCCGCTGCGCCTGATCGTGCCCAATCTGATTACCATTCTCGCCATCTGCGCAGGACTTTCAGGCATTCGCCTGGCCTTCGAGATGCGCTTTGAGCTGGCGGTCATGATGGTGCTACTGGCCGCGTTTCTGGATGCGGTCGACGGGCGCGTGGCGCGCATGCTCAAGGCTTCATCGAGCTTCGGCGCACAGATGGATTCGCTGGCGGATATCGTCAATTTCGGCGTGGCACCCGCGCTGGTGCTTTATGCCTATCTGCTGAATGGTGCCGGCGCGATTGGCTGGATCGCCGCACTGCTCTTTGCAATCGCCTGCGCGCTGCGCTTGGCGCGCTTCAATGTCATGCTGGAAGACGAGGATCGGCCAGCATGGCAAGGCGACTATTTCGTGGGTGTTCCCGCACCCGCCGGTGCAGCGCTGGTCATGTTGCCGGTCTATCTCGGCTTTCTGGGGCTCTTGGCGCAGCCTGTATTCATCTATGCCTCGATTGCCTACACCATCGCCATCGGCGTTCTGATGGTCAGCAAACTGCCGGTCTATTCGGGCAAGGCTTCGGGTAGCCGCGTCAGGCGCGAATTCGTCCTGCCGGTCATGTTCGCCGTGGTGCTCTACGCGCTGCTTCTGGCAAGCTATACCTGGGCGACCATGGCCGCTTCTGCCGTTGCCTATCTGCTGTTCCTGAGCTTTGGCACACGTGCCTATGTGAAGCGCGCTGCGCGCGAGGAGGAGAAGGCGAAGACTGCCGCGCAAAATGGTGCAGAAGGCGCTGACTAGGCGGCTTCCACGACGCGCTCTTCTTCCCGGACCAGGATGCCGCGCGCTTCCAGCATGCGGTTCAGAAGCGCCTGGGAGGCACGCACTTCTCCCTTGGACGAGCGCTGTTTGAGCGCCTCCAGCGTTACCGGCTCAAGCGTGCGAATGGAAAGCGCGGGCAGGGGCCGCTTGCCTTTCGAAAGCGAGAAAGCCGTCTTGTCGGCCCCCTTGATGAATACCGGCACGACCTGGGCGTCGGCGCGCATGGCGATGCGGGCAATCGCACGGAACAGGCGGAAGCTGCGCTGATCGGGATCGGTATCATCCGGAAGATAGACCGCAAGGCGTCCGCCGCCTTTCAGGCGCTGCACAAGGCGCCGGCTGACAAAGACATGCCTCGCATTGAAGGAGATGCACCGGCCGAGACTGCGCCAGGGGTCGAGCCACCACGCGCGCGCCGAAGCCTCGTCAAGTATATGCAAGGTTTCGTCAGGTAGCAGGGAAAGCATCAGGGCGGGATCAAGCCGTGACTGGTGCCAAACCGCATAGATCACCGGAGTGGGGGCCGTGCGCGCGGTGCGGATCTGCTGGTCGTCGATCCGATACCACAGCTTGTAAGGGGCATAGAGCAGGGCCTGTTTGAAGCCGATGCCCAGCCGGGCAATTGCATAGGCGGCAAGTGCCACCCAGATGGCGATGATGGCGATGACTACGGCAATGGCAATCTGCATTGGTATCTCCCGCTTCTTGAACGGGTGCCCGCAAGGCGGCACCGCATCTTGTTTCCTGCGAGCATCGGGCTTCAGACCTGCATGTCCGAACAATGCTGCGCGTCGCCCCGCGCGCTGACCGGCCTTCGGTCCGGCAGCACCATGCAGGGTATCGCAAAGAGATCAGCCGTCAAACGAGAAGTGGAAGCTATTCGGGCATGCGGTAGGTGGTAAAGCGGTTCTGCTTCACGTCGAAGATCTTGCCCGTCTCCGTCAGTTCCGGGCTCGCCAGATGTACGATCTTCGCTGCAACCTCGCTTGGATGCGGCAGTGTCTCTGGATCTTCGCCGGGCATGGCCTGCGCGCGCATGGCGGTGCGCGTGGCGCCCGGATTGACCGAATTCACGCGCAGCGGCATGTTTTTGGTCTCGTCCGCCCAGGAGCGTGCCAGAGCCTCCACGGCCGCCTTCGAAGCCGCATAGGGCCCCCAGAAGGCCTTGGCCGAATGAGCTGCGCCAGACGACATGATGATGGCACGGCCTGCATCCGATGCGCGCAGCAAAGGATCAAGGCTGCGGATCAGCCGCCATGTCGCCGTGACATTGATTTCCATGACCTTCTCAAAGGTCTTGGCCTCGACATGGCCGATAGGGGAGAGAACACCCAGAATGCCCGCATTGGCCACCATGATGTCGAGTTTGCCCCAGCGCTCGTGCAGCGCGCCGCCAATGCGGTCGATGCCCGCCATGTCCTTCAGGTCGAGAGGGACGAGTGTTGCTTCGCCGCCGGCCGCCTTGATCTCGTCGTCGAGTTCTTCAAGGCCGCCCACCGTGCGTGCGACAGCAATCACATGTGCGCCTGCTGCGGCAAGTTCCTTCGCGATGAAATAGCCGATTCCGCGCGAGGCGCCGGTCACAAGGGCAGTGCGGCCGGAAAGATCGAGCTTGTCCGTCATGAGTGTCGTCCTGATATCGAGGGATGTGGCGGGCTACTGCCCGCCTGCTGCCAAAAGCGAAAGCTGGCGCACATTGTCCGTGCCTGCCAGATCCGTCAGCTGTGTTGGATATTCATTGGTAAAGCAGGCATCGCAATATTGCGGCTGCTCATTGTTGCGCATGGCTTCGCCGACAGCGCGATAGAGGCCGTCGATGGACAGGAAGCCCAGCGAATCAACGCGGATGAAATCTGCCATCTCCTCGATCGACATGCGCGAGGCGAGAAGCTTGGCCGCCGAAGGCGTGTCCACGCCATAGAAGCAGGAGGCGCGCGTGGGCGGGGAGGCGATGCGCATATGCACTTCCTTCGCGCCCGCATCGCGCACCATCTGCACGATCTTCTGGCTGGTCGTGCCGCGCACGATGGAATCGTCAACCAGCACGACCCGTTTGCCCTCGATGGAGCGGCGATTGGCGTTGTGCTTCAGCTTCACGCCCATATGGCGGATTGAATCGGTCGGCTGGATGAAGGTGCGGCCAACATAGTGATTGCGGATGATGCCAAGCTCGAAGGGGAGACCTGCTTCCTGCGCAAACCCGATGGCAGCCGGTGTGCCGGAATCGGGCACGGGCACGACGATATCGGCATCGACAGGGTTCTCGCGCGCGATTTCCGCACCGATCTGCTTGCGCACCTCATAGACATTCCGCCCCTCGACCGACGAATCCGGGCGGGCAAAATAAACATATTCAAAGATGCAGAAGCGCTGCTTGGCAGGCTCGAAGGGGAAGAAGCTTTCAACGCCCGCATCTGTTACGACGATCATCTCGCCAGGCTTCACGTCGCGCACATAGCGCGCGCCGATAATGTCGAGCGCGCAGCTTTCGGAAGCGAGAATGTAAGCGCCATCCAGATCGCCCAGAACCAGCGGGCGGATGCCAAGTGGATCGCGGCAGCCGATCATCTTTTTCGATGTGAGTGCGACCAGTGAAAACGCGCCCTCAAGCTGGCGCACCGCATCGATGAAGCGTGAATTGGTGTCGCGCTCCTTGCTGGTTGCCACCAGATGCATGATGGTTTCGGTGTCGGAGGTCGACGAGAAGATCGAACCTTCCTTCTGCAGGCGGCGCTGCACGGTCATGGCATTGGTGATGTTGCCATTATGCGCGACAGCAAGACCGCCATCAGCCAGTTCCGCGAAGAAGGGTTGAACATTGCGCAGGCCCGAGCCGCCGGTTGTTGCATAGCGCACATGGCCGATGGCGCGATGGCCGCTCAGCCGGTCCAGGACCGATTGCTTGGTGAAGGTATCGCCGATCAGGCCGATATGGCGCTCTACATGGAACTGCGAGCCGTCAAAGGAAACGATCCCGCCCGCTTCCTGCCCGCGATGCTGTAGCGCGTGAAGCCCCAGCGTGACGATGGCGGCAGCATCCTGCCGTCCGAAGATGCCGAATACACCGCATTCGTCGTGGAAATGATCGTCCGCCTCGCCGGCGAGTGCGTCTGCGCTATGTTCTGCCATTCTATGGCCGCCCCTTGCTTTGGGTTACACCGGCAGCCTCAAAGGCCGTCAGTTGCTCGTCTCAGCCTCGCCGTCGCTGCCACCGGAGATGCGGTCGATGAGGGAGTTTTCCGGATCATCGGGCATCAGGTCCTGCAGCCATGCGCCAACACCGTCAAGCAGCGGGCGCGACTTGGCTTCGCTCACCCAGCTCGGCGGGTTCGACCCCATGAGCCAGTTGAGAAAGAGAAGTGCCACGGCGACCACGAGGATACCACGTGCAGCGCCGTAGAGAAAACCGAGAGTGCGGTCGAGTGCGCCAACGCGCGAATCGACGATGAAATCAGCCAGTTTCATCGTGATGATCGTCACGATGATCAGGGCGATGAAGAATATTGCCGCCGCCGCAACCGCCATCGCCAGCATCTCGTTGCTGATATAGGGCGTCACATAGGGCAGGACGTAAGGGTAGAGGAAGAAAGCAGCCAGCGCCGCGATCGCCCAGGATGCAATGGAAAGCACCTCGCGTGAGAAACCGCGCACCATCGCCAGCATGGCCGATACGAGCGTGAAGCCGACGAGTACCCCGTCCAGCAGCGTGATTGGCATTGTCACCCCAACTCCTCTTTGCGGAGGGCCCTCATCGTTCTTCTTTTCATGTCACCTGGCCAACGTCTCACGATGACGCGGAACCCGCGATACGTGCAACGAGGTCAGCCAGACTTTCCGGCCTGAATACCCTTGATGCCATCGCACCGGAAGGCTCTTCATTGCCCGGCGGCATCGCTGCCTGTGTAAAGCCCAATTTCTCGGCTTCTTTGAGGCGGCTACCCGCATGGGCCACAGGGCGTACGGCACCCGAAAGACTGATTTCGCCGAAATAGACGCAATCGGCGGGCAGGGCAAGACCGGTAAGCGAGGAGACAAGTGCCGCTGCAACCGCAAGATCGGCCGCAGGCTCCGAAATCCGGTACCCGCCGGCAATATTCAGATAGACATCGTGCTGCGCAAAGCGCACCCCGCAATGTGCCTCCAACACGGCCAGAACCATGGAAAGCCGCGCTGAATCCCAGCCCACTACCGCACGCCGCGGCGTGCCAAGCGGAGAGGGCGCAACGAGCGCCTGGATTTCCACAAGAACCGGCCGCGTACCTTCCATGCCGGCAAAGACTGCTGCGCCCGGTGCCTTTTCGCTGCGTTCGCCCAAAAAAAGCTCGGACGGATTGGGAACTTCGCGCAGACCCTTGTCGCCCATCTCGAAGACGCCGATTTCGTCGGTCGGGCCGAAGCGGTTCTTCACCGTGCGCAAAATGCGGTAGTGATGACCGCCTTCGCCCTCGAAATAGAGAACGCCATCGACCATGTGCTCGACCACGCGTGGACCGGCGATCTGGCCCTCCTTGGTCACATGGCCGACGAGGACGATGGCCGCACCCTTAGACTTCGCATAACGGATCATGGCCTGCGCGGCAGCACGCACCTGCGTGACCGTGCCGGGCGCGGAATCGGCCATGTCGGTCCAAAGCGTCTGAATCGAATCGAGAATAACGAGATCAGGCCGCTTGCCATCGGAAATCGTCGCCAGAATATCCTCGACATTGGTCTCAGCCGCCAGCTCCACCGGCGTTTCGGCCACGCCCAGGCGCTGTGCGCGCAAGCGGATCTGCGCCACAGCCTCTTCGCCCGAAACATAGACGATGCGGTGTCCGCGCGATGCAAGCGCTGCGGCTGCCTGTGTCAGAAGCGTGGATTTGCCAATACCCGGATCGCCACCGACCAAAAGGGCTGAGCCCCGCACGAAGCCGCCGCCGGTTGCGCGGTCCAGTTCCCCGATGCCCGTGATGATGCGTGGTGCATCCTCGATCTCACCCGAGAGCGTGGTGAGCGTCACGGCGCGCCCGGCCCGTGCCTTGCGTCCGGTCTGCGGACCCGCACCAATGCCGCTGGACGTGCCTTCCTCGATCAGCGTGTTCCACTCGCCGCAACCGTCGCACTTGCCCGCCCAGCGGGCATGCACGGTGCCGCAATTCTGGCAGATGAACTGTGTGCGCGTCTTTGCCATCAAAGAGTACCCCCGACATAATGCCGGTGATAGCGGCGCCCCAGTGACGTCAGGAGCTCATAAGCGATGGTGCCTGCAGCCTTCGCCACATCGTCGATGAGCATGTTCGGTCCGAAGAGTTCAATATATTCGCCAACATGCACGGCATCGGGACCAAGCTCGGTCACGTCGAACAGCGTCAGGTCCATCGTGACACGCCCGAGCAGTGGCACTTGCACTCCATGGATGAAGCCGCAGGCCCCTGGCGTTTGCGACGCATCGCGCAGCGGGACCAGCGCACCGGAGGCGGAGCGGTGATAGCCATCGGCATAGCCGGTGGAGCAGACGGCAACGATGGTGTCGCGGGCGACTGTCGCACCGCCATAGCTGACCGTTTCGCCAGCCTTCACCATCCGCACCTGTGCGATGCGGCTTTCAGCCGTCACGACCGGGCGCATGGGATTGTCGACATCATTGACCGCGGCACCGCCATAAAGCGCAATGCCCGGACGCGTCAGTTCACCGAGAAATTCCCCGCCAAGAAAGATGCCTGCCGAATTGCACAGACTTGAATCACATTCTGGGAAAAGCGCGCGAACACGCTGAAATGATTCAAGTTGTTTCCCATTGAGCGGGTGGGCCGGATCATCGGCCGCAGCCAGATGCGACATGACGACGAGCGGCGTGATTGCGCCGGTCAGCGCGTTTTCTCGCGCAAGGGCTTCAGCCCGCTCGAAGGTGAGGCCCAGCCGGTTCATGCCCGTGTCGACATGCAGCGCGCAGGGGCGAGGGTGGTCCGTGTCATAGCCATGCGCCTCCCAGGTGGAGAGGTCGCTTTGCGAGTTGAGCACCGGATAAAGCCGCTTCTCGCGATAGATGCCCGCGGCCTCCTCGCCGAACAGCCCGTTCAGAACAAATATCTCCGCATCCGGCAGCACGTCGCGCAAGGCTGCTCCTTCATCAGGCAATGCCACGAAGAAGCGGCGCGCGCCTTCCGCCCACAGCGTCTTGGCAACAGGTGCGATGCCCAGCCCATAGGCGTCGGCCTTCACCACGGCTGCAGTCTCGGCAGCGCCCGAAAGAAGTTTCAGCGCACGATAGTTTTCTGCCAGCGCATCCAGGTCGATGACTAGCCGACCCCCTGCCAAGGGAGCCGATACGCCCGTTATGATCGAGGAGGCCGTTTCCGTCACTCGAAACGCTCAGGCAGATGCGAATCTTCGGCCAGATCCGAGAAGCGGGTATATTCGCCGTGGAAGGCCAGCGGAACAGTTCCCGTCGGGCCGTGACGCTGCTTGGCGATAATGACTTCCGCCTTGCCGCGCGCCTCGTTCATGTCCATCTCCCACTTGAGATATTCCTCGGTGCCCGGCTTCGGCTCCTTGTTCTTGATGTAATATTCGTCACGATAAACAAACAGCACCACGTCGGCGTCCTGCTCGATCGAGCCCGATTCGCGAAGATCTGAAAGCTGCGGACGTTTGTCGTCGCGCGATTCCACCTGACGTGAGAGCTGCGACAGCGCGATGATCGGCGTCGAAAGCTCCTTGGCGAGCGCCTTGAGGCCCGTGGTAATCTCGGTGATTTCCTGCACGCGGTTCTGCGCGGATTTGGCCGACGAGCCCTGCATGAGCTGCACATAGTCGACCACGATGAGGTCAAGGCCGCGCTGGCGCTTCAGGCGGCGCGCACGGGCTGAAAGCTGGGCGATGGAAATGCCGCCCGTCGCGTCGATGAAGAGCGGCACCTTCTGCATGGTCTGGGCGCAGGCAACCAGCTTCTCGAATTCCGCCTCGTTGATCTCACCGCGGCGGATCTTGGATGACGAGATTTCCGTCTGCTCGGAAATGATACGCGTGGCAAGCTGCTCGGACGACATTTCGAGCGAGAAGAAGCCAACCACGCCACCATTGGCTGCGGCCATGGAACCGTCCGCCTGTTGCACAGGCTCATAGGCACTGGCGACATTGAAGGCGATATTGGTCGCTAGCGAGGTCTTACCCATGCCCGGACGACCGGCCAGGATGATAAGATCGGAGGCCTGAAGCCCGCCCATCCGCTTGTCGAGATCGCGAAGTCCGGTGGAAAGGCCCGACAGATGCCCCTCGCGCATGAAGGCTGCATTGGCCATGTCGACGGCCAACTTGGTAGCGTCGCCAAAGCTCTCAAAACCGCCGTCATAACGACCGCTTTCGGCCAGTTCGAAAAGCCGACGCTCGGCATCCTCGATCTGCTCCTGAGGCGCCATGTCGACAGGCGCGTCATAGGCGATATTGACCATGTCCTCGCCAACCGTGATCAGCGAACGGCGGATTGCGAGGTCATAGATGGCGCGGCCATAGTCGGCGGCGTTGATGACGGTCACGGCTTCGGCGGCAAGACGCGCCAGATACTGCATCACCGTCATGTCGCCGACCTTCTCATTGGCCGGCAGGAAGGTTTTCAGCGTCACCGGATTGGCCATCTTGCCCATTCGGATCAGTTCCGAGGCAACCTCGTAGATCTTGCGGTGCAGCGGCTCAAAGAAATGATCGGGCTTCAGAAAGTCCGAGACGCGATAGAAGGCGTCATTGTTGACGAGGATGGCACCCAGAAGCGCCTGTTCAGCCTCGATATTGTTTGGCGCTTCCCGATAAAGCGGCGTGTCGCCGGAATCGAGCTTGCGTGCTGCATCAGCCATTGGAAGTCCTGCACCCATCATCGCTGCTGATCCGTCCAGAAGGTCAGCAGACCCCTTGGAGTTAGTGCATACGCGCTCGACCTCCCAAGGTTAAGCCCCCATCGCTCTTTTGATCTCATACCACCCGCAATCCACATGGGCAGTGTTGCCGGGAATCCCCCATGCCCGTGAATCGCCACTGGAAGAGCGCTTTGTGGCCGCTTCGCCTTGACAGTCGAATCGCGTCTGCTTTGCTGATTATATTCCTATTCCACCGCCCGCGGGAAGGAGGAGACAAGCGCCTGTTCACGCTCGGCAAGAGCTGCCTCTGTTTCCATCATGTAGTTGCGCGTGAGCGGCAGGGCATCCCGGCGCCTGGTTATCTGGATCTGGAAGTTGACCATGTCCTGCCAGCGAAAGGAGGCTTCCGAACCGGCAAGATAAAAATCCCACATGCGCGCAAAGCGCTTGTCATAGATTTCCTCGATCCGCTCCCGATTGGCATTGAAGCGCTCGCGCCAGTGTCGCAGCGTCTCCGCATAATGTAGGCGCAGGATCTCGACATCGGTGACAATGAGGCCGGCTTTCTCGATTGCCGGAAGAACTTCGGACAGTGCAGGGATATAGCCGCCGGGAAAGATGTATTTGCGGATGAAGGGATTGGTGACGGAGGGCCCATGCATGCGCCCGATCGTGTGCAAGAGCATCACCCCGTCATCGGCAAGCAGCCGCGCGACCTGGTTGAAGAATGTGCGGTAGTGGTTGAGCCCCACATGCTCGAACATGCCCACCGATACGATGCGGTCGAACGGGCCGGTCAGTGCACGGTAATCGACAAGCTCGAACCGGGCCCTGTCTTCAAGCTTTTCCGCCTTCACCCGCTGGCGCGACACCGCATGCTGTTCTTCCGAAAGCGTAACACCCAGCACATTCGCCTCGAACTGCCGTGCGATATAGAGGCCCATGCCGCCCCAGCCCGAACCGATATCGAGCACCTTCTGCCCTGGCTCAAGCGAAAGCTTGGCCGCGATATGCCGCTTCTTGGCCAGTTGCGCTTCTTCAAGCGTCATGTCGGGCCGCTCGAAATAGGCGCAGGAATATTGCAGGTCCTTGTCCAGGAAGAGCCGGTATAGCTCGCCGGAAAGGTCATAGTGGCGGCGCACATTGCTGCGGGAGCGCGCCCGGGTGTTCAGCTGGTAGAGACGGCGAAAGGCAAAGTTCATGCGTTCGGCCAGCTGCATGCGCCAACCATTATCGCCATGGGCCGTCATGTTCTCGTAAGCGATCTGGAGAAGGTCGAGCAGATCACCTTCGATGATCTCCAACTCGCGATCCATATAAGCTTCCGGCACCGCGAGCTGCGGATAAAGAGCAATGGACCTCTCAGTTTGCCGGCTCTTGATCGCCACATGCAGGTGAGGGGGCGTGCCGTTGCCAAAGCGGTGCTCTGCGCCGTCTGCATCCCTGATAATCAGGGAGCCAGACTTCACAAGGCGTGAGATAAACTTCGAAAGCACTCGGTTCATCTTGTACCCCCGCGTTTGGGCAAGGGGAATTATGCGCAAAATCAATGGCTTTGAAAAGTGCGGGCGGATTCGTCCGCTAATCCGGCCTCCCATGGCGACAACGAAAACGGCCGGACGCTGAGCGCCCGGCCGCTTGATGTTCAGATGAGCAAAGAGACGCTATCAGGCGTTCTCTTCACCTTCTTCGGAAGCCTCGGCAGCTTCGCCGTCTTCGTCCTCGAACTCGGCATTCGGGTCGAAGAACTCGTCCGGACGGGCGCTGTCATTGATGTCGTCGCCGTAGATCGCCTCGGCGGAGTCAAGCGTCTCGCCGCGGGCCTGGCGCTCTGCCTCGTCTTCGTTACGCGCAACATTGAGCGTGATGGTGACGGAGACCTCGGGGTGCAACGCAATGGTGACATTGGTCAGGCCAATCGTCTTGATCGGCTGATCCATTTCCACCTGGTTGCGGCCAACCTTGAAGCCATTCTCGTCAAGCACATTCATGATGTCGCGAGCCGATACCGAACCGTAGAGTTGACCGGTCTCGGCAGCAGAGCGAACAACGATGAAGTTCTGGCCGTCAAGCTTTTCGGCAACGGCTTCGGCTTCGGTCTTGCGCTCGAGATTGCGTGCTTCGAGATCGGCACGCTGTGCCTCGAAGCGCTTGCGGTTGGTTTCGTTGGCGCGAAGGGCCTTGCCCTGAGGCAGAAGGAAGTTACGGGCAAAGCCGTCCTTCACCTTCACAACGTCGCCCATCTGGCCAAGGCGCGCGATACGTTCAAGCAGGATGATTTCCATCGTTTCCGTCCTTTTTTCGGCGGGCGGTGCCCGCAAATGAATGGCAGGAACTGGAAACGGGCCTCACCGGGATATGGGAGGCGGGTTCGCTGTCCTGCCTTTGGCAGTTAGGGGCGTCTGCCCCAACTCGGGATTTGGATCTCTCCCGCTGCACCCGAAGCGAGGGAGGAAAGGGACGCGACCTGAAAGCCGCGTCCCTCACAAAATCACTTCACCACGTAGGGCAGAAGGCCCAGGAAGCGTGCGCGCTTGATGGCCTTGGCCAGCTCACGCTGCTTCTTCTGGCTGACAGCCGTGATGCGGGAAGGAACGATCTTGCCGCGCTCGGAGATGTAGCGCTGCAGAAGCTTGACGTCCTTGTAGTCGATCTTCGGAGCATTGGCGCCGGAGAACGGGCACGTCTTGCGACGGCGGTGGAAAGGACGGCGAGTCGGGATCTGGTTGATATCGACCATTATGCAGCTCCCTCATCATTGTTGCGCTCACGGCGCGGACCACGGTCATCGTCGCGGCGCGGGCCACGGTCGTCACGGCGCGGGCCACGGTCATCACGACGCGGGCCGCGGTCATCGCGACGCTGCATCATGGCCGACGGGCCTTCCTCGTGCTCTTCGACGCGGATGGTCATGAAGCGCAGAACGTCTTCGGACAGACCCATCTGACGCTCGACTTCCTTGACGGCCGCTGCCGGCGCATCAATGTTCATCAGCGTGTAGTGAGCCTTGCGGTTCTTGTTGATGCGGTAAGCGAGGGACTTGATGCCCCAGTTTTCCACCCGGCCAATCTTGCCACCAGCTTCCTCGATAACGCCGCGATACTGCTCGACGAGCGCTTCGACCTGCTGGGGAGAGAGGTCCTGCCGGGCAAGGAACACATGTTCGTAAAGAGCCATTGTCTTGCCTTTCTTCTTTCATCCGTCTGTCCCGGCCTCAGCGGCAAAAGCCTCTGCGACCTTGTCTTTTCCCGTTGGGGATGAAGAAAGGCGCATCGAAGAGACGGTCGAGAGCGGAGACACGGGAGGCCGAAGCAGTTCCTGCTTCAAGTCATGCACAAAAAGCGCACGGCCCTCCGTTCAGCCCCCAGCTGAAACCGGCAGACCGCGGGCTTATATGGGCCAAGCGCGGCAAATGCAAGGCAAAAAGCCATGGGCGCGACGCTCATGCCTTAAGCCGATATCCCGTCTTGAACATCCACCAGACAACGGTCAGGCATATCGCCAGAAAGATGGTGATCATGGCGATGCTGACAGCAACGCTCACATCCGATGTCTCATAGAAGCTCCAGCGGAAGCCGGAGATGAGATAAAGCACCGGATTGGCAAGTGTCACATTCTGCCAGAACTCGGGCAGCATATCGATCGAGTAGAAGCTGCCGCCGAGAAAGACGAGCGGTGTGACGACCAGCAGCGGGATGAGCTGCAATTTCTCGAAATTGTCCGCCCAGATGCCGATGATGAAGCCGAACAGGCTGAAGGTCACCGCGGTCAGCACAAGGAAGAAGACCATCCAGAAGGGGTGGGCGATGCGGATATCCACGAAGAGATGCGCTGTGGCCAGTATGATGATGCCCAGGATCAGCGATTTCGTCGCCGCCGCCCCGACATAGCCAAGCACGATCTCGAAAAACGAGATGGGCGCGGAAAGCGTCTCATAGATCGTGCCGGTGAATTTCGGGAAATAGATGCCGAATGACGCGTTGGAGATGGAGTTCTGCAAAAGCGTCAGCATCATCAGGCCGGGCACGATGAATGCGCCATATTGCACGCCGTTCACCTCTTCGATGCGCGACCCAATGGCCGCGCCAAACACGATGAAGTAGAGCGAGGTGGAAAGCACAGGCGACACGACGCTCTGCAGGATCGTGCGCTTCATTCGCGCCATCTCGAACAGATAGATGGATTTGACGGCCTGCAGGTTCATCGGCTTTCCTCCACCAGGCGTACGAAGATTTCTTCCAGCGAACTCTGCTTCGTGTCGAGATCCTTAACGACGATGCCTTCCTTGTTCAGGTCAGCCAGAAGCGAGGCGATACCTGTCCGTTCGGCCTGGGTGTCATAGTTGAAGACGATCTCCTGACCGCCATTCACAAGTTCCAGATCATCGCGCCTGAGTGTGCCGGGCAATTCACCGATCGGCTCGGCCAGCTGCAGCGAGAGCTCCTTCTTGCCAAGCTTGCGCATCAATTCTGTTTTCTCCTCAACCAGAAGCAGGCGCCCCTTGTTGATGACGCCAACACGGTCGGCGATTTCCTCGGCTTCCTCGATATAGTGGGTGGTCAGGATGATGGTGACGCCGCTCTCGCGCAGCCTGTTGACCAGCGCCCACATGTCCTTGCGAAGCTCGACATCGACACCAGCCGTCGGCTCGTCGAGAAACAGGATCTGTGGTTCGTGGGACAGCGCCTTTGCAATCATGACGCGCCGCTTCATACCGCCGGACAGCGCCATGATCGGCGTGTCCTTCTTCTCCCAAAGCGTCAGGTCGCGCAGAATCTGCTCTATCAACTCCGGTTTTGGCTTTTTCCCAAAAAGCCCGCGGCTGTAGCTGACGGTGGCCCATACGGTCTCGAATGCGTCCGTGTGCAGCTCCTGCGGGACCAGCCCGATCAATGAGCGTGCCTCGCGGAAATCGCTGATAATATCGTGCCCGCGTACGCTGACACTGCCAGAGGACGGGTTCACGATGCCGCAGATGGTGGAAATAAGCGTCGTCTTGCCCGCGCCATTCGGTCCTAGCAGCGCCAGGATCTCGCCATTGCGGATTTCAAGATCGACATTGTCGAGGGCCTTGAAACCGTCGTCATAGACCTTGGATAGGTTCTTGATGGAAATTGCGCTTTGCATGAACTTGCCTGGTCGAATTTGAAAAATTGCAGGCGCGAACCCGATGAATCATTGCAGGTTCGCTGCGAAAGTTGAACCCATATAGGACGCGTACCCTGTTTCTGCCATAGCATCCCGTGACAGGCGAGAAACTCTGCTGACATGAACTGGCACATACGGCGCAAATTTCGCGCCGTTTCGGGGGAAAATCACGCCCAGACTTGACCTTGCAGCCCGAGTGCGCCACCACCACCGACCAAACAAACCTTTGGGAGTTATGCGCGATGAGCGTCGCTTTCACCTTTCCAGGCCAGGGTAGCCAGGCTGTCGGCATGGGCCGCGATCTGGCCGAGGCATTTCCCGAGGCACGCGCGGTTTTCGAGGAAGTCGATGACGCGCTGAGCCAAAAGCTTTCGCGGATCATGTGGGAGGGGCCGGAGGACGAACTGACGCTGACGGCCAATGCGCAGCCCGCCCTTATGGCCGTATCCATGGCCGTCATGCGCGTGATGGAAAAGGGCGGTCTGAACCTGAAGGACAAGGTCGCCTATGTGGCAGGTCATTCGCTTGGCGAATATTCGGCCCTTTGCGCCGCCGGCACCTTCACCCTCGCTGACACCGCGCGCCTCCTGCGCATTCGCGGCAATGCCATGCAGGCCGCAGTACCGGTTGGCGAAGGTGCAATGGCTGCCATCATCGGCCTGGAGGCAGGCGATGTCGAGGAAGCCTGCAAATCTGCCGGCAAGGGCTCGGTCTGTCAGATTGCCAACGACAACGGTGGCGGCCAGCTCGTGATCTCCGGCGCAAAGCCTGCCGTCGAGGAAGCAGCCCGCATCTGCACCGATAAGGGCGCCAAGCGTGCGCTGATGCTTCCCGTTTCCGCACCATTCCATTCAGAACTGATGGCGCCGGCTGCCGATGCCATGCGTGAAGCGCTGGGGGAGGTGAAGGTTTCCGCGCCTGCAGTTCCGGTGATCGCGAATGTTGTCGTGGAACCGGTTACCGATCCTGCCGAGATCGTCGATCGCCTCGTCGAGCAGGTGACGGGCCGTGTGCGCTGGCGCGAAACCGTCGGCTGGTTCGGCGATAACGGTGTCGAGAAGCTTTACGAGATCGGTTCCGGCAAGGTGCTTTCCGGCCTCGCGCGCCGCATCAATCGTGACCTCGCAGCCGTTCCGGTCAACACACCGGACGACATTGACGCAGTCATGAAGGAACTGCTCTAAATCCACAGGCGGCATGTCCGCATTCAGGAGGGACCTGAGAATGTTCGAACTTACGGGCCGAAAGGCTCTCGTGACCGGCGCTTCTGGCGGCATCGGCGAATCGGTTGCCCGCATGCTTCATGCACAGGGCGCAATCGTCGGTCTTCACGGCACGCGCGTGGAGAAGCTGGAGGCGCTGGCCTCCGACCTCGGTGACCGGGTGAAGATCTTCCCCGCCAACCTGTCGGACCGCAACGATGTCAAGGCTTTGGCAGAGAAAGCCGAATCGGAACTCGAAGGCGTCGAGATCCTCGTGAACAATGCCGGCATCACCCGCGACGGCCTGTTTGTCCGGATGAGCGATGATGATTGGGATGCGGTGCTCGAAGTCAATCTGACGGCGGTCTTCCGCCTGACCCGCGAGCTGACCCATCCGATGATGCGCCGCCGCTTCGGCCGCATTATCAATATTTCGTCCGTGGTTGGCGTGACCGGCAATCCGGGACAGGCCAACTACTGCGCATCGAAGGCGGGCCTTATCGGCTTCACCAAATCGCTGGCCCAGGAAATCGCGACCCGCAACATCACCGTAAACGCGGTTGCGCCCGGCTTCATCGAATCGGCCATGACGGAAAAGCTGAACGACAAGCAGCGCGATTCCATCATGGGCGCCATTCCGATGAAGCGCATGGGCACCGGCGACGAAGTCGCAGCTTCCGTTGCCTTCCTGGCCTCCAACGAGGCAGCCTATGTGACGGGCCAAACCATCCACGTGAATGGTGGCATGGCAATGATCTGATCGCGTCTTGCAATCCAAGGCGGTGGAACACATCTGAGCTGCCGAAGATTGGAGATGCGTGTATCAGCAGGCGCTGAAATCGCTGCCCTCAAATCCGCAAGGTTTGGTGTAGTGTGATGCGCATTGAAATGGGGGATAAGCCGCTTCGCGAGGGCTAAAGCTTTCCGATTGGCTATCTTTTCAACTTGATTAGCGGCAATCGTGCCGCTAACGAAGACCGGAAATTCATGAAGTCGAGGGTTCTCACATGAGCGATACTGCAGACCGCGTTAAGAAAATCGTTGTCGAGCATCTTGGTGTTGATGCTGACAAAGTCACTGAAAGTGCAAGCTTCATCGACGATCTGGGCGCGGACAGCCTTGATACGGTTGAGCTTGTGATGGCCTTTGAGGAAGAGTTCGGCGTGGAAATCCCGGACGATGCCGCCGAGACGATCCAGACCGTCGGCGATGCGGTGAAGTTCATCGAAAGCAAGAAGAGCTAAGTTTTCGCATCCGCGAAAACGTCAGCCAGAGCGAGCCTGCCAGAATATGAGACGAGTTGTCGTCACCGGCCTGGGTCTTCTTTCACCGCTCGGCCTGGGCGCCGAGCATAGCTGGAAGGCCCTTCTTTCAGGGAAAAGCGCTGCAAGGCGCATCGACCGCTTTGAGGTCGAGGATCTGCCCTGCAAGATTGCCAACATGATCCCGAGTGAGGGAGAGGGTGCATTCGATCCGGATGCGTTCCTTGAACCTCGCGAGCAACGCAAGATCGGTGATTTCATCACCTATGGTATTGCGGCTGCGGATCAGGCGCTTGCCGATTCTGGCTGGGAGCCCAAGAGCGAGGATGATCGTTTCGCCACCGGCGTCATGATCGGTTCCGGCATCGGCGGTATCGAAGGTATCGCCGAAAATGCTCTGGTGCTCGAGAACAAGGGGCCGAGGCGTATCAGCCCCTTCTTCATCCCTGGAAACATCATCAATCTCGTTTCCGGCCAGGTTTCCATCCGTCACGGGCTGAAAGGCCCCAACCATGCGGTTGTGACGGCTTGTTCCACCGGTGCCCATGCCATCGGTGACGCGGCCCGCCTCATTGCTTTCGGCGATGCGGACGTGATGCTTGCCGGCGGTGCGGAAGCGCCGGTCACGCGTCTTTCCATTGCGGGCTTCTCCGCCTGCAAGGCGCTTTCCACATCCTACAACGACACGCCCGAAAAGGCGTCCCGACCCTATGATCGCGACCGCGACGGCTTCGTCATGGGTGAGGGTGCCGGTGTGGTCGTGCTCGAAGAGCTTGAGCACGCCAAGGCGCGTGGCGCGAAGATCTATGCCGAGGTTGTCGGCTATGGTCTGACAGGCGACGCCTATCACATCACGGCTCCGGCTGAAGATGGCGACGGCGCATATCGCTGCATGAGCGCTGCCATCAAGCGGGCCGGTCTTGAGCCGAAGGATGTCGACTACATCAACGCCCACGGCACTTCGACCATGGCCGACACGATTGAGCTTGGTGCTGTCGAACGACTTCTAGGCGATGCTGCCGAGAAGGCTTCCATGTCTTCCACCAAGTCCTCGATCGGTCACCTGCTCGGTGCGGCGGGTGCAGCCGAGGCGATCTTCTCGGTCCTGGCCATCCGCGACAACATCGCGCCGCCCACGATCAACCTGGACAATCCGGAAGTCGAGACCCGGCTGGATCTCGTGCCGAACAAGCCGCGCGAGCGTCAGATCGACGTGGCGCTGTCCAATTCCTTCGGCTTCGGCGGAACCAATGCCTCGCTGGTGTTCCGGCGTTACGAGGCTTGATGGGGAAAGGCATTTGCCTTTCTCCGTGCTTGTTCTTGCCGTTATTGTGCCGTCAGCTTGCAGCCGTTGATTCTGCATCCATTCATTCGGGAGATTGGTAGGCACCATGGCTGGTGAAACTGAGCAGAGCGGCGGTCGCCCGGCAAAAGGCAAGAGCCGACCGGTAGTTGCCAAATCCGCACGCGAGGCGCTGCGTCCGAAGGAGGGCACTCCTCCGCCGAAGCGTTCGCGTCAGTCGCGCAACCAGTTCGTCGTCTTCCTGAACTTCCTGATGTCCTCGGTCATCTTCCTGGTGATTGCCGCTGGCATCGCTTTCTATTTCGGCAAGCGTGAATTCGAGGCGCCTGGTCCCGCAACAAGTGCGGAGACCATCATGGTGCGCCCGAATATGAGCGTGCGTGAAATCGCAACACAGCTTGAGCGCGAAAACCTCATCAGTGACACCCGGATCTTCCTCATGGGCTTGCGCGCCTATGGCGCCGACAGCCGCATCAAGGCAGGCGAATATGAGATCAAGGCCGGCGCATCCATGCATGAGATCATGGAGCTGCTGGAAAGCGGGAAGTCGGTTCTCTACTCGCTGACCATCCCTGAGGGACTGACCGTCAAGCAGGTGTTTGACCGCATTGCGCAGACGGAGGAGCTGTCAGGCGAACTTCCCGCCGAACTCCCACCAGAAGGCAGTCTTGCAGCTGACACGATCCGCTTCACCCGTGGTCTTGATCGCGCCGAACTGGTGGAAAAGCTGAAAGAGGATCAAGCCGAGCTCGTCCAGAGCATCTGGGAGCGTCGTGCGGAAGGTCTGCCGATCGATACGGTCGAGGAATTCGTGACATTGGCCTCCATCGTCGAAAAGGAGACCGGTCGCGCGGACGAGCGCTCACGCGTCGCCGCCGTCTTCATCAACCGCCTGAAGAAAGGCATGCGCCTGCAGTCCGATCCGACGATTATCTACGGAATCTTCGGCGGTGACGGAAAGCCGTCCGATCGTCCGATCTATCGCTCGGATATCGAGAAAAAGACCGATTACAACACCTACCAGATCGATGGTCTGCCACCCACGCCAATTGCCAATCCGGGTCGCGCAGCGCTGGAAGCCGTGGCCAATCCATCGCGCACCGATGATCTCTATTTTGTTGCCGATGGCACGGGCGGGCACGTATTCGCCAAGACGCTCAAGGAGCATAACGAGAATGTTGCGCGCTGGCGCCGCATTGAGCGGGAGCGTCGTCAGCAAGCAGAAGAAGCAGCCGGGGAAGCTGACGGCGGCTAAAGTGGCCGCCATGGGGGAATGATGGCGCTACAAAGCATGACGGGTTTCGCCCGCGAGGCCCGCGAGAACGAATTGGCGGCAATCGCCTGGGAACTTCGCTCGGTCAATGGTCGGGGCCTGGAAGCGCGGCTGCGGCTGCCCTCCGGCTTCGAGCGTCTGGAACAGCCCGCCAAGGCGCGCATCCAGCAGCGTTTTGCACGTGGCAACATACAGGCCAGTCTTTCGGTGATGCGTGGCGACACGCTGCGCCGCCCGGTCGTGGATGAAGCCTTTCTGGTTGAGCTTGCTGAACTCTCCAAGCGTCTTGAGGAACAGCACGGCGTCGCGCCGGCTCGCGCCGATGGACTTCTCGCTCTGCGCGGGGTTCTGGAGGTGCCGGAAGCCAATGCCGATGAAGAAAGTCGCGCCAGGCTCGATGAGTTGGCTCTGGCCTCACTAGATGCAGCACTTGATGCACTCGTCGAGGCACGCCTGCAGGAAGGGGCGGCACTGAAGCCGGTCATCCTTGGCCAGATCGAGAAGATCAGTGCGCTGACGGAGCGCGCTGAGGCGGACCCCTCACGCCAGCCTGAACGCATACGCGAACGGCTTTCCGAACAGGTTAAGTTACTTCGTGAATCCGCTCCGGGCTTTGACGAGCAGCGCCTTCATCAGGAAGCCGCCCTCCTGGCTGCCAAGGCGGATATCAGGGAAGAGCTCGATCGCCTCAAAACACATGTCGAGGCCGCACGTTCACTGATAGAGGCTGGCGGGCCGGTTGGACGCAAGCTCGACTTTCTGGCACAGGAATTCAATCGCGAAGCCAACACGCTTTGCTCGAAGTCGAATGCCGCAGCCATCACCACCATCGGTCTGGAAGTGAAAGTGGTGGTCGATCAGCTTCGCGAGCAGGTACAAAATCTGGAGTAGGGCCATGGACGGCAACAATCTCGTGGATATCCGCCGTCGCGGTCTGATGCTGGTGCTTTCCTCGCCATCGGGCGCCGGAAAATCGACGATTGCCCGCAATCTTCTGGAGCATGTTTCGGGTTTCCAGATTTCCGTCAGCGTGACGACAAGGCCCCGCCGCGGCAGCGAGATCGAGGGCGTGCATTACCATTTCAAAACGCAGCGTGAATTCGAGATCATGCGCGACAATGACGAGCTTCTTGAATGGGCCGAAGTGCACGGCAATTTCTACGGCACGCCGCGTCGCCCTGTGGAGGAAGCGATCGCAGCCGGTCGTGACATGTTGTTCGACATTGACTGGCAGGGTGCCGAGCAGCTTCGTGAAAAGATGCGCGGCGACATCGTGTCGATTTTCATTCTCCCGCCCACCATGGGCGAACTTCTGGCCCGCCTGCACCGCCGTGCGGAAGATACACCCGAGACAATCGAGAAGCGTCTGAAGAACGCGCATTTCGAAATCGAGCAGTGGCGCGAATATGACTATGTGGTCGTCAATGACGACCTGTCACGCGCATTCCAGTCCGTGAAGTCCATTGTGGAGGCCGAGCGGCTGCGCCGCGACAGGCGCCCGGGGCTGTTTGATTTCGTGTCAGATCTGCTGAACGAGAAACCGGTCTGAAGCCTCAGCCGGTTGGCGTGTTCGCAAGCTTGACGAATTCTTCCACGGACAGCGTCTCGGCCCGGCGCGTGGGATCGATGCCTGCACGCTCAAGATAAGATTCACCGCCAAAGGCTTTCAGGCTTTGCCGCAGCATCTTGCGCCGCTGGCCGAACGCCGCCTCGCTGATCTTCTGCAGGCGCTGCGCATTCACCGCCAGAGGCTCGTGGTTCGGCTCGATATGGATGACCGAGGACGTGACCTTGGGCGGAGGCCAGAAGGCTTGTGGTGGCACGTCAAACGCGATCTTCGCCCGTGTGCGCCAGCCGGCAAGAACGCCCAGCCTGCCATAGTGGTTAGAGCCAGGTGCCGCAGTTACGCGCTCGGCAACCTCCCGCTGGAACATCAGGGTCATGGACTCATAGAATGGGGGCCAGTTCTCCGGTGTCAGCCACCGCACCAGCAGTTCCGTACCGATATTGTAAGGCAGATTGGCCACGATCTTCACGCGATCGTGCCCTGCCGCAATGGCTTCGAAATCGGTGGTGAGCGCGTCACCGGCTATCACCTCCAGGCGGTCTGGATAGGCTGCAGATATCTCTTCAAGTGCAGGCAGACACCGTTCATCCCGCTCGACCGCGACAACCTTGTCGGCCCCTTCCATGAGGAGCGAACGGGTCAATCCGCCCGGGCCGGGCCCTACTTCGATCACCGTGCAACCCTCAAGCTTGCCCGCGGTGCGTGCAATACGCCGGGTGAGATTGAGGTCGAGCAGAAAATTCTGTCCAAGCGACTTCTTGGCAGCAAGTCCGTGACGTTCGATCACGTCGCGCAGCGGAGGAAGGCCGTCCATTCTCAAACACTCATGCGTGTGGAAGTGTTGCGCGCGAGCTGATGCGCCAGCTTCATTGCCTCGATCAGGCTGTCCGGTAGCGCTATCCCCTTGCCTGCAATGTCGAAGGCCGTGCCATGGTCGGGGGAGGTGCGGATGAAGGGAAGTCCAAGCGTCACATTTACCGTTTCATCAAAGGCGAGTGTCTTCACCGGGATGAGCGCCTGGTCGTGATACATGCACAGCGCCACATCATAGTTCGCACGAGCCCGTGCATGGAACATCGTGTCGGAGGGCAGGGGACCGATGGCGTTGATCCCCTCCGCGCGCAGCATTTCTATCGCCGGGCGCACGATCTCGTCGTCCTCAAGCCCCATAGTGCCGCCTTCGCCCGCATGGGGGTTGAGACCGGCAAATGCCAGTCGCGGTTCTTCAATGCCAAAGCGCTCGCGCATTTCACGATGCACGATCCTGCCAATGGCGATGATCTCTTCGCCGGACAGGGTGCCAATCGCATCGCTCAGCGACTGGTGCACGGTAATGGGTACAGTCTTCAGCTCAGGCCCGGCCAACATCATGACTGCTCTTGGCGTTGATGCGCCATGTTGTTCTGCCAGATGCCCTAAATATTCGGTATGGCCGGGGAAGCCGAACCCGGCTTTATAAAGCGGCTTCTTGGCGATGGGGCAGGTCACCAATGCACTGGCGCGCCCGCTCAAGACATCATCCACGCCCCGCGTAATCGCTTCGATCACACCGGTTGCATTCTCGACAGAAGGCAGCCCCGGCGCATCCTGAAGAGTATTCTCAAGGGGCACCACTGGAAGCAACGAAGCGAAGACATGTGCAGCATCTGCAGCTGCAACTTCCTCCACCGGCACATCCAGGCCGAGGCGCTCCGCACGTGCCTGTAGCAGCGCCTGGTCGCCCAGAACATAGAAGGGCGGAAGCTCGCGCTCCTTGCGCAGCAGCCAGGCCTTGAGCAGCAGCTCAGGGCCGATACCGGCAGGCTCGCCGATGCTGACCGCAAGCGGCTGATCCAGTTCACCTGACACGGCAGCCCGCCTTAGCGCTTGACGATCTTGGCTTCCTTGCGAAGCTCTTCAAGTGTTTGCTTGGAGAGAGCCTCGAAGCTCTTGTCTTCCGTCTGCTCGCTCTGGAATACAAGCTTGGCCACGTGGTCGTCGGAAACTTCACGCGAATTGCAGACGGTGATGAACTCGACGCCGCGCTCGGTCTCGCGCACCGGCGTCGGCTTGCCCGGCGAAGTCTTGACGATGTGATCTTTCCAATCCGGCGGAAGTTCCGGCTGCAGAACACGGCCCAGATCGCGCACTGTCACATCGAGTTGGGTCTTGGCCAGGTCGATCAGGTTGGAACAACCCTGAACACGGCCGCGCATGGCTTCCGCCTCGCGCTTGCGCTTGCCTAGTATCTTGCCCCGCTCTGCCGAAGGCACGACGAAGATGACCTGCTGAAGCATATATTCGGTGGTGGAGGGCTGGCGGCCTTCTTCGAGCATCTTGCGGACAACATCTTCCTGGGAAAGCTGGATGGACGAGCGTGCCTTGGTCTGCAGCACGCGGCCCCAACCCATCTGGGTGCGGATGAACTCCCGGAAATGGTCTTTGGTCACACCGGACTGCGCGAGGATCTGGTCAAGCTGCTTCAGCGACAGCTTGTTGCCTTTCGCGAAATTCGCGTAGGATTCGCTCACCATCTCGTCGGTGATGTTCACGCGGTTCTTGGCCATCGCCTGACGACGAAGCGTCTGGTCGATCATCTCGTCGGCTGCAAGCTGCTGCAGATTTCCGGACCGGCGCATCAGCTTCAAGAGAGCGGCGCGGCGCTGGATGTCGTAGCTGGTGATGGGCGTGTCATTGACGACATACCGGATTTGTGCGGCGTGAACGGGGGAGGCGGGCAGAACCGTCATAGTTGCCGCGCCTGCCGAAATCACAAGCGCGGCGGCCATTGCGCGCATCGCCCGCTGCGCCGTCGTGCTGGAAAACTTGCTCATATTCACTGCCACCGATTTATGGGACCATAACATTTATGGCCCTGTTTG
>Ga0310345_10001646_pt1 | contig 24393 bp, 21 predicted proteins | sample HC15DNA20500_MG_FD_204667 | JGI IMG/M metagenome (GOLD analysis project Ga0310345, IMG submission 204667) | Marine microbial communities from station ALOHA, North Pacific Subtropical Gyre - HC15-DNA-20-500_MG | ecosystem: Environmental > Aquatic > Marine > Oceanic | place: Pacific Ocean: North... | reverse complement strand
GCGCGAATTGCGCAGCGCACCGGCAGCCATCTCGCGAGCGCATTGTTCGGAAACGGCGCCATATTGCTCAATGGTCTCTGGCTGTACGCCCAGCATGTCGATCTTGGCATCATTGGTGTAGGTGACGAAGCCGCGGTCGAGTATGTTCGACGCGCCGTTCAGGTCTGTAATCGCCCCGGCAACCAGTCCTCCGGTGCAGGATTCGGCAGTGGCCATCATGAAGCCGCGCTGCTGCAGGGTTTGAAGAACCTTACCTGCCAGGATTTTCGTATCGCTCATCAATCGACCTCATTATGGCAGTTGGCCCGGATAGACGACACTCGCCGTTGCGATTGCAGCTATGCCTTCTTGGCGGCCGACAAATCCCAGCTTCTCGTTGGTGGTGGCTTTCACCGATATGCGCTCCGGCGAAATGCCCAACATGGACGCAAGTTCCGTCGTCATGGCTTCCCGGTTAGGGCCGATCTTCGGTGCTTCGCAGATGAGGGTGATATCTGCATTGGCAATACGTCCGCCCCGCTCGCGCACCAGCCGGACAGCATGTTCGACGAACAGCCTGGAAGCTGCCCCCTTCCATTGGGGGTCAGATGGAGGGAAATGCGTGCCGATATCTCCGGCGCCACATGTGGCGAGCAATGCGTCGGTCAGTGCGTGTAGCCCGACATCGGCATCCGAATGACCGGACAGCTTCTTGTCGTGGGGGATGCGTATGCCACAAAGCGTGACGTGGTCGCCTTTCTCGAAGGAGTGAACATCGTATCCATTGCCCGTGCGCACATCAGGATACTGCATCGGATTCGCCCTCATCTTACGGTCTGCAGCCTCGATGTCCTCGGGCCAGGTTATTTTAACGTTGCTTGCCGAGCCGAACACGATCTTCACCTTAAGGCCTGCCCATTCCGCGATGGCGGCATCGTCAGTGAAGTCTGACAGCCCTTGCTGATTTGCAGACTGGTGAGCCTTATGGATCTTGCGAAAGGGGAAGCCCTGCGGTGTCTGCGCGGCGAACAGATTCTCCCGTGAAACTGTTTCCGCAACCAGGTTATTCGCAGCGGCGCGCTTCAGCGTGTCGGAAACAGCGACCGCCGGCAGTGCTCCACAATCATCCTCAATGGTCTGGATGACGCGGGAAATGAGTTCATGGTCGACAAATGGCCGCACCGCGTCGTGGATGAGCACTTTTCCGACATTAAAATCGGTCAGGGCATTGAGGGCGAGAAATGTGGAGGCTTGGCGCGTTGACCCGCCTATGACCGACTGCACCTGTTCACCCAAACCGCGTGCGGCATCCGCAAACAGGTCTAAATCCTCTGCATGAATGGCCACGACGATCCGAGATATTTCCGGATGGTTCAGGAACTGCTCAAGCGTGTGACGTATCACGGGTTTTTCCGCGATATGCCTGTACTGTTTTGGCCCGTCCTTACGTCCTCCTGCGCGCTCACCGCGGCCGGCGGCAACGAGGACGACTGCAGTTTCGGACTTTTCTTCTTTCGAGCTTGGATTCTGCATGGGGCGAGGATTAGAACGACCGCCTCCAAAATGCCAATCATGAATTCCAAACGGTGGCGCGGCATTCATGGTGCCCGCACTTTTCGGATTGCGCCGCCGTCACAACATGTCTACAAAATATGCAGAAGCAATAGGTGCCTTAATTTTGAGCAAGAACAGCGCTGCAGTCCTTACTACTCCGCTTCAAGTGGGAAATGTCACGCTGAGGAACAGGGTGTTTCTGGCCCCCATGTCGGGTGTGACCGATCTGCCATTTCGCATGCGTGCACATATGCATGGCGCCGGGCTTGTTGTTTCGGAGATGGTGGCGAGCGGGGAGCTTGCCAAGGGGCGAGATGAGAGTGCGCGCCGCATCGACCGTCCCGACATTGATGTTCACATGGTTCAGCTTGCCGGGCGCGATGCCTATTGGATGGCGGAAGCTGCAAGAATTGCGGAAGCCGAAGGCGCGGACATCATCGATATCAATATGGGCTGTCCGGCCAAGAAGGTCACTGGCGGCTATTCCGGTTCCGCTCTCATGCGCGAACCCGATCACGCTCTTTCTCTCATTGATGCGGTGGTGCAGGCCGTCAAGGTTCCTGTGACGTTGAAGATGCGGCTTGGTTGGGATGAGAATTCGCTCAATGCGCCGGATATTGCGGTCAGGGCGGAGGCAGCCGGTATCCGGATGATCACCGTTCACGGTCGCACACGCTGTCAGTTTTACAAGGGTGAAGCCGATTGGTCGGCGATCCGGGCTGTCAGCGAGGCCGTGAGTGTGCCCGTTGTCGCGAATGGTGATGTCGGCACTGCTGAGGATCTCCCTGTCATTCTCGAATGCTCGGGCGCGGATGCGGTGATGGTGGGGCGTGCCCATTATGGTGCGCCATGGACCGCGGGCCTTCTGGCCAGGCAGGCAGCAGGAATAGAACAAGCGGGAACCACAGAGATTCCGGCAGATGCGGCGAGCTATGTCGTCTCGCATTATGAGGACATGCTTTCGCTATACGGCACCCGCCGCGGCGTGCAGCATGCGCGCAAGCATTTGGGCTGGTATGCGCAGCGCTTTCTACCAGAACTTGATGCCGTGGAACGCAAGGCGCTGATGACCGAGACGGATGCGGCGAAGGTTCTTGATACGATCGCGCGCATTTTTCCTGACAGTTCACAAGATGCACGGAGATTGGTTGCTTGAAGGCGGATGAGAGTACGGCGGGCCCTACGGGTCCTGATACCGCGCAGCTTGCGTTGAACGCTTTGGGTCACCCGGTGATCATGGTGGACCAGGACGGTTACATCACCTTCGCCAATGCTGAGGCGGAGGATTTCTTCAGGGTCAGCGCCGCGGTGCTCAACCGCAACAGGCTTTCCGATTTCGTCCCTTTTGGCAGTCCGCTTCTCACCCTTGTTGATCAGGTGCAGGAGCGAAAGGCAGCCTTCAATGAGTATCGGGTCGATATTTCCTCGCCGAGATTGGGTTCCGACCGGTTGGTGGACATCTATGTTGCGCCGGTGGCGGAATTGTCCGGGCATGTGGTGGTCATGTTCCTGGAGCGCGGGATGGCCGAGAAGATCGATCGTCAGATGACCCACCGGGGTGCGGCAAGGTCGGTCTCGGGTCTGGCGGCCATGCTTGCCCACGAGATCAAAAATCCGCTTTCTGGCATACGCGGCGCCGCCCAGCTTCTGGAAAGCGTCGTGACGGATGAGGATCGGCCCCTCGCGCGTCTCATTACCGAAGAAACCGACCGCATCGTGGCGCTGGTCGACCGCATGGAGGTTTTCTCCGATGAGCGTCCGGTGGATCGCGAGCCGGTCAATATCCACGTGGTCCTTGATCATGTGAAGGCGATTGCCAGCAACGGCTTTGCCAAGGACATCACGATTACCGAGCGATATGATCCCTCTCTGCCGCCCATTCTGGCAAATCGTGACCAGCTGGTTCAGGTATTCATAAATCTGTTGAAGAATGCCGCGGAAGCTATTGGAAACAAATCGGACGGGGAGATCATAATCTCCACAGCATTTCGACCGGGGATCCGCTTTTCCGTGCCTGGAACGAAGGAGCGCATCTCTCTGCCGATGGAATTTTGCGTGCATGACAACGGACCGGGCGTGTCACCCGATATCCAGTCGATCATCTTCGATCCCTTCATTACGACGAAGCAGAACGGATCAGGCCTGGGGTTGGCACTGGTCGCAAAGATCGTGGGCGCGCATGGTGGGGTCATCGAATGCGACTCCACGTCCCGCGGGACCACTTTCCGCGTGCTGATGCCTGCCTGGCGCGAGCGTGATCGGCGCGGCACGGACGAGCAGACTGTGGGGCAAAAGGCATGACGATACGCGGCAATATTCTCGTCGCCGATGATGATGCGGCAATCCGGACGGTACTCAACCAGGCGCTTTCTCGCGTTGGTCATCAGGTGCGCGTGACGTCCAACGCTGCAGCACTCTGGAAATGGGTTGCCGCGGGCGAGGGCGACCTCGTGATCACGGATGTGGTTATGCCCGACGAAAACGCCTTTGATCTTCTTCCGCGGATCAAGAAGACGCGTCCGGACCTGCCGGTGATCGTGATGAGTGCGCAAAACACATTCATGACGGCTATCAAGGCTTCCGAGGCAGGGGCATATGAATATCTGCCCAAGCCGTTCGATCTCAGCGAGCTGTTGAGCATTGTCGGTCGGGCATTGGCCGAGCCGAAACCCGCCAAACCCGAGAACAAGCCGGAAGAATCCTCGGAAAAGATGCCGCTTATTGGTCGCTCGGCGGCCATGCAGGACATTTACCGCATGCTTGCGCGCATGATGCAGACCGATCTGACGGTCATGATCAATGGTGAGAGCGGCACGGGCAAGGAGCTGGTTGCGCGAGCGCTGCACGAGTTCGGCCGCCGCAGCAAGGGGCCTTTTGTTGCCATCAACATGGCGGCCATTCCGCGCGACCTGATCGAGTCGGAACTGTTCGGCCACGAAAAGGGCGCGTTTACCGGTGCCCAGAACCGCTCATCCGGACGATTTGAGCAGGCCGAAGGCGGGACGCTGTTTCTGGACGAAATCGGCGACATGCCCATGGAAGCACAGACGCGCTTGCTTCGCGTATTGCAGCAGGGTGAATACACCACAGTTGGTGGCCGAACGCCCATCAAGACGGATGTGCGCATTGTTGCCGCGACCAACAAGGATCTGCGCGCGCTGATCAATCAGGGGCTTTTCCGCGAGGATCTTTTCTATCGGCTCAACGTGGTTCCTCTCCGCCTGCCGCCGCTGCGCGAAAGGGCGGAGGACATTCCCGATCTGGTGCGGCATTTCTTTGAGTTGGCCGAGCGCGAGGGGCTTCAGGCAAAGCGCGTCTCACGCGGCGGGCTGGATGCCATGATGCGCTATCCGTGGCCGGGCAATGTGCGCGAACTGGAAAATCTCGTTCGGCGCCTTTCTGCCCTTTATCCGCAGGACGAGATCTCCGAGGAAATCGTACTTTCCGAGCTTGGCAGCAACAGCGTTTCCTCCCCAGTCTCAACGGGCGAGGCCGTGCTGCCGGAAGATGTGTCGCTTGGACAGGCGGTGGAGCAATATCTACAGCGGCATTTCAGGTCGTTCGGTTCGGACCTTCCTCCGCCGGGGCTGTATCAGCGAATACTGGCAGAGGTTGAATATCCGCTGGTTCTGGCTGCGCTGGCTGCCACACAGGGCAACCAGATCAAGGCATCCGAGCTCCTCGGCGTTAACCGAAATACGCTGCGCAAGAAAATTCGTGAGCTTGGGGTTGATGTGTTTCGCGCGTCCAAGCACCGTCAGGTCTCCTGATAATCTCCTGTTGCCCACAGCAGTTTTTGACGCTTGAGGGCGAGATGTTGCAATGTCGCCACAATGCGTTGCATATCTGCAACGTAACCTTGCAGCAGATTGACAGAAGTTCTTGCGACAGATGAGTAACCCAGCACCAGCCATGGCTGCGGCCGGCGCTTACCAGCCCGCCCAGGAAAACCGGCGCCTGTTGGCGCTGCCTGGTGTGGTATCAGCACTCGGTGCGCTGCTATCCGCCGCGCTGTCTTTCGCGGTGCTTCTGGGCTTCACGCCGGTGACGCCGGACGCAACAACCACGCTCGCCCTTATCGGCATCAACGCGTTCTTCCTCATCCTGCTTTTGTCGCTGATCATTCGCGAAGCGCTGCGGATTTACGCGGCACGCAGGGGCGGGAAGGCGGCCTCGCGGCTTCATGTGCGCATCGTCACGATGTTTTCGCTGATTGCCGCCATCCCCGCGATCCTGGTGGCGATCATCGCTTCAATCACGCTGGATTACGGCCTGGACCGGTGGTTCAATTTGCGCACGCGTGTGATCGTCCAGTCGTCACTGTCCATCGCAGAAGCATATGAGCGCGACAATGCGCTCAACCTGCAGGGCACCACGCTTTCGATGGCGATCGACCTCGATCGAATGCGCAGTCTCTACAATCTCGACCGCACCGGTTTTCGCCAACGGCTGACACAGCAGGCGATGATCCGCGGGCTGGCCTATGCGCTCCTGATCAAGGAGGATGGTTCGCTCATCATGGGCGCGGAAATACCGGATCAGGATTCGGTCCCTGCTCCACCTTCCGATGCGTTGGAGCTGGCCTCCGAGCGCAAGCCCAATCTTTTCGAGCTGCCGCCTGGGAATCTGATCGGTACGATCATCAAGCTCAAGGCCATTCCCGATGCGTATCTGTACACGGCCCGTGAGCTGGACGCGCAGGTAATCAAGGCGCAGAAACTAGTTGCCGATAATACCGATGAATATAGCGCGCTTGAGCAGAACCGCACGCAGACACAGCTTGCCTATGCCCTAGTATATCTCGTGGTCACATTAGCCATAGTGCTTGCGGCGATCTGGACCGGTATCGCGGTCGCCGACCGGATTGTGCGTCCGATCCGTCAGCTTATCGGTGCGGCTGATGCGGTGTCGCATGGCAATCTGGATGTCGCGGTGCCTGTGCGCGCATCAGATGGTGACGTGGCTTCGCTGGGTGACACCTTCAACAAGATGACCCTGCAGCTGAAAACCCAGCGCAATGAGTTGATCAGCGCCCGCGACGTGATCGACGAACGTCGTCGATTCAATGAGGCCGTGCTGGCCGGCGTGACGGCTGGCGTTATCGGCGTGGATGGCGAGGGCACCGTTTCAATCGTTAACCGTTCGGCCGAACGTATGCTCGCGATCAACGAGAAGGAAGCTATTGGAAAAACGTTGACCGACGTGCTGCCTCAGGTGGGTGCCGTCTTCGAGAAGGGTAGGGAAGCCGGGCGCAAGGTCTATCGCGAGCAGGTGACGTTCTACCGCTCTGGTGCCGAACGCACGTTCAACATACAGCTGACCTCCGAGGAGAGTGGCGAGAACAGCGACGAGCGTTCCTATGTGGTCACGATCGATGACATTACAGACCTCGTTCAGGCTCAGCGGTCGTCCGCCTGGGCAGATGTCGCCCGGCGCATCGCCCATGAGATCAAGAACCCGCTGACGCCGATCCAGCTCTCGGCTGAACGCATTCGCCGCCGCTACGGCAAGGTGATCACCGAGGACCGCGAGGTCTTCGACCAGTGTACTGACACGATTATTCGGCAAGTCAGTGATATCGGGCGTATGGTGGATGAGTTCTCCGCTTTCGCGCGTATGCCGAAACCGGACATCCAGCAGCTCGATCTGCGCGAACCCCTGCGGGAAGCCTCGTTCTTGGTCGAGGTAAGTCGGCCGGATATTTCCTTCGAGCGGGATCTGGGGCCGGAACCCCTGCCGGGCCGCTTCGATTCACGTTTGATGGGTCAGGCATTCGGGAACATCATAAAGAATGCTGCTGAGGCCATCGACGGGGATCGCGAGGATCGGAAACCGGGACGGATCAGGGTGGCGGCGCGACGCCTCGACAAGATTATCGAGGTCAAGGTCACCGATAATGGCAAAGGGCTTCCGCGCAAGAACAGGCAACGCCTGCTGGAGCCTTATATGACCACCCGCGAGAAGGGCACGGGGCTCGGTCTCGCGATCGTCAAGAAGATCATCGAGGATCATGGCGGCCAGCTCGAATTGCATGATGCACCGGCGGATTTTGATGGTGGCGGAGGTGCTGAAATCCGCCTCTACCTGCCGGCCCATGGCGCGGCTTCCGCGTCGCCTGAGAAACCAAGTGATGAAGTAAAGAAGGTCCAAAATGGCGTCTGACATACTGGTCATCGACGACGAGGAAGACATTCGCGAGCTCGTCGCGGGTATCTTGAGCGACGAAGGACACGAAACGCGCACTGCCGGTGACAGCGATGCCGCATTCGCGGCAATCGAAGCCCGCGTGCCGCGGCTTGTTCTTCTGGATATCTGGCTGCAGGGCAGTCAACTCGACGGTCTGGGTATCCTGGACAAGATCAAGCAGATGCATCCGGATCTGCCTGTCATCATGATCTCGGGCCACGGGACGATCGAAACTGCGGTCTCGGCCATCAAGCGCGGCGCATATGATTTTATCGAGAAGCCCTTCAAGGCCGACCGGCTTCTCCTGATCTGTGAGCGCGCTCTTGAAACGTCGAAGCTGCGGCGCGAGGTCTCCGACCTGAAAAAGCGTACTGGCGACAGTGTCGAGTTAATCGGTGAGTCGCAGGCGGTTCACCAGCTGCGCCAGACGATCGAGCGTGTCGCACCATCAAACAGCCGCATCATGCTGATCGGGCCATCGGGAGCCGGCAAGGAGCTGGTCGCGCGTTCCATTCATGGGCAGAGCCTTCGTGCACAAGGGCCGTTTGTTTCCGTCAATGCCGCCAGCATTACGCCGGATCGCATGGAGATCGAGCTCTTCGGTACCGAATCCAATGGCAGCGAACGAAAGGTGGGTGCGCTCGAGGAAGCCCATGGCGGCACACTTTATCTGGACGAAGTGGCCGACATGCCCCGGGAGACGCAGGCCAAGATCCTGCGTGTGCTGGTGGATCAGCAGTTCGAACGCGTGGGCGGTACCAAGCGGGTAAAGGTCGATGTGCGGATCATTTCCTCCACGGCGCAGGATCTGGAGGGAATGATCGCGGAAGGCGCGTTCCGTCAGGACCTCTTTCACCGGCTCGCGGTCGTTCCGGTGAAGGTACCGGCATTGGCCGAGCGGCGTGAAGATATTCCACTGCTGGTAGATTACTTCATGGATCAGATCGTGAAGCAGCTCGGCATTCGTCCGCGCGCGCTGGCAGCCGATGCGCTTGCCGTGCTGCAGGCTCATAACTGGCCGGGCAATCTGCGCCAGCTTCGCAACAATATTGAGCGCTTGTTGATCCTGACGCGCGGGGAAGAGCCCGACACCCCAATTACCGCAGATCTGCTTCCCGCTGAAATCGGCGACGTGATGCCACGTGTGCCGAACCAGTCGGACCAGCACATCATGGCCTTGCCATTGCGTGAGGCGCGAGAGATGTTCGAGAAGGAATATCTATTGGCACAGATCAACCGATTTGGTGGCAATATCTCGCGCACGGCCGAATTTATCGGTATGGAACGCTCTGCCCTGCATCGAAAGCTGAAATCGCTGGGCGTCTGATTCTTTTCGTAAGGCCCAAGGAGCAGGCCCCATGAAGGTCATCATTTGCGGCGCTGGCCGGGTCGGTTACGGCATCGCGGAGCGACTTGCCGCCGAGCAGAATGATGTCTCGGTAATCGATACGTCGGCGGAACTGATCCGCACGATGCGTGATACGCTGGATGTACGCGGCTTTGTCGGCCACGGCGCGCATCCAGACATCATGGCAGCTGCCGGTGCCGAGCAAGCGGACATGATCATTGCCGTCACGCTCTATGACGAAGTGAACATGACCGCCTGCCAGGTGGCACATTCGCTTTTCAACGTGCCCACCAAGATCGCGCGCATTCGCTCGCAATCCTATTTGCATCCCCACTACATGGACCTCTTTTCGCGGGATCATCTGCCTATCGACGTCATCATCTCGCCCGAAATGGAAGTGGGCGAGATGGTTTTGCGGCGCATTGCGCTTCCCGGTGCAACAGATGTCGTTCGCTTCGCCGATGGCAATGTCGCAATGGTGGCGATCGAGTGTCTAGACGAGTGCCCGGTCATCAACACCCCGCTGTCGCAGTTGACCGAACTGTTCCCGGATCTGCCTTCGACCGTGGTCGGTGTCTCGCGAGGTGGCAAGCTGTTCGTGCCGCATTCGGGTGACCAGTTGATGGCCGGCGACATGGCCTATGTAATCACCACGAAGGAACAGGTGCGGCGCACGCTGGGGCTGTTCGGTCATGACGAAACCGAAGCGACGCGCATTGTCATCGCCGGCGGTGGCAATATCGGCCTTTATGTTGCACGGGCACTGGAGCGCAAGCAGAGCCGCACCAAGGTCAAGATCATCGAAAGCAGTCGCGACCGTGCGGTGAAGATTGCCGACGAGTTGCGCCGCACCGTGGTGCTGCATGGCAGTGCGCTTGAGCAGAAATTGCTGCTTGAGGCCGATATCGACCATGCCGATCTTATGGTGGCGCTTACCAATGACGACCAGGTCAATATTCTTTCGAGCGTTATCGCCAAACAGCTCGGCTGCCGCTCCAATCTCGTCCTGATCAACAATCCGACCTATCACGATTTTGCCAAGACCTTGGGGATCGACGCGCATATGAATCCGCGTGCTGTCACCATTTCCAAGGTGCTCCAGCATGTGCGGCGTGGCCGCATTCGCGCCGTCCACAATGTGCAGCGTGGTGCGGCGGAGATTATCGAGGCCGAAGCACTAGAGACCTCTCCGCTTGTCGGCCCGCCGCTGGCCGAACAGGAACTGCCCGATGGCATGCGTATCGGTGCGGTCTATCGCAATGGCGAGATATTGAAGCCATCCGGCTCAATGCGCATCAAACCGAAGGATCGGGTTGTCATCTTCGCTCTTGAGGGCGCTGTGCGGCAGGTCGAACAGCTCTTCCGCGTCAGTCTGGAATTTTTCTGATGAAGCCTTTTCAGGCTTCCTGTTTCCGAGGGGATATCAAATGCCACGTATTGCCTATGTGAATGGCCGCTATGTCAGACATTCCGATGCGGCGGTTCACATTGAAGATCGCGGCTATCAGTTTGCCGACGGCGTTTACGAAGTGTGTGAGGTCGCGCGCGGTTTCATTATTGACATGACCCGACACCTGGACCGGCTCGATCGGTCGCTATCCGAACTTTCCATCGACTGGCCCATGAGCCGCAAGGCGCTCGAATTCGTTTTGCGCGAGGTTGTCCGGCGGAATCATGTCCGCAACGGGCTGGTCTATCTGCAGGTAACGCGCGGCGTTGCGCCACGCGATCATTTCTTCCCCACAACCCCGGTCCGCCCGGCGCTGGTTGTCACGGCCAAGAAGACCGATCCCGAAGTCGCCCGCCGCAAAGCTGAACAGGGCGTGGGTGTGATAACGGTTCCTGAGAACCGGTGGGAGCGCGTTGATATCAAAACCGTCGGTCTGCTGCCCAATGTGCTGGTCAAGCAGCAGGCAAAGAAAGCATCGGCTGCTGAGGCGTGGTTTGTGGATGAAGACGGAAATGTAAAAGAGGGTGGCTCCACCAATGCGTGGATTGTCACCAAGGATGGCACGCTTGTCACCAGGCCAGCCGATTTCGGAATTTTGCGGGGTGTAACGCGGGCCACTTTGATGGATCTTGCCAAAAAGCTCGGTCTGAAGGTCGAAGAGCGCGCTTTCAGTGTGGAAGAAGCCTATGAAGCACGCGAAGCCTTTATCACAGCGGCGTCAACGGTCGTGATGCCGGTGGTGCGGGTCAATGACCGCTCCATCGCCAATGGTCATCCAGGTGAGACCGCGCGCAGGCTGCGAGAAGCCTTTTTTGAGATTGCGGAAAAAACGCCTGCCTGATACGACCCAAAAAGGGACACTACCGCAAGCAGCATTGTGTGGGGAATACTCCCAGTACGCTTGACAGGGCAGGGGCAATTTTGCGCTACTGCCTCCCGCCCGCAGGGTAAGATGAAAGAAAAAAACAATGGCGGAACGTTCGCAAAACTTGCAGGATCTTTTCCTGAACACTGTTCGCAAGAGCAAGAACCCGTTGACGATATTCCTGATCAACGGCGTAAAGCTCACCGGCGTGGTGACTTCTTTTGATAATTTCTGCGTCCTTCTGCGTCGCGACGGGCATTCGCAGCTTGTTTACAAGCATGCGATCTCGACGATCATGCCGAGCCAGCCGGTTCAGCTGTTCGAAGCAGAAGAGGGCGCTCGGGAAGGCTGATTGACCGACTGGCAAAGCCCTTCCGACAATCCTTTCCGCTCACTGCCGGCTGAGAATGCCAGCGGTGCCAAAGCTATTGTGGTCGTGCCGGTGCTGCCTCGCCACTTCCAGAAAGGCGGGGAAGACAGCAACGCGGACACAATACCTCTGACGCCAGAAGCGCGGCTTGAGGAAGCTGTCGGCCTGGCTGCGGCCATCGAGCTTGATGTGGTCCATTCGGAAACCGCGACTGTCAACGCGCCGCGTCCGGGCACGCTCCTTGGTACGGGCAAGGTTGAAGAGATCGCTGCGCGCGTCGAAGATCAGCATGCGGAGTTGGTGGTTGTCGATCATCAGCTCTCGCCGGTACAGCAGCGCAACCTTGAAAAGGCGTTCAAGGCCAAGGTTTTGGACCGGACCGGCCTCATCCTCGAAATATTCGGACGGCGGGCGCGTACCAAGGAAGGGCGCCTGCAGGTCGATCTCGCGCATCTGGAATACCAACGCGGTCGGCTCGTTCGAAGCTGGACCCACCTTGAACGTCAGCGTGGCGGTGGCGGCTTCATGGGTGGCCCGGGTGAAACGCAGATCGAAGCGGATCGACGGCTGTTGCAGGAGCGGATCGTACGTATCAAGCGCGAGCTGGAGACGGTTCGACGCACGCGTGACCTTCACCGGGCCAAGCGTCAAAAGGTGCCGTTTCCGGTTGTTGCAATTGTCGGCTATACCAATGCCGGAAAGTCGACGCTTTTCAACCGTCTGACAGGCGCCACTGTCATGGCGGAGGACATGCTTTTCGCCACGCTTGATCCGACACTGCGGCGCGTGCGTTTCCCCCATGGCACCATTGCCATTCTATCGGATACGGTCGGTTTCATCTCCGACCTGCCAACGCACCTTGTTGCCGCTTTCCGCGCCACACTGGAAGAAGTGGTGGAAGCAGATTTCATTCTACACGTTCGGGACATTTCAGATCCCAATGCTTCGGCGCACGCTGCCAATGTGCAGGATGTGCTGAAGAGCCTGGGGGTGGATGTTACGGACGACAAGCGCATTATCGAAGTGCTCAACAAGATCGACCTGCTCGACCAGGGTGCCAAGGCTGCTCTGGCTCATGCCCAGAATAGGAGCTCCATCGCCATCTCGGCGATCAGCGGCGAGGGGATTGATGATCTTCTCGAGGAGATTGAGAGCCGGGTCGCAGGCGTTCTGCAGGAGATGACGATCCAGGTCACGCCGGCAAGAATGGGCGCACTGGACTGGATCTACAGGAACAGTCAGGTGCTTTCGCGGCGTGACAATGATGACGGCTCGCTTACACTGAGACTGCGTGCCACTGAAGTGGCGCGTGAAGAAGTAAAGTCGCGATTATCTTAGTCTAAGCAATATATTAGGCGAATTTCTTCGTCTTTTTTGCCAGTTGCCAAAGTTCTTCCATTTCTTCCAGTGAAGCTTCGTCGAGCGTCCGCTGGCGATCAGCCAGTTCGCGTTCAACCGAATGGAAGCGATTTCGAAATTTCTCGTTCGTACGCCGAAGTGCGGCTTCTGGATCAACCTTGAGGTGGCGGGCGAGATTGACGACTGAAAAGAAAACGTCGCCGAGCTCGTCTTCGATCTCATCGGTCGCCGCACGCCTTATTGCATGGCGCAGCTCAACGATCTCTTCCTCGATCTTGTCGAGCGTCGGTTCAGCCTCACCCCAGTCGAAGCCGACGCGGGCGGCCTTCTGCTGCAGTTTCAGTGCAACAGTGGCTGCAGGCAGGGAAAATGGCACATCGTCCAGATAGCCCGCAGGTGTTTCACCATTTCCAGCGGCCTGGATACGTGCGCGGCGCGCTGCTTTTTCCTCTGCCTTGATTTTTTCCCACATACCTTTGGCCATGCCAGCCTGGCGGGCGTCTTCGTCGCCGAAAACATGCGGGTGGCGACGGATCATCTTCCCGGTAATCGCCTCAACGACGTCATCAAAGCTGAAGTGGCCGGCTTCCTCTGCCATTTGCGAGTGGAAGATGACTTGCAACAGAAGATCGCCCAGCTCTTCGGCAAGATCGTGCATATCTGCGCGGCGGATGGCGTCATCCACCTCATAGGCTTCTTCAATCGTGTAGGGCGCTATGGAGGCAAAGTCTTGCTGCACGTCCCATGGACAGCCAGACTCAGGATCTCTGAGCGCGGCCATGATCTTGCGGAGGTCTTCAATGCGGCGTGAAGGTTTCATGGATGTAGACTAACCCACCATGAGGATGTGCAGAACCGGTTTGCGCGCGGGATCATCAATGTTCCCCAATTCCGTATATGCGGGCCATACTCCTTCGCTGCTTCTAATACTTTCGTCGTAGAAAAACCGTGCGACTCTTCGCAATTGCAGCAATTTCACCGGGTTTCATGCTGCATCTGCGTAAGGTGGTGTATTTCTGCCGCTTGCATAAATGTTTGGGTCGTGCATCCTTGGTGAACGCATGAACCAGGCCGATGCGGCGACCTTGGAGGAGGGGCTGCATCAGATAAACAAGGTCGGCATGCGGTTGGGAGGAGGAACTGGCTGCATGAGTGACAGCACCATTCTTGCTGCGCGGAATCTGACGAAGGAATTTCGTGGCTTCTTTGCCGTAAGTGACGTTGATCTAAGCGTAATTCGCGGCAGTATCCACGCTTTGATCGGGCCCAACGGGGCGGGCAAGACGACTTGCTTCAATCTTCTGACGAAGTTTCTTTCGCCCACACGCGGCACCATCACCTATAACGGGAAAGATATCACGTCCTACAGCCCGGCGGACATTGCGCGGTTGGGGCTGGTCCGTTCCTTTCAGATCTCCGCCGTCTTTCCGAACATGACAGCACTGGAGAATGTTCGTATTGCACTGCAGCGAGCACGCGGAGACAGTTTCGACTTCTGGCGGTCCGACAAGGTGCTTCGACAATACGACGCCCGGGCCGAAGAGTTGCTTCACGAGGTTGGTCTTGAGCAATTCGCTCAGACCCCGGCGGAGGAGCTTTCCTATGGCCGCAAGCGTGCCCTGGAGATTGCGACCACTCTCGCACTTGATCCCGAAATGCTGCTCCTGGATGAGCCGATGGCCGGCATGACGCAGGAAGACATCGAACGCATCAGCAGTCTCATCAAGCGCGTTGCGAAGGATCGCACGGTTCTGATGGTTGAACACAATCTGTCGGTGGTCTCGGATCTCTCGGATCGCATTACCGTTCTGGCGCGCGGGCAGGTGCTGGCCGAAGGCACCTATGACGAAGTCTCGAAGGATGAACGTGTTGTGGAAGCCTATATCGGGAGCGGTCATGACTGAGGCAGGAGTGATGGAGCGGCGGGAAGATGCAGACGTAGCAGATGCAGTCCTGAAGGTGCGTGACCTCCATGCCTGGTATGGTGAAAGCCATGTGCTCCACGGCATCAACTTCGATGTACGCGAAGGTGAAGTGGTTACGCTGCTCGGGCGCAATGGTGCAGGCAAGTCCACGACCCTGAAGACCATCATGGGCATTCTTTCCAAGCGAAAGGGCTCGGTCATGTTCAGGGGGGAGGAGCTTATCGCGCAGCCGTCGCGTCAGGTGGCGCGTCGCGGGATTGCGTTCTGCCCCGAAGAGCGCGGCATCTTCGCCAGCCTCACGGTGGAGGAAAATCTCTATCTGCCCCCACAGGTCAGCGAGGGAGGCTGGGATGTGGAGCGGATATTTGAACTGTTCCCCAATTTGCGTGAGCGGTTGTCCAGCCAGGGCACGAAACTCTCGGGCGGTGAACAGCAGATGCTGGCGATCGGGCGCATATTGCGCACCGGCGCGCGTCTGCTGCTGCTCGACGAGCCCACGGAGGGTCTGGCCCCAGTCATCGTCCAGCAGATTGGCTCCACGATTGCGAAATTGAAGCAGGAGGGCTTCACCATCGTGCTCGTGGAACAGAACTTCCATTTCGCCGCCAAGCTCGCCGACCGGCATTACATCGTCGATCAGGGCAGGGTGGTGGATGTCATTCCGGGTGAGGAAGTGGAAGCGAGGATGGAACAGCTGCACGCCTATCTTGGCGTCTAGCAACGAGCCGGTTCCGCGAAGTCGGAGCCATAAGTGGAGGAGGAGACAGGCATGAAATTCGCCAAAGCACTATTTGCATCCGCAGCATTTGCAGCACTGGCCACGCCCGCGCTGGCGGTGGACGTCACCATCGGCGTTCTCAACGATCGTTCGGGCCTTTATGCGGACCTTGCAGGTGAAGGTTCGGTGGTCGCAACAAGAATGGCCATTGAAGACTTCGACGCAGAAGGCAAGGGCATCAATGTTGAGGTCCTCAGCGCAGACCATCAAAACAAGCCGGATGTAGGCTCCAACATCGCCCGTCAGTGGATCGACACGGAAAATGTCGATGTGATCGTGGACGTTCCAACCTCTTCGGTGGCATTGGCAGTCAATGAAGTGGTGCGCGAGAAAGACAAGATCTTCCTTGCTTCGGGACCGGCGACATCCGATCTGACAGGCAAGGCCTGCTCGCCAAACACAATTCACTGGACCTACGACACCTATTCGCTGGCCAACGGTACCGGCAAAGCCATGGTGCAGGAGGGCGGTGACAGCTGGTTCTTCGTGACCGCCGACTATGCCTTTGGTCATGCGCTTGAGCGTGACACACAGGCTGTCGTGGAAGAAGCCGGCGGTAAGGTGCTCGGCAATGTGCGCCATCCGTTGAGCTCCAGTGACTTCTCGTCATTCCTGCTGCAGGCGCAAGCATCAGGTGCAAAGGTGATCGGGCTTGCCAATGCAGGTGGCGACACGATCAACTCCATCAAGCAGGCAGCCGAGTTCGGCATCGTTCAGGCTGGCCAAAGCCTGGCCGGACTCCTGATCTTCTCGACGGATGTCGCCGCGCTTGGTCTCGAAACCGCGCAGGGGCTGGTCCTCACCAATGCCTTCTTCGCGGATCGCAACGAAGACACAAAAGCATTTTCCGAGCGCTTCAAGGAGCGCCACGGAAAGAACCCCACCATGGTTCAGGCTGGCGTCTACTCAGCCGTCCTTCATTACCTGAAGGGCGTCGAGGCGACCGGAAGCGATGAAGCCGGCAAGGTCATGGAATGGATGAAGGCCAATCCTTCCAACGACCCGATCTTTGGCGAGGCTTCGGTGCGCAAGGACGGTCGGCACATGCATGACATGTATCTGTTGAAGGTGAAGTCGCCGGACTCTGCGCAGGGCGAGGAAGACTACTTCGAACTGCTCACCACGATTCCCGCTGAAGAAGCATTCCGTCCTATCGAGGATGGCGAGTGCGAGATGGCGAAGCAGTGATTTGCATCAGGGCAGGGGCGCCAGCGCCCCTGCCGTTTACATGCAGCATCCGGCAGCTGAAAAAGTGATTCAGTTATGGATGCCAAGCAGCTGAATTATCGGGGTTTTTCATGTTTGAGCTGATTGGAATACCGCCACAGGCCCTCTTCGGGCAGCTTTTACTCGGCTTGATCAATGGTGCCTTTTACGCGGTGCTCAGTCTTGGGCTGGCGGTGATATTCGGCTTGCTGAACATCATCAACTTCACCCATGGCGCGCAATATATGCTGGGCGCTTTCGTGGCGTGGATGCTGCTCAATTATCTGGGGCTTGGCTATTGGTGGGCACTGCTTCTGGCGCCGGTCATCGTCGGGCTCACAGGGGTCATCCTGGAGCGAACGCTTATCAGGCGCCTCTATCACCTGGACCACCTTTACGGCTTGCTTCTGACCTTCGGTTTGGCACTCATCTTCACCGGCGTCTTCAAGCAGCTCTACGGCGTTTCGGGCCTTCCTTATCGCGCGCCCGAACTTCTTTCCGGCGGGCATAATCTAGGCTTCATGTATCTGCCCAACAGCCGCGCTTTTGTCATTCTTGCATCGGTAATCGTCTGCTTCGGCACCTGGTTCATGATCGAGAAGACAAAGCTCGGCGCATATTTGCGTGCAGCTACCGAGAATCCGACGCTGGTCAGCGCCTTCGGTATCAATGTGCCGCTGCTCATCACGCTGACCTACGGGTTCGGCGTCGGCTTGGCTGCATTTGCCGGTGTGCTGGCGGCGCCGATCTATTCGGTCAATCCGATCATGGGTGAAAACCTCATCATTGTCGTGTTCGCCGTGGTGGTTATCGGAGGAATGGGTTCCATCCTGGGCTCGATCCTTACCGGCTTCGGCCTCGGCCTTATCGAGGGGCTCACACGGGTCTTCTATCCTGAAGGATCTGCAGTGGTCGTATTTGTCATCATGGCGCTTGTGCTTCTCGTGAAGCCGGCCGGGCTGTTCGGGAGGGAGATCTGATGGCCAATCAGGCTGAAACAATCGCAACGGATCTTCCGCGCGAAAAAGGGGCAGGGATGCCCCGCCACCATCTGATCATATTCGTGGTGCTGGCTGCGGCACTGCTGGTCGCGCCCTTCCTGCTTTATCCGATCTTCCTGATGAAGGTCTTGTGTTTCGCGCTCTTCGCCTCTGCGTTCAATCTGCTGCTTGGTTATGGTGGGCTTCTCTCCTTCGGCCATGCTGCATATTTCGGTATGGCGAGCTATGTCAGCGCGCATGCCGCGAAGGTCTGGGGCTTGCCGCCTGAACTGGCGATCCTGAGCGGTACCGCCATTGCTGCACTGCTCGGCCTTGTCTTTGGCGCATTGGCTATCCGCCGGCAGGGCATCTATTTTGCCATGGTGACGCTCGCATTTGCGCAGATGGTGTACTTCTTTTCACTGCAGGCTCCGTTCACCGGCGGTGAAGATGGAATTCAGGCCGTACCGCGAGGTACGCTGTTCGGGATGTTCAATCTTGCAGACCCCGAAACGCTCTACTTCTTCGTCCTGGCGATTTTCTTTTTTGGCATCCTCATCATCTATCGCATCATTCATTCGCCGTTCGGACAGGTTTTGAAGGCCATCCGGCAGAATGAGCCTCGCGCGATTTCGCTCGGCTACCGGGTCAATCAGTACAAGCTGGCCGTGTTCGTTCTTTCTGCAGCACTATCCGGACTTGCCGGTGCAACCAAGGCAATCGTCTTCCAGCTTGCATCACTGACCGATGTCTATTGGGCGATGTCGGGTGAAGTGGTTCTCATGACCTTGCTGGGCGGTATGGGAACGGTATTCGGCCCGATGGTTGGCGCAGCGATTATTGTTACGATGCAAAACTATCTGGCGACATTGGGTGATTGGGTGACAATCATTCAGGGGCTGATCTTCGTGGTTGCTGTCTTGCTCTTCCGCGAAGGTGTCATCGGCGTCCTGTCAAAGAGAGTCCGCAAACCGCTCTAAGCGTTTGGTCTGAAATCCATTATTTGGAGACGAGACGCAGTGTTTCTGCGCTCGTCTCCTTTGGTTTGGGTTCATTGCTGCAGGGCTAGTATGATGCGGGCACTAGATAGAAGAGTTCCATAATCTATCTTATCTGATTTGAGCGCATGGCGTCCTGAATGTGCCCCTATCGCTGATCGGCGCTTTTCTGCGGCACTTCTTACTCTTCGCGACGAAGCAGCTCTTCCAGTTCTGACGGAAAACGTCCCGGTTCCACGCGACTGAGGAAATAGTCCACATTTCCAATGGGCTCAGGCAGCGCGACTGTCATGGTGAAGATGTCGCCGGCGCATGTATAAGTAATGTCGGGCACATAGCTGCCGCCGCCCGGGATGGGCATGGTCTGTGACGTGGTGCCTGACGAGGTAGATGTGGTGGTGCCAAGCATAGCCCCGCCGCCTCCGCCATCGCAGAATTTCAACCGTCCATCAGCGGTCCATATCTGTCCTGTTCCAGTTCCCACCCGCAGGTCAAATTGAGTAATGGCAATCTCGCCGGTGTCCTCGTCAAAATCCTGCAGCTCGACATTCCGGTTGAACGGGATCGTTGCGAAGAAACCGTCGTCGTAGATACGAATGCCAAGTGTGTGTGACATGTCGGCACTCATGTCCGTGACGGAGTCAAAACCCATGCCGGAGAACGCGGTCTTCAGCTTCTCCATAGCCGTGTTACTACCAATCCAGGCGCCGGCCAGGCATGCGTCCATTGCCGTGTCCGGCGGTGGCGGACACGGGGTTTGTGCATGAAGTTCGGGAGCAGTCATCGTGACTGTTACGGCCAGTACGCCCAAAAAGGTGAAATGACCAAAGGTCGCTGGAGGAAAACGCCTTGCCTGCATGGCCTTGTTCCGCTTTTGGCGATCATGTGCGGTCATGTTATCACACGGTCACCAGCGCGACAAATCACGCGGGTAGTTCTGTCAAATCAGCAACTTCTGCCTGTGCTGCGCGGAGCAGATCGGCGGGATTGGACGAAAAGACTGCATCGGGAGCACCTGCAGCCGCCCAAACCTGCTCATAGGCAAGCAGCGTGCGGTCAGCAATGCACCGAATTGGCGACTTGTGCCCGATTGGAGAAACGCCCCCAATTGCAAAGCCTGTTTTCTCGCGCACCTTTCTGGGGTCAGCCCTGACCAAGGCTTCTTCACAAAGCGCAGCTGCGCGGGTCAGGTCCAATTTCTTGCTGCCGGGGACCAGAAACAGGAAGAGTTTTCCTGTTTCCTTTCCCTCGAAAATCAGAGACTTGACGATCTGGTCGACGGCGCAACCGCACTGTGCGGCTGCCTCCTCGGCGGTACGTGTTGAAGCGCCCATCCGCTTTATCTCGGTATCGAGGCCGGCAGCAGCAGCGGCTTCTTCCACTCGTTTCACGCTTTTCGACATTGTGTCACCTGCGGCTCAGCATGCAACTTCCAGACTTAGACCATCATGCGCGGGAATAACATGTTCAGGCGTTTGTCGCGCAACGGTGTCGTAGTCGAGCGGAATATGCATGTGGGTTAGCACAGCCTTTTGCGGCTTCAGGCGTGCGATCCATTCCAGAGCCTCATCAAGCGAAAAATGGCTCGGATGCGGCTTGTATTGCAATGCGTCTATGACAAGAACGTCCAGACCCTCAAGGAGTTGGGCTGTTTCTGGCGGAAATGCACTCACATCCGAACAATAGGCCATCGAGCCGACCCGAAAGCCCAGGGAATGAATATCGCCGTGAACCTGAAGCAGAGGGGTAAGGGTAATCGGACCACCCTCGCCTGTGATTGCAAGTTCTCGCCCCGGCTCGATTATATGGGCCTTCAGAATTGGCGGGTAATTGCTTCCATGTGGTGTCTCGAAGCAATAGCGAAATGCCTCCATCAGCCGATCCATGGTTGGTTGATCGGCATAGACATCCATCAGCTTCTTCTGCGCCAGGACATAGCCGCGCAAATCATCAATGCCATGAATGTGATCCGCGTGAGGATGGGTGTAGAGAACGGCGTCGAGTTTTTCGACGCTTGAAGCAATCATCTGGCTGCGAAAATCGGGCCCGGTGTCGATGACCACACGCGTGATCCCACCATTCTCGCTGATGCGCTCAACGAGTGCTGCAGCACGTGTGCGCCGGTTTCTCGGATTTTCGGGATCGCAGGCGCCCCAATCGCCCATAATGCGCGGCACACCGGGTGAGGAGCCGCATCCCAGGATCGTGAGGCGCAGCCTGTCGCTCAAGAGACGCCCTGCCCCAGCGCCTCGCGCGGCACTTTCTTGAAGAGACGGAAAAAGTTGTCCGTCGTCAGTTTCGCTAGTTCTTCTGGCTGCATTGCGCGGACTTCAGCCAGCTTTTGGGCTGTGTGGGCCACATAGGCTGGCTCGTTTGTCTTTCCACGCTTGGGAACCGGCGCAAGATATGGGGCATCGGTTTCAACGAGCAGGCGGTCGGCCGGAATCTCGCTGGCAATGGCGCGCAGCTCTTCCGACTTCTTGAATGTCAGAATGCCGGAAAAGGAGACATAGCCGCCGAGTTCGACACCTTTGCGCGCGAGAGCCTTGCCGGAGGAAAAGCAGTGGAGAATGAAGGGAAAGGCCCCTGCCCTTGTCTCTTCTTCCAGGATTGAGGCCACATCCTCATCGGCATCGCGAGCGTGGATAACCAGCGGAAGACCCGTTTGCCTCGCAGCCGCAATATGACGGCGAAAGCCTTGTGCCTGAAGGTCGCGTGGTGCCTTGTCGTAGAAGTAATCGAGCCCGGCTTCGCCAATGCCAACCACCTTGGGGTGCGCGGCGAGATGGACCAGCTCCTCTGTCGTCACGTCGGTCTCCTCACCGGCATTGTGCGGATGGGTGCCAACGGTGCAGAAGACATTCGGGTGCGTTTCGGCAATCGTCCTGATCACATCGAAGCGCGCAACACGCGTCGATATGGTCACCATCAGCCCAACGCCTGCGGCGCGCGCTCGCTCTATGACTGCCTCGCGGTCATCCGCGAAATCGGGAAAGTCCAGGTGGCAATGGCTGTCGACGAGCATGCTAGCTGGCGACCTTTCCTGCTTCTTCCTCGACATATCGTGGGAAGATTGGCTGCGGCTTGGGCAGTTCGGCGCCCGGTACAAGCGCGTGCGCATCGGTCAGATGCGAGAAGTCACGCTGATCCGTCGGTACGGCCAGGATATCGAGCAGCTTTTCCGCCGAGCCGGGAATGAAAGGCTGGCAGAGAATGCCTATGCGCCGCAACACCTCAGCGGTGGTATAGAGGACTGTCTCCATGCGAGCGGGATTAGTCTTCTTCAAAGCCCATGGCTCCTGCCCGGCGAAGTAGCGGTTGGCCTCGCCGACCACTTCGAAGACTGCGGCAAGTGCCTGATGGATTGCCTGGCGTGTCATCGCAGCGCGGGCTGTTTCCAGGGCCTTGTCGGCCATAGCGATGATGGCCTTGTCGGCGTCGGCCAGTTCGCCCTTGGTCGGCACGACACCGGAACAGTTCTTGGCGATCATGGAAAGCGAGCGCTGCGCGAGATTGCCCAGATCATTGGCAAGGTCGGCATTGGTGCGGTTCACGATGGCTTCGTGGCTATAGCTGCCGTCCTGTCCGAAGGGGACTTCGCGCAGCAGGAAGTAGCGGACCTGATCGAGGCCGTAGTGATCGACAAGTGCAATCGGATCAATGACATTTCCGACCGACTTCGACATCTTCTCTCCCTTGTTGAAGAGAAAGCCGTGGCCAAAGATGCGCTTGGGAAGCGGGATGCCGGCGGACATGAGGAATGCCGGCCAGTAGATAGAGTGGAAACGGGTGATGTCCTTGCCGATCACGTGGCAATCGGCCGGCCAGAAGCCAGCGCGGGGATGGTCCGGGTCGGGATAGCCGGTGGCAGTGAGATAGTTTGTCAGCGCGTCTACCCAGACATACATCACATGCTTTTCATCGCCTGGTACGGGCACGCCCCAGTCGAATGTCGTGCGCGAGATCGAGAGGTCTCTCAATCCCGATTTCACGAAGCTGACGATCTCGTTGCGGCGCTCGGCGGGTCCGATAAAGTCCGGCTGCTTTTCATAGAGCTCGAGCAACTTGTCCTGATAGGCGGAAAGCTTGAAGAAGTAGCTTTCTTCCTCAACCCATTCGACCGGCGTGCCCTGGGGGCCATAGCGTACGCCATCTTCGCGCAATTCGGTTTCATCTTCGCTGTAATAGGCTTCGTCGCGCACCGAATACCAGCCGGAATAGGAGCCGAGATAGATGTCCCCCTTCTCCGCCATGGCCTTCCAGATCGCCTGAGATGCCTTGTGATGGCGCTCTTCGGTGGTGCGAATGAAGTCATCATTGGATGCGTTCAGCACCTCCGCCATCTGCTGGAATTTCGGGGTGTTGCGGTCGGCCAGTTCGCGCGCAGTCATGTCCTGCTTGCGCGCTGTCTGCAGCATCTTGATGCCATGCTCGTCGGTCCCGGTCAGAAAGAAGACATCCTTACCGTCGGCACGCTGGAATCGTGCCAGCACGTCCGTCGCGATCAGTTCGTAGGCATGGCCGATATGGGGATCGCCATTCGGGTAGGAAATCGCGGTCGTGATGTAAAATTTCTCGCGGGTCATATCTTCTTTCCGGTCGAATGTTCTGGCGGTGGGATAACGATTAATGGCGGCCATGCCAAGAACCCTTCGTTCCCTAGCCATGATGTGCGGCAAGCCTTGAGTGCAGTGTGGTTATCGTACCCACAACGTGCTGGCGTTTATCCAGATTGAAAGTATCGGTTTCGAACAATTGTGAACGCAGATCCTCGTGCAGGGCTGTCATGCTGGCCGCGACGCGCAGGTCACCTGCTTCTGCGGCCATGCGAGCATTGTCGCTAATGCGGTCGAGTGCCAGTCGATTGAAGAGTGAAAACTGGATCTGGCGATCCTTGCCGCTCGCTGCGTCGGCCAGACGAAAAACATCGCTCATATTCAGCCGCTTTCGGCTCAGGAGGTCATTGAGAGCCTGTTCGATCTCCAGACCTCCGAATTGCGTGAGCAAAATGGCATTGCGCGCGCTGCCTGATGCGCGCGCTGCCAGGAGCGAACGTTCCCCGGCATCCGAGGGTATCTCTGCACCAATATTTTGCAGCACCTTATAGAGCGATGCCTCGCCGAGGGGCTGCAGCTTGATCGTCTGACAACGCGACCGGATTGTCGGCAGCAGGCGGCCGAGAGAGTGGGTCGTGAGAATGAACAAGGTTCGTCGCGGCGGCTCTTCAAGGTTCTTCAGGAGCGCGTTTGCGGCGTTAGTGTTCATGTCATCTGCAGGATCGACGAGGATGACGCGATAGCCACCCTCCTGTGTTGTCATTCCGAGAAACCGGCTGACCCGCCTGATTTCATCCACCGTGATGACTGTCTTGAACTTCTTGTCGCGATCGTTGCGC
>Ga0310345_10001645_pt1 | contig 24410 bp, 29 predicted proteins | sample HC15DNA20500_MG_FD_204667 | JGI IMG/M metagenome (GOLD analysis project Ga0310345, IMG submission 204667) | Marine microbial communities from station ALOHA, North Pacific Subtropical Gyre - HC15-DNA-20-500_MG | ecosystem: Environmental > Aquatic > Marine > Oceanic | place: Pacific Ocean: North... | reverse complement strand
GCCCTGCCTATGGCAGTTTGACCGGCACCCCAAAAGTTCTTGTTTTTTCTCTGATCTGTCACGAGGCTCACGCAACAAACTCTGTCGTCACCCTTGTCAATAAACTTATATGACAACAACTCCAAAATTCCGTAAAGTGGCTTCCGATTACGCCTCTGATATTTTTGACGTGGAGGCGGCTGGTTCAGGAACTCAACACACCCTTCCAGCACCTCCCTCTCCGTGGTTCCCTGAGCCATACGAAGAGGTAAATCTGGAATATCTAGGTATGCCAGCACAACCCACTTCTTATGCCCGAAGCCGGGAATGCGATGAACGCTCCCCGAATATCTACCTGCTCTCTTTTTTTCACTATCGGAGGCGGGCAGTGAAACCCATTCTTGAATTTGTCGGAATTCACAGGGAACTCCGTTCAATCCCTCCTCACTCTTCGGGGGATTTTTCTTCGACTTCTTCGACTTCTTCACTCTCTTCTCCTCGCAAATAAGATTCCAGTTCAGAGCAGCCGCCAACAAAATATTGCTTTTCGCCCAGAATATGAAATACCAGTGGTACGGTCTCCCAAGTTGTCCAGCCCTTAAGAATCTCCAATGTTGGTTTGGCTCTGGTCATGTCAGACCAAATAAACTCCACGGATTCGTCCTTGAGAAGTTTCTTGGCTTTGCTACAAAATTTACATCTCTGCTTGCCGTATATATGAAAATAAGAATGTGCCATTGTTTACCCCTTAAGTAAGACTTTTTTGCTTAGCTGTTTATTCACTGTTTCTGTATCACCCACCACAGTAATACTATATCCGTGACCTCTGTCTAGGATGATCTTGGTGAACTCCTGTCTTTCATCTAGCCCCTCGGGAAGTCGCCCCTCTCTCAGGTTTCCCAACATGGTATCATCCATCCTTGTACAAACGACGAAGGACGGGTTAACGCCCACCTCCCTTAACTTGAAGGTTGTCGTTGTATTCGAATAAACCTCGGTAAATTTAACGATCATAATCTTCCCTTTCGCTTACTTGATAAATATCTCGTTCCTTAGCTAGCCATTTTGCGCCCTCATACACTACCGCAACCTTATTCGGTTTAACGTCACCGAGACAAAGTAGGTATCTTGGTTCTTCTAGGCAGACATGATTCGCGACCACGCCAAGGAATTCGGGATCATCCTGATGAAGTGTTACTCCTGCAGGTACATACACCAATTCACCCTTCTTGAGAGTCATTTGAATTACTCCGACCCGGTCGGTAAGCCGTTGCCGTCATGATAATTATCGTGGGCTTCCTGCGCCAGCTCGGGGGCTGGAGTTTCTGCTGCTTCAGATGCACCAATGCCCAGAAGCGTAGCTTGCTGTTCCTTAAGCAACTCCACGTACTGGTCCAGCTTGGTGTCAAGCTCCACCAGAGACCCGCGAATCATACCGATTAGCTTAAAAAGCTCCGGTGCTGACAGCTCGCCGTCTTTGTCGTAGAATTCTTCACTGACTTTGCGACTCAAAGAGTGCCAGTCGGACTGAGCCAGCAAAAATAATTTTTTTTGTACTTCTTCCAATTCGCATGGAAGATTTAATATAACTTTCATATTTTATCCTCTGTACTTTTTAATGTCCCGCTCCTCTACAGTGAGAGGCTTAGTTCCGCCGAAGGGAATGACCAAGTATTTCTTGGCACCCTTGGCGGCAGATGTGACAGGCTCGGGCATTACCTGTAAAACGCTTGCCATCTTTCCGCTTGTGCGGTGGCGGGCTCGGAACTGGACCAGTTGACCGACATTATAAGTCGGGTCGCGCAAGGTCTCCTCAATTACTCGGAGGGCATACTTGTTTTCGCACATCTTTTTGTATTCGCTCTGAGAGGGGATATTAACCTCTTCACCCCCGGAACGCTGAATGACCCTACGAGCGAGTCCGCTGAAATAAGGCGGATTCGCCAAGTAGTAATGGGCACAAATTTCCGCCTTTTCTTTTAGACCCTCGCTGAGATAGGTCTCAGACCAAGTGGCGCGGGCAGTCAAGGCGACTGGCGAATGTCGCTCCTCGATTTGTTCAAAGATCTCCATCTGACGTGGGCTCAGAGAGCCGCGAAACTTAAGTTGTTCTTTGAGGCTTTCTGAAAATCGAACGTCCCAGGAGCCAGCCTCGGCAACGCCAAGGACGTGCTCGATGCGAGCCGTGAGCGGCACGTCGGTCTCAGGGGGCGAATTCCTGTTCTCTTCGGCGCGAGCCTCAAGTTTATCCACCCAGACGCGGCGGCCGGCAGTCAGACTACCTTTCCTGTTGTAATGTACCAATAGGGACTCAGCGAATTCGCGGTCCCTTTGGGAAAGGTTGACGTTTGTGGTCAGATTTTCCAACCGTGGTCTCAACTTACTACGTGACAAGACTAAGCTCCTCTCTCACCCTACACTTATATATTAGTGGAATTAGGGGGTGCTGTCAAGCGAATTCGACACTTTTTTTCAAAAAATCTGAAAATATTCCCCGAAAAAAAAATTGCGCCTACCCGTTTTCCACGATCGCATGGTTTGTAGTAATTAGTGCGCCCGCAACAGAAGATGCGTTGGCTAATGCTATGCATGTCACCTTCACCGGATCGATGATACCCTCTTCGAACATATCTACCACACGATCAGTTGCAAAATCATATCCAGTGTTCTCGTCTATCTCCTCTGAGGTCACCACGCTCACCACGATGTCAGGTGAGACTGCAGCGTTCTTTGCCATCTGTCGTATGGGGGCAGTCAGTGAATCGAACACTAGGCTAGCACCCATACGCTGGTCGGGGTTGTCAACGTCTAATTGAGCCCCCCTTAAAGCCCGCAGGAGGGCAATTCCGCCGCCCGGTACGATACCCTCTGTCTGCGCTGCCCTAACAGCCTCTAGAGCGTCCTCTATGCGGTGCTTTTTTTCAATCATCTCGACCTCTGTTGCGGCACCCACCTTGATGATTGCGACACCCGAAGCCAGCCGAGTGATGCGTTGTGCCAAGAACTCCGCCTCTTGCGTTGAGTCGGTCTGCTCTATCTCCGTCTTGATGGCATCAATCTTTTTTTCAATCTCCTTCGGGTTGCCGTCACCACCCACGATGGTTGTGGTCACCTTGGTGACGTTCACCGATTGGGCCCTGCCCAGGTTCTTGAGCTTAACGTCCTTGAGGGCTAAGCCAGATTCCCGGCTAACGAAGGTTCCGCCCGTTGCCAGTGCCAAGTCCTTGAGGGAATTTCTTCTCTCCTCGCCATAGCGCGGTGCTCTCACTGCTGCAATCTTCATGGTCCCCCTGACGACGTTAACGATGAGTGCTGCCAGGGCTTGCCCTGCGACCTCTTCGCCTACGATTAACAGGGGTGAACCGTCGCGTGCCACGATCTCCAGAATGGGAAGCATCTCTTCCACCTGCTCAATCTTGTGGTCTGTAATAAGAATTAAAGGGTTCTCATACGAGACAGAGCCACGGCGCTCATTATTAATAAATTGCGCAGAGATGTATCCTGAATCAAATACAAAGCCCTCCACCAAGTCCAGGGTGGTCTCCATAGAACGTGCCTCTTCGACGTTGATAGCACCGTCCTTGCCCGCCTTGTCGACTGCCGTGGCAATCAGCTTGCCGATATGTTTATCGTTGTTGGCTGAGATCGTTGCAACGTGCTCGATGTGACCCAGTTCGTTGACCGGGGTTGCCATGTTCTTAAGCTGCTCGATGATTGCCTCAGTGGCTTTGTCCATCCCCCGTTTAAGCTCAACGGGTGAGCAGCCTGCGGTGATGTGTCGTTGTGCCTTAATCAACATGTCGCGAGCCAGGACTGTGGCAGTTGTTGTGCCGTCCCCTGCTCTCTCGTTGGTCTGATCAGCAGCCTGCTTGAGAATTTGAGCACCAGCGTTTTCAAACGGGTCTTCAAAGTCTATAAAATTAGCGACGGTCACGCCGTCCTTTGTGATGATTGGTCGCTTGCCATGTTCTTGGAGCAACACATTTCGACCTCTCGGTCCTAGAGTGCTGGCGACATTATCCGCCAATTTGTTGACACCTGCAATGATTTTCTCATGCAGTGAATGATCGTTCTCGTATACCTTGCTCATTGAATCCTCTCGTGTGAAACGTATATCTTATTTTATAATTGTTTTGTGGAGGTGTAAAGGGTTTTAATTCTTAGGGGTCGCAATATTAATAAGCTTGGAAAGAAGAGGCTCTTTTTCAACGTAGTGGCGAAGATTAGAAATCTCCTTCCCCCTCGCGACTTCCCCCTCGAACCTCATTCTGATGGATATCAGGCTTCCAGCACCGTTCTTGTCGCGGATAATAATTTTTGGGCGGTCTTCCTTAGTGTATTCACAGACCAGATCAATATCCGCAGCGTCCAACACCACAGACAGCAGATCAAAATCTAAAATCTTATAATCACCCCGGTCGAAGTCGAGAACTTTTACGCCCTCTATGGGCTGTTTGGTCTTTTCGCCGGTTTTTTCGTCCGTGGCGACGGTGTAACCTGCTGCAGCTTGTCGTATGCCCTTAACCATTCTCGTTATAAATGCTGCCTCGGTATCGCCGTCGTCGTCTGTCCCCCTGAGAGCTTTTACTTCTTTTGCCATTTGTTTGTACATGGTGTGCCCCAGCTTGTTCAACTCGACACCGTTCTTTTCCTCCCAAGCCTTTCGCCAGGCCTCTTCCAGGCTCGGGGCGGGTTGCACCGTAAGTACGTCAGCAAAGAATCCGTCGCCGCCAGAAATCAGATCCCAAGAGCCGCTACCAACTTGCCCCAACTGTTTAGAGCCCGCCTTTAGGGAGATTTGACCCAGAGTTGTCGGCTGATTATCAATTATCACCTTCACATCTACCTTTGTACCTTTCTGGTCACCGACGCCATCAGAAATTATTTCTATCTTAGACTTTTTCTTGTCCACCGCCTCCTCTTGAGTTCCCTCTAATATTTTTTCACCAGCCAAATAAGCTAAGACGGATTTATACTTTCCTTTTAACTCTGCGTGCCATTTTGGATCTACCAATGCGTCAAAGTTGGCTTTCGCCAGGGCAATGGTAAGCGTGACCTCATCTGCACCACCCTTACGCTTGCTCACCTTGGTGATCTCCGCTCTTGTATTTTTCCCGCCGGAATCTTCGGGGGCGGCCGCCTTGATTTTTTCAAGAACTGTGTGAATGTGCCCCTCATTAATTGTCGCGGCTGGATTCAAAAACTTGGCGTATAATCCTGCTCCGAGTATACCCTCTGCAACATCGCCCTGATTCAATGACGACCTACCCGAAGGCTTAAAGTAGTACTTAGAGACGACCGCGACCTTCGGCTTGCCACCCTTGGTGGTGCCCACCTGTTTACTCACCAGCCACCCTTGCGGATTTCCAGTACGAGGAGACACATACTCTGAGAAGGTATGCTCGGGCTCGGGGAATTGACTGAGCATGGCTTGTTTAAGGACTTCAAGCATTTGCGGTTCGCTTCTGAGGTATTCTGGGACCATCACCTTTTTGTCTCGCTCGGGATAAGATTTTCTTTTACCGGGGGGCACCAAGACAACTTCAAGCCTTTCCATGTTCTTGCCCTGCGGAACTTCCCCCATTTCTAACATTTTTGCCTTGATGGCGGTGAGTACATCGCCATCGAGCGCAGCATCGACCATGCTCTCGGCATCGGGATCGGGGAGCGACCCGTAAATATCCTCCTCCTCGTCGGACTCCCAAGGCTGCTCTTCCAGTGCCTCATCAATTAATTTATAAAGCTCTTCCATTGTGAAGCCAGCGCCTGGAGGTGCGCTCTTCGCTCTCGCGGTTGGTGGATCCTGGGAGTATGGTGTGCCGTCCTTGTTCTTCTTGCCCTTAGTGGACAAGCGTTTGGTTGCGTGCTTCTTGATCCTATCTGACTTCTGATAATTTGTGCTGACCTCTTCGACCAGCTTCACTAATTCTTCAAACTTAAGACTCATCTCGTAACTCCTTGATAATTTTATCTAATTCCAGACCCGCACAATCAATCTTTCTCCTCGTAATGTGGTAGTGGCTCACGACTCCGCTGAACTTAGCACTGGCAGCGTCGGGATCTACACCTAACAATAACTTATCTGTCTCTCCCTTGCAAGGATATTCTGCGGGGATGGGGTAATGGCTCATCAAGGCCCGAAGTAAAGCCTTGTATGCCTCTATCTGCACGGGGTAGTAGCCAAGGTGATCCTCAAGCTTGACACCGTGAACGTGGCTGTCTGTTATAAGGGGTCGCTCGCCAAATCCCTTCTTGACATAGTGACCCTGATACTTCTTATAAAAAGCGTTGCTGAAATCTATTCCAATCGATCTATTATTAACTCTCCTGTTCCCGGCATGCCAGCCCACACAAGACGTGTCGACCATCTGATAAATGGTGCCGTCGTTGTCGATGACAAAGTGGCTGGAGATCCCCCGCCTCTCTAGGATGCTCCTGCAAGACTTGGCTGACAGTGCCGCATCCCAGTGGGTCACAATCATCATGGGCTGTCGCTTTATCTCCCACCTGAAACAATTGCTTGGGAGGGCAAGGTTGTCAGGATCCTTGAGCGAAACAAATTTATCCCACTCGATGGGAACTTTCTTGCCGTTCGCAATAAAATATTTTACATTGTCTGGCTTGGCATGAACTCCAAGGCGCTGCATTGTCTGGTGATATTTTGCTTCCCTCTCTGTCATCGCACGAGCGAAGGTCAGGGGACCACAGAGCCCATCGGGCTCGATGTTCATCAGCTTTTGGAATTCACGAACCTTTTCAGCAAGCTCTTCATCGAATTCGGTTGCATCAAACCATGAAGGATTCCAGCCCAACTTATGTGCGCTGGCTCTATTATAAAAATCAGACATTCATACAACCTCATCAGCTATACCAAGTTCAACGGCTTCACTCGCTGTCAAATATACATTGAGCTTCCTATTAATTAGCTTCTTGATGTAGGAAACGGTCATATCTGTTTCGCGGGCAAGTAATTTAATGTACTGGTCCTGGGTGTGCTTGATCTCCTCAAGCTCATTCTCAAGACTATAGACGGCACCCCCGGCTCCAGCAGCTACACCGTGGATCATCACCCTGCAGTTCTGACCTATGCGCCTCTTACCCCTGGTGCCCGCAGCAAGCAACAAGACCCCTGCGGACATCACCTTGCCAAGCCCGACGGTTTCCACAGGACACGCGGGCTTGACCATCCGAATGGCGTCATAAACAGCAAGCATGTCCGAGGCAGATCCCCCTGCGGTAGAAATCAAAAGCTTTATCGCTTCTCCCATGGGACCACCCTCTACCTCTGGCTCAACCTGCACACCCATTTCACTGAGAGCCAGCAGCGTAAATGCCACCTCGGCGCACTGCTCCTCATCGATCTCTCCATAAAGGGATACGATGCGAGGCTTCGAAGATCTCTCGGAGGGACCAGAGACCGAACTAATAAGGTTAACCAACTGAAAAGTTTCCTCGTCCGTCAACTCCTCTGGTGTTACTGTCTCTATCTCAATGTCTGTCTTCTTTTTTCTAGGCACGTCCTCTTTCCTTTCTCGGGCGACCTCGTCGCACATTCTTAGAGTCTGTGCCAAGCTTAATCGATTTATACCCGCCCTTGCTATTCTGTTCCTTTAGTGGGTACGGGAACTCTCTCGCCCAGGTAATCCACTCATCCTCTGTTGGAAATTCCCTACTGAGGATTAGAATTGACTTCTTCCTTTTCGGATCCCAGCCTCCTCCTGCGTGAATCCAATCAGCTTCACCGCAGACTCGTAAAATTTTCTTCTCCGTCCTAGTGGAAAGCCCATCGACTTGAATTCGATAAACATAACCCTCTTCACTTTTTGGTTCTCTCCATGCAATGGCTCTCACGCTAGCTTCCTCCTTATTCATCGACTGCGCTCACATACAATATACCACTTTCCCAGAATAAGTCAAGGGCTCCGAGAATATATTTTTTCATAAAAAAAACGTAGCCTTGTGCCTCAGCGGGCTTAAGCTCTTCGTCTCGCATTTTTTTGATACACCATATAATAACAGAATTTGCCAAGAAAAGTCTTTCAGCGGAAATCGAATTGCCGTCCCTAACCAGAGTTCCGTCCTGCTTCAAAGCCCAATCTACGATCTCTTTCCGCTTTATCTCTTCGTCAGGAGTCAGACCCATATATTACCTCAAAAATCTCATTGGCAATCATATTAGCTAACTCAGATTCGGTCATTCTGCCACCTTCTGGCTTTGCACCTGCTGGTCCGACGTCGGAGCCGACGCCGCGAGCCAAGCCTCGTACCGTATGTTTTTTGGTATCCTTCTTGCCCCTTAATGCTGGTTCAACTGCAGGCTGGTCGGGGGCGCTAGCTGCCGCTGCTTCCCCCGTTTTCATGTTCTGAGATAATTCCACGCCGCCCGCAGCCTCAAGGACGGCAACGCCGCTCATGATGACATCATCATTAATATAGGGATCTCCCAAGAGAACGGCTGTCCCCAGATCAAACATGTTCCGACCCAGTACCCCATTGGACGCATCATTGAGCTTTTTCATTGCTGATAAGAGAGTCTTGCCCTTTGGGTTGTTGGGCTCCGCGCCGCCGACGAAGGACTGGATTTCACCCTTTGCTGTGTCAAGAATTGCTTTATACTTGGCGGGTGCTTCGGGATTCTTCTCTGGGTTAATTTCATCCGGCAACATCTCGGGGGTTACAACTGTCGGCTTTTGGAGGAGAGCCCCGTCATCGTCAAAAACATTCCAGTAAACCTCTCCACCACCAAAAACAGTAACATGCTCGTTCCCAGCGGCAGAGTCGGCAAACCCCTTCAGCCGCACCACCTCTTCAGCATATTGCTGATGAATGGCTGTGGTAATACCTGCTCCAACGGTCCTATCCCTCTTGTCGTCTCTCTCGACGGAAGCCTCTTCGGGGACCATGTTTAAAAAGATCCCCACATCGTATCCAAGTTGGGTGAGTTGATTCATCCGTGGTGTCATCTTTCCGACGTTCTCACCCGTGGTATCAAACAGGAGCGGCGCACCAACAGCAACCAAATTAGCAGTGTGACTTCGCTGTCCCTGCTGAATAACTCTTCTAGACATCTGTTGGGCATATTTTAGCTGCTCTTTTCCGAGCATCTGCGTAGCGGTATCTGCGGGGTCATAGGTATCATTAATGAATTTCATCGACAAGCCCACCTCTGGAAACTTCTCTTCAATCGTTTCATCTGGATTTCTGAGGGCGAAAGAGTTGCCAGTATTACTTCCCTTCGGGCTGAAGGGAACATTCAATCTATTTTTGATAAGGTAAGTCTTGCCCGATCCCGCTGGACCTAGAACAAACAAGGCCTTGAATAGATACTTTCCGTCGAGTCTTTCACCGAGAAGGTCTGGGGACTCAAGTAAAATATCATTCTTTCTCCACGCTTCGCTAATCAATTTTCTAAGTTCATCTAAGTCCATTTCGTTTCTCCTCTTTTGACTTCCTTGTTCAAGGTGTCCATTGCACCCTGCCAATCATCAAAAGTAATTAGTCCGCTGTATTGTTTAGGGAAGGTTGCAATTATTTTACGAATAACTGCCGTTTGCCAGCTTTTCATCGCCGCTTCGTCGAATGCCTTGACTAACTTAATATCTTTTTCATCGAGGTTTGCCCCCTCCATCTGCGAGTACTTCAGTGCTCGCGCAGTGGAAACATCTTCTACCATAATAAGAGCTAGTTGCAAGGCATCTACAAGAAGAGCCTTCGCGAACAACGCACGAGCGCCCAAGTCTATCATGTAACTGAAGCCCTTGTAAAGCAAAGCTCCTGCCAAAAACCACAACCCCGCCACAATTATCTCGCTCATGTTTCACCTCACATAAAAGAAGCCGCCTCAATCCTCATTATAACACGGAATCAAAACGGCTTTCAATATATAAACTCTCTCTTCGGCGGGGATACTTATCGCCTGGAGCGTCGTTTCGTCTTGCCCTTCTTGAGTTTAAGCAGGCGATGCGCAACTCGACGAGTCACCTCGTTAACAACTCGCTCCTGTAGTGGAAGATCCTCCTCGGGAGCAATCTCTTCCTCACCTGGGAGTTCTTCGACGGGTGGCTCTTCAACAGCAACCTCTTCCTCACCGCCCTCCTCGGGAACGGCAACGTCGGTGCTAACTCCAAGCTCGTCTTCAAGAGCAACCATCACGGCACTCGCCACACGCTCAGCCATTTCCACCTCTTCAGGTCCAGCCTCGCCTTCGGCAGGGGCTTCTTCAGCGGCAGGATCTTCGGCGGCAGGATCCTCGACGGGTACCTCCTCGGCGGCAGGATCCTCGACGGGTACCTCCTCCTCTTCCTGTTCACTAAAAAACTTCTCTGCGACAACGCGGTCTAGCTCTGCAAGCTTCATAAACCGACGTACAGTAACTTCGTCTAATCTCGTCTTCTTGCCCATTTTGTAATCTCCTTATACCATGGTACTTTAAATAGTCATTAGAAACCCAAAATGGAAAAAATGACCCGTTTTGCAGCTTCATACTAAGTAGCTAGTAATATCGAAAAAGGAACCTTTAAGGGCACAATAAACTCTTCAACTCACTAAGGGGAACATTGCAATCCGCACTAAGCCGCTTTGCCAGCTTAACCAAAGCCGCATCTTCTATTTGTTTGACTCGCACAAAACTAATCTGCATTCTCTTAGCCACCTCTCGTAGGGTCATACCACCCTGGCTAGACTCAATTGCGATCATGGTACAATTACGATCATCGTCGTAATCAATCCAGTACCTACACTCTTTTTGGGTACACGATGTCCCCGTACTTTTACATTCTTTCACACACTTCATAAATCAGGATTCTCCTTTTCCAATAAATCAAATATATTTTCTATGTCTCGCTTCTCTAGTCCAAACTTTTTAGACACCTCGGCACCAGTCGCCAAAAGCTTTTTTGATTCAGCCCTCTTCGCCTTGCTGTGCTTACCGTGCTCTTCCTGATACCTTGCAATATAATTTAGCAAACCCTCATCCTGATTGATGTAGCCAGCAATGATAGCTCGAAAAAATTCCGACTGACCTAAACCATCATAGTGTAATCTAATCTTAAAATCGGCGTGCCTTTTTTCGTTCTCATAAAAAACTACTTTTTTTGTATCCTTGCCACAAGCCATCGTCTATCTCAACAAAATATGACTTGTGCTCTCGACTTGAGATGCACCCGTTTGAACGATGAATTTCGCATAAGCTTGTAGCTCTTTAATATTTCTAGCTCCCGAATAAGAGAGTCCACTAAGAATATTATTCTTCAACAGGGCAAGTATATTACGGACGGGACCTTTGTAATCAATGGTTGCCGCCACACCCTCCATGCTGGCGGCTCTTCCCCGCCAGTCATGCTGCGCCTCCTTCGAAGCCATCCCACGGTACTGTTTATATTTCCTGCCTGCTGTAGTTTCAAAAGTCACACCGGGTGCTTCGTCCGTTCCCGCCAAGAGAGAGCCCAGCATTACAAAGTCAGCACCTGCAGCTAACGCCTTGACGGCATCACCCGCATTCTTTATACCACCGTCTGCAATAATTTGCGCGGACCTATCTGATCTCGCGCACTCAAGTATCGTCTGAAGCCCTGGCATGCCATGACCTGTCTGAACTCTAGTTGTGCATATGCTACCGCCGCCGATATTACACCTTATAGAGCTTGCCCCCCAATCAGCCAAGTCGTTAAAGCCCTCCAGGGTCGCGACGTTGCCTGCCATGATATGATAACCCACGGGCAACTTTGTTCTAAGTACCCCTAGAGCCTCCTTCATTAAGATGTGATGACCATGTGCCACGTCGACACATATAAAATTAGCACCAGCATCGCACAAAGCTAAAGCCCTTTCCAGAAAATCTCCAGTGACCCCGACAGCCGCGCCAACATTCGGTTGCGCATCGAAGACCATATCGCACTGGTCGGGAATACTGTTATACCGATGTATAACCCCGGTGCCGCCATTGGTCCGCATTGCCGTAGCCATTGAAACCTCGGTGACCGTGTCCATGGGACTAGAAATTATTGGAATGTCCAGGGGTATGTCCCCCAGGCGACCCGAAATATCCACCTCCGATCTGGTTCTAATATCAGAATACTGAGGAATCAACAGCACGTCGTCGTAGGTGTAAGCCTTATTCATATCGTGCCCATGGAAGGTGGCTTGGTGTTCGAATTGAATACCACCACGGCAGAAGGAAACGGTGCAGAGTTGTTTGAATTTCCGAACTTCAACCTTCCCTTCACAAAATAAATCTTCTCGGCTTTCATGCAATACTCATGCCACCATTTCGTGTCAGTCCTGGCGGGGATCAGGCACACAACGGTTGTCTTCGGTTTGCATCCCTCTTCCCACGCCTTCCTAAGCCAGCTTTTAATCTCCCGGCCATACGGGGGATTCATAAAGACGACACTGCCGCCCCAATCCCTCGACAAGCCATCATCGCTCTTGGTATAATAATTTGAACACTTTGCCGAAGCGGGTGACGCACACGGATCCAAATTAAAGTTGTACTTTTCATCAAGCCTGCGAAAGAAATCACCGGGCGTCTCCCACTCCGAACTCTTTGAACTGAACATTAAATTTTGCGTTGTCTTATCCATTATTATCCTCCATGGGGGCACAGTAATCCAAATATTCTTCCAGTATCTCAGCCGAGTAACCAGTTTCGGGGGGCTCCTCTGGAAATGGAACCTCTACGACATTGCGGCTTCGATCTTCGCCTTCTCCATACGGCTCGTCAGTAAAAATAAAAATAGTTGGCGAGCCATCCGCTTCCAAGAGTTCCGCCAGTCCCATATTGGCTCGATAATCTGTTTCGTAAAACGCAAAGATCTTCTTATACTTACCCGACAGACTCTTGTATACCGGGTCCAGAGCACTACACCAATGACAATCTTCATTCTTGAACAACAAGACACTCGGCTGCGCCGTATCCATTATTTCACTATTAAAGTTAGACTCTTCAATTTTCTTAATCATATCATGTGTCTCCCGTGGAGCCGAAGCCACCTGCGCCTCGGACGGTAGACTTCCCGTAAATATTATCTTCCTCGATCTCTTCAAGGCTGGGTACAACAATGGGAACCAAAACAGCCTGTGCAATTTTCTGACCCTCTACGACCCTCTGGTTGTCGTTGCCAATGTTGTGGAGATCTATAAAAACCTCCCCATCGTAACCGCTGTCAACGACACATGCACCAGTCACCAAAGTCTTCTTGCTGGCAATCCCTGACTTGTTCATAATCTGCAACATAAAACCCTCTGGAATTGAAATCTTTAAGCCCGTTGGCAAAACCCAATTCTGTCCTGGCATAAAATTAACCTCTCTGGAGGCACTGTCATTCGGACAATAAAACAAATCCATGCCCGCGTCCGATGGGTGTGCTCGTACTGGCAACTTTGCACCCTCCCTAATCCTAAAAACCTTCAAGGTTGGGTAGGGCTTATGCCTTGAGGGATATCTGATAGTCATAAAATATTTCTCCGTTTCTTATTTTAACCCAGGAGCCGAAAATTCTTCAGCCCTTTTGCGCTAAAGCCCCACTGCTCATCGTAGTCAAGCCTAGCCATGTAGGGGTGATTTAGAAAGACATTGTCCTTCCCTGGCTGGACGCCCCAGCACTTAATCGAATTCATCTTAGACGTCGAGTCTATGACCTTTATAATATAATATGGTCTGCCACGAACAGTCTTCTTAACCAGAACCTCTCTGGGTACAAACCAAGCCACGTTAATGTCCTCATCCCACTCACCCAAAGGTGGCACGCAATTCTCTTCCAGACTTTCTTTGATGGAGTCCCGCATGATCATGTGCATGGGAAAAATTCCCGTCAGGCTAACCAAGTTTTCAACCAACTCTTCGTTTGTAAAGTTGCCCTCTGGCTCATAAAGATCGATGTTATCCTCAAACTTCTTTTTACTCTTCGGTCTGTCAACCGCTACCGCTGACCAAAAATGTTTCGCCCCTGAAAACCTGTCGTCTATTAGGCTTTTCAATGCGCCGCTGCGACACAACACATCAAGGGCTTTCTTGTTCAGCTTCGAATACGAAATGCCATCACTGAACAACAACTGATCTACCGAGTTGAAGGGTCTATTATTGACAATCTGTTCTATCGCTTTCTCACCCAGACCCTTAATGGAGCTAAGAGGTTGAACTAGCGTTTTTGAGTCCCCCGGATCTATGTCCCAGGTGTTGCTCGAAAGATTTATATCGACCCCTCGGACGTCAAACCCCATGTTCTTGGCGATCCCAATCGCTTTCTCTTTGCGGGACTCTGGTTCTTTATCCAAAAAAGCAGCCATCCACTCGGAAGGATAATAATTGAATAACCAAGCACACTGATAACTAAGAATACTATAGCTAACGGCATGAGATTTATTAAACCCGTAGCCCGAAAAATATTCAAAAGTTCTCCACAGACCATCTGCCTGATGACGTATCATACCCTTCTCAAGGCACCCAGCGATAAATTTATCATAAATCGCCGTCTTCTCTTCGTGCCCTTTGCCCGTACCCTTCTTGGTTAAGAGCTTTCGAAGTTTATTCCCCTCGTCCAATGAAAGATTCTTGCCCAGCTTATGTGCCAGCAGGGCAATCTGTTCCTGAAAAATTAGAAAACCAAAAGTTTCATTGGTGACCTCTTCAACGACCGGGTGGACATATTTAATATTAACGGGGTTCTCTTTAGCGCCCACATACATATCATGTACATTGGCGGATAAAGGACCGGGACGATATATTGAGGTAATTGCCGCCAAGTCAATTATGGAAGTCGGCTTCGCTCGCTTGCAGAATCCCTGTGCCCCCTTCTCCGTAAACTGAAAGATGCCAGCCCAGCGTCCCCGATGAAAGACATTCTCGTACACATCTTGATCATCAAAATTAATTGTATCCGGGTGCAGCCTTTCCTCATAATACTTTTTAATCTCCTCGAACGTCGGCTCCTGAACTCCGTGATGCCTTTGTAATATCTGCCTAATGCACCCTTCGACCATCCTCAATGAAGCTAGCCCCAAAATATCAAATTTAATAAAACCAAGAGGCTCCAAGTGTCTGACGTTTTGCCCTTCGCTCCAGGGTGTTTGACGCACGCCGCCCGAATTAATCAACGGCATGTGTTTGTGTAGGTCGTCTGCGATCACAACGCCGCCAGCATGTCTGGAGGCTGAACGGACCTGTCCGTAAAGGGCATTAACATGAGTCTTCACCTGTGGATATTTTCGCAGGAATTTCTGAAGAGATTCAGAGTATTCCATCAACTCTTCGAATGTCGGGCTGTAGACACCGGCTGTAATCCCATGTTTCTTTTTCGCTTTCGGTGTCGCCTCTTTGAGCATCTTGCCCGTTACCTGATTCACCTCGGTAAAGGGAATACCATAGAACTTTGAGATGTCCTTAACCAAGGATCTAAGTTGGAGCGTATTCCAATTCGTTATTGGAACCACTGTGTTCTCTCCCCATTCCTCTATCAAGAGTTCCTTAAGTGCCATTGGATCCGAAACGTCATAATCAATATCTGGATAGTCTTTTGCGTCCCTGCGCAAGAAGCGACTGAACAAGAGCCCATACTTGATCGGGTCAACCTGTGTGATGCCGAGAACGTATGCTACTAACGAACCCGCAGCGGAACCTCGACCAGCGCCGGTTAGTTGAACTCCCGTAGCCTTGTCTGCTATTGCCTTCATCGTTAAAAAGTATTTGCTAAACCCACGCTCGCTAATAACGTCCAACTCCTCTTTGAGTCTCGACACATACTGCGGCTTTCCGTCAAGCTGCTGACTCTTGAGACCCGCAAGGCAAAGCTTTGTCAGGGCACTGGTCTCATTATCACCATCGGGCACCACAAAGTTGGGAAGGCGCACTGCCGTCTCCGGGTAGAAGTCTTCAATAAGTTCGTGGGCAATCTTGTGAGTAATGGTAATGCTCTCTCTGACAAGCTCGTCATCGTACTCAACACCGACGGCTGAAGAATATCGCTTATACGCCTCCCACATCTCGTCGCCATTTTTTGGATAGAGTTCATACGCCAATCCTTCTCTGGAACTCGGGAGGGCATCTTCCGCGTAACCGGGCTTGGCGCGTCCTAGCCACCCCAGTTGCCTATACAGTTCCCTATCCTTGAACGCATCAGGATTAGGGTAGTGACTGTCAGCCGTGGAAATAAGTTTGAGCCCGGTCTTCTTGGAAACTGCAATAATATTTTTATTAATCTCATGCTGCTCCGGGGTCTTGCTCCACTGCAACTCTCCAAAAAAGTCATCACCGAAAATATCCTGAAACTGTTCGACCGTTTCTTGCATTGCCATCTGTATCGCCTCGTCTCCGAAGTCACGACTCATCCAATAGTCCTGTGACAAAACGCCGCCCATGCAAGCAGAAGATACAATCACCCCCTCGCTATGCTCACGCAACATTTCGAAGTCGATTCTCGGATAGCGATAAAAGTTCTCCGACTTATATGATTTGGAGACAATCTGAAAAAGGTTGCTCAACCCTGTTTGATTTTTCGCAAGCAGGATCAAGTGAGACCTACGCTTAATAAAATCCTTCTCTCCGCTCTTGGTCTCGCCCTCGTCTTCAACTGTAGCTGCTGACTGAGCCGCCCGCTTTTTCTTCTTGACCTCTTGTAGGCTCTCATAGGTTCTACGCCATTCACTTAGGGACTTAACGAAGTACGCTTCGATGCCTTAAATCGGCTTAAAATTCTTACCCTCGGCACGCATCTTCTTAGCGTGCAAGACCTGATATGCCAGTCCATTCATATTTCCGTGATCCGTTAGCGCCAGGGCATCGGAGCCATTGCTAAACGCAAAGTCCATATGCTCTTGAGGGTAGCCCAGACCATCAAAAATGCTAAAACAACTGTGTCCATGTAAATTCACAAAGGGAATTTTCTGTTCCATTTTCAACTTGTTCTCCATTTCAAAACAAAATATACCCCATCATATAGTGTTTCCCGGTCCCAGTCAAGAGGATTTTTTAAGAAACCCATTTATTAAACTTCCCCCCGGAAAGGTGGTATGGCTTGGAAACTGAAATGCGCTGAGGTGATGAAATAAAATCACAATAACTCTCCCAGGAATCCAATGGGTGATACCAGTTCACCTCGATCGTTTTGGAGCGATTCACATCGGCGGATTGAAACACTGTCTCCAGATCAAAAAACCTAGCAGAGTATCGCTCTGAGGGTGGCAGCTTTTCTGTCGGAATACCAGACTGACCGGGGCGTTTAATTCCCGTCCCAAGCCCCCTGACCGTTCGAACGTATTCCTTGTACTCCTCTGGACCAAAAGTAAATCCAAGGTAGTGTCCATCCTTAACCGTAAAGCCGTTGTGTTCCAGAAACACATTGCGCCTGGATGATATTTCTTTCCTGTGATCTCTCAAAACCTGAGCATTGTAAACTCCATACGGGAAGGCGACGTAATATTTGTCTGGTGTGACCCACTTACTAATTCTTTTGCTGATGTGGTATGCCGATAGCGCACCATGCAGCACACTCCACGCTAAACAGTCCCGCTTATTCCTGTCCTTTGGGTGAACTGGTACATAAAATATCGGTATCTCCCTCTTCTCGGTCGCATGATTAGCATATGTCCGACCAACGCTAACCGGATCCTGAATGTAGTCTCCCAGACGGTGCCTTATCAGTGGCTTCATATCGTCGTTGCAGACCAGCCAAATAGTTTCACAGCCTGCCCAGGCACACTCCACCACAGCCCTCTCTACAGCCAAGTAGTCTGGAGCAACAGGCATCAAGCAATCGTGCCATGGAAAATTAAAATCCAAAGGCTGGCCAGCTACTGGCACAACTCCAGCCAGATGAAAAGCCTTTTCACTTATATGTTTCGGTTCCATAGGACTCCTCAGACAGAACTTGTAGCATCTCTTTAATTTCTCCAGCATCACAAGGCACATCGATTACTTGTCTGCGAGCGTGCTCAATCCGTATGGCGTAATGCTTCTTTTTTGTTGGGTCGTTTGGATCACGACCATTACTCTGACCCCTAATTCCTGTGTCCTTCATCCAGTTTAAGATTTTATATTTGGTGAGAACGCTAGAGTACTCTGCACTTCTATACTCTTCTTCGGTCAAATAGGAAAAGGACACTAGATCCTTCTTGTCATGGTTGCCAGCAATTCTATCGCTGGGATAAAAATGAACCTCTCTGACAAAATCCCCCGGATAATGGAGGATATCGAAACGATGAACACAACCAGACCGGACATTGAACCAGTCGAGGACAAGCTTCTTGTCATGGCGTTGCGGCAGTGAGTCGCAAAACTCAAGCCCCTCGACGTGTCTGGAATCAAATATTCGCAGGTGGTCAAAGTCGATCTCGTACTTTTTATTTCCAGTTGTCATCACCGATAATTTGTTTTCTGCGTGAAGACGAATCGAGTCAACTTTGTCCGCAAACGGAAGTGAGCCGCGCATTGACAGAACAAACAGAACTCGCCGCCATAGAGCCGACTTCTGAACTCCGACGGTTCGAAGACCATGTTCACCCACCAAGCTGACAACCTCATTCACGATACCAAGGGGCTCTGTGAGATCCCCCGGATCTAGAAAATCAAAGCGATGTGGCGATTCTATCACATTCTGAATTAATACGTGATCGTTTATTAGCGCGTAAAGCGCAGGAGCCAGACCCGAACCTATGACTACACCGCGCTCACTCAACTATTTTTCCCACAATGTGGTTGGCTAGAATTATATCGAAATTGCCAGACGGAACGCTCACCGACTCAATCATGGAGTTGCGAACTATTATTGAGTCCCCGCAACAGAAATCCAAATCGGGAGCATCGTCAGCTATATCTACAACCTTTACCACGACGAATTCAGGACCGCGTGTGGTCTGGTATCCGTCGGGTAAAAGAACTTCTGATTCGTCCTCCTCGGATCCCTCCTCCTTTCGAACCCAGATGTAGCGGTTAAAGGGTTGTATCTCCATGCTACAGACCCTTTACAGTCTTAGTGACTCTGTTGTAAAAGTCCATTAACTGCTCGATGTCAACATTGTCTCTCATTAGGCGATAAGCCTTGACTGCCACGCTGATCTCTTCCCGATCAAGCCAGCCATTGTCAACATAGTTCTTCTTGAGATCACGCTTGTGCTCCTTATACGGTTCCATCTCATCCTCAATCTGAGCAAGTGATTTAATGTAGTTGGTGATGTGATCTTCTTTTTTGTTAATGATCATTTTGTTCCTTTCGTTCGAACACCTTATTTAAAAGATTTCGCAAGTGCCACCGGCACATGCCAACTCTCCCGACAAATTAGTATTGTCGTCATTCTCTTTGACCTGGGTCAGGTCCACTCTATTCAAAGAATTTAACATTGCTTCATAAGTTTCCTTTGAACAAGCCTCAAAGGGGGGTTGCTTATAACTCCCCCCGTCATAGGGCAGAACACTCAGCCCGTTATATATATCCCTATTCTCCCACATCCATTCGCCCACGTCAACCCATTCCGCATCTTTTACAGAAATTGTTGCAGATACGTTATGAGTGTTTTGTCCCGTTCGATGACCGGGGTTAACCCACTCACTCGTAATCTTGGCGATCCTCTTGAGCAACTGCAGAGCACTTTCAGTGCGAAGAATAGCTCCATCCGGTGCTCGCTGGGGTACTGAAATTACAGCCGTGTCGTGGGGGCGGAAATATTCGTCCTCCAATAGCTCGGGGTGCTCCTCCAGCAGGTGTGCATATATCGCCTCATTCTTGCCAACCCTGATTCTCCGAATGTAATGTTCACTGTGCCACGCATGAATACCACTAGAGGTTCCCAGGGCCAACGACGTCGTACCGGCGGGCTTCACGCAAGTCACCCTGGCTGCAGATCGAGCACCAATCAAACTGGCGACTCTGGTATTTTCCTTTTGCACTTCATTGGCTGCGCTAGTCAAGTTAATCCCATCTTCTAAAATTCGCCCCGATGCGATGCCCGTCATGCTAACCCCAATCAATGCATCCTTCTCCGTCGTTCGCTGCCACACATCTCTCAAATAATGGAAGTCGGTATACCCAGCCTGCAAAGTTCCAATAAAAGCGGCGGCGCGGGATCTCTCTTCCAGATCGCTCTGGCTCTCCACGTCCGATACGTTGACTTCGGTGAGATTGCAAAACTGATATGGTCGCAATCCGATCTCACAACAAGGATTGGTCCCCCAGTCTTTATCGTTGGAGAAATAAAATCCAGGCTCCCCAGCGCCAGAGGCTTGAACTCGCTCCCAGAGATCCATAAAGAATTCCTTGGTTACTCGATGACGAAGGAGCACAACAGAATTATTTGCACGACCTCTCTGCGGATCCTTCTCCCACCAACTCCCCGCCTTAGCTGAAAGCATCTCATCATCGTCCGCGCTAAACAGCGAAATGAGTGCCGCCCTTCGAATCCCCCCGGCTAAGACGGCGTCGGCAATGTGACAAACTATATCGTGTACTTCAATAGACGTGAGCTTGTCACCGTTAGACTTTGTTTCAAAGATTCCCCCGACCTTAAGCAAGCACTCCTTGAGCGGCTGTGGACCGGGAGCCTTGCCACCGGAAGTCACCAGCGGCTCCCCCTTGGAGCGAATGTCACTAAAGTCAAATCGGAGCGGTGCGCCTCCAAAAAAATATGAACGGATGAGCGACTTAACTGCATCTGCCCAGCCCTCAATGGAGTCGCCTATTAAATATCTCTTCGATCTCCTTGACGTGGGCTTTTGAATTTCTGGCAGCTTTTCAACATGGTGTTTCTGCACGGAATAACCAACGCCCGTGCCCCCAAGTAGGAGAAACATGGCTTCTCCGAACGAGCGCCAATCATCAATCGGCAAAAAAGCACAATTATAAATACGATTAGGTGCGACTTCAATGGGCTTGCCACCGAACTGCATAGATCTCATCGACGGCAAAACCTTCTTGTCGTATACCAGCTTATAATTCTGCTCAATCTCGGCAGACAAGTGAGGATACTTCTTCTTGTGCATATTTTTATTTCTAGTGACCAATTCGGCCCACGTCTCTCGACGGTTCTCCTCTTCGGAAAATCTTGCGTACTTCATGTGCACTGTGATATCCGATAAAATGTCTGTCGCAACTCGTTCATTGTTTTTTGTCATTGTTGTCGGTCTCCTTAAATTTTCTATATTTTTCGGTAAGTAGGTCCTTCTGTTTCTTGGTACTCTCTGTGATCACACTGGTGACGGTCTCCCCCTGAGAAGGGAGCACTTCTATATTAACTGCCGAAGTGTCCATGAATATTGGGTACACTAAGCCGTCTGGACCATTTCTATTTTTGGCAATAAACGCCCGACCAGTATTGGAAGCCTTGTCCTCGATTGTTCTAGAGATGGAAAAAATAAAGTCCGCAACGAAGCACTTATTAAACGCTTCGGAGATTGATTCCATCGTAATGACCTCTGCGTTGAGACCGGCACGATTTGTTTGGGACGCCGTGTAAAGGGGCACTTCAAATTCTTGTGCTATAGCCCGCAAATCCTCATAGATTGTTTCTAGCTCGTGCCTCTTTTCTTTTCTTACGATATTCGGTCGTAAAAGATCGCCGTAGTCAACAAGAACCAAGTCCACATCTATGTCTCTCAGCCTTAGCCTTTCAAGGTGGTTGTGTATCATTTGAGGTGTAGCGGATTTGGTTGGATATTCCTTAATAATCAAATCACCTTCAATATTTTTAAGACTATCATAAATCTCGTCCTTGCTCAGAAACACCTTCTGCAGCGGTATGCCAGTCAGGCAGCTATCATATCTTGTCGCGACCACAGTATCCGCAAGCTCCAACGTGTAATGTACCACCGTCTTACCCAGCTTGAGGGCTGCTGCACCGAGGTGAACCAGAACCATAGATTTACCCGCACCGGTTGGTGCGATCACCACGCCCAGTTCTCCAGACCCCAGCCCGCCCTTCAGAAGATCATCAAGTATACGCCAGCCCGTTGACACCGGATTCCGTGCTTGAAGTTCAAACCTTCTCTCAAAATCAATCTTATAATCGTATCCAAAATCACAGCTACAGCCCAACTTGAGCGCTGAATTAATTACGTCGCTAATCTCATTAAACGAGGAGTTTTTCAGAAGCCCGACCGATTTTAACATGGCCTCCTTTAGCTTCTGCTTTCGGCAAAAATCAAGTGCAGTATCCTTAATGAACTCCTCTCCATCTACCGATAGTTCAGACTTATAGATTCTCGCAAAAAAATCCCTGGTCTGCTTTATCGTTGCCTCGTTCTCGCCAGCCAAGGTAGCCCGCAAAACTGAAAGCATTGTCTTCATACTGGGGTGAGTCCGGTACTGTTCACGATAGTCAAAGATCTTTGAAACAAAAAGCCGAAGATACTTGAGTTCGAAAAAATCAATCGCCAGCACCTCCTGAATTTGTTCCGAAAAGGCTCTGTCAACCAAGATTAATTGTGCCAAGCCCTCTTGAAAAGACTTCCCGTATGTTGAGAAGTCAATCGCCCCGGCTTCGTGATGATTCATGTTCCCTCTTTATTTATTAGAAACTAGCATGGATTAGCTGGCGCTGTCAACTACAATTTTTTTCATTCTGGAAAATAAATCCGTCCAGCTAAAATCTCCGAATCCATCTTCTGCCATCATCTTAATGATCTCTGTCTTATTGAATTCGTGTTCTGCTGAATCGATGGCAAAGCGCGTTTTGTTCTTTGCCTGGGGAGACATCATCGGTGCGTACAACTGCATGATTTGATAATTCTCCAGAATTATTTCCTCGTGCTCTAAGATACTTGTATGTACCTTTAATTTGTTTTCGGTGTTCTCACAAAATTCTAAAATTTCCTCGATAAACACGCTTCTACCGTCCGCTAAAAACGGAAGTCTCTTGGCTATGGTGGGCAAGCCTACGCCCGGTACACCCGGCAGGTTGTCGCTCTTATCGCCTGCTATGGCTCGCGCCATTGCAAAGTTCAGGGGGTGAATACCGTACTCTCCTACTATGCGGCTTTCATTGAGCACCACCTTCTGAGTGGGTCTCACAAGGACTGTCCTCTCGTCACATAACTGAAAGAAATCTTTATCGTTCGAGACAATGACCTTATCCCAATCCTTCAACGAAGGCATCTGTGTCACATAGGCAATAACATCGTCCGCTTCGATCTCGGGCAACATAATCTGAGAGATAGGCATGTTGTTCAGATACTCTACCAACCTCGTTTGCTGCCAAACCTTATTCTCGATCTCCTCGTTCTCGGACAGGTTTCGAATGTCACGATTCAGGCGGATAGGCTTGCGACCCTCTTTATAACTTTTATTAATGGTCTTCCTCTTGCGAGAACCACCGGCACCATCCCAAGCTATAATAATACGATCCGGTTTCGTTTCCCGAATCGTCTTCTGAAAGATCTTCAGAAACCCCTTCATCCCTCCTATGGGCTGACCATTGGAGGAGAGTGAGGGGTCCACAATATATGCCCTGAAATACATATTCAAGGCGTCAATGATTAAAACCCTATTCCTCTTCTTCATAAAAACTAGCCGCCTCACCTTCCCGATTATCAAACTTCAATATAACTTCCCTATCCATAAGTTCCAAAACCCGCGAGCGGAACTTCTGACTTTGAATCTTCTCTTTCCATCGGGATGGCTGGAACTTTTCTTCCGTCCCGTCCTCGTATATTAATGAACACCAAGCACCGGAGGCTTTGATATTCTCAGAGCCCTTAATGGCATCATACCAACTCTCCTCGTCTTGCACCCCGATCTCGTCACCCCACATAATCTTAAAATTACACTGGCGTCCTTGCGTTCCGAACCGAGACTTTTCTAATTTAATCTTCACCTCGTTGCCTATTCGGAAACCGTTCTCGTCATTAATAAATGATGCCTTCGCCTTCCGCCTAGTTAACCAAATCCTCAAAGAGTAGGAATAAATCATAGCCTTGCCACCCGGTGTCATATAGGGCGTGGTCATAGCCTCGGAAGGAGACCTCGTGATGTTTGCCTTAAGCTGATTCAGCACCAGAAATGTACTCTGAGAATTAGCAATCGGAACTGTCAGCTTCGACATTCCCTTCGATAAGATGCGAGCCTTCATCGCCATCGATGACTGAGGGTTGAAATCCCCCTCGACGTCGGAAATTGCTGGGGTCAGGGCAAGCGAATCCCAAATGAAGAGGTACTTGTTGCCACCATTCAGAAGATCCTCGATGGTTTGTAAAACGAATTCTACGGACTGAGCCTGGACATATAATAAGTTCTCTAAGTCACAGCCTGCTCGCTCCAAGAACGTCGGATCAATAGCGGATTCGCTGTCGAAATATACAACATCGATATCCATCTTCTGAGCGTTTGCTGCAACCTGTGCCGCCATGTATGACTTACCCGAAGACTCCAGTCCAGCGATCTCTACAATCTTGCCCACTGGAACTCCCGCTAATTTGCCGCGACAAATAATAGAGTCAAGCCAACGAGAGCCAG
>Ga0310345_10001644_pt1 | contig 24410 bp, 18 predicted proteins | sample HC15DNA20500_MG_FD_204667 | JGI IMG/M metagenome (GOLD analysis project Ga0310345, IMG submission 204667) | Marine microbial communities from station ALOHA, North Pacific Subtropical Gyre - HC15-DNA-20-500_MG | ecosystem: Environmental > Aquatic > Marine > Oceanic | place: Pacific Ocean: North... | reverse complement strand
TGGAAAAATTGGCTGAAATGGTTGAAGGCTGAAGTTAGTGCCGCTTGTGGCTTTCCAAGAATGAATCGTCGTCGAGTTCTGACTTGACCGGTAAACACAGAGATTGGCGTGATCGTGCATCTTTCTCTTTGCTTCAAAAATTCTTTAAGAAAAGAAAAATTGAGGGTCGTATTTTGAGAATGTTGGACTCGGGAGAGGGGTTCCAGGGTTCAATCTGGTCCGCTAGCAATCAAACTGATGTGTGGAACAGAACGGTAGGATCTAAGGACCATCAATGGTTCTGGCCAGAAAAGGATTCTTACGATGCCGCAATCTTGCGTCTTCCCAAATCTAAAAGGGAGTTAGAGATGTGCGTCCACATCGCCTTTTCTTCCCTGCGTGCAGAGTGCCCCTTGTGGGTCTATGGATCCAACGATGAGGGGATAAAATCCTCAGAGAAAGTTCTGTGGCCATTGGCAAAAACGGTAACCACCGTGGCCTATGGTGGTAGGTGTAGGGTTTTACAGGCCATGGCCTCAAGTGAGTTTAGTTATAAGAATGAATTGAGCGATTGGAAAAATGTGACCAGGATCGACTTACCGGGATTCAACAGAGATTGGGTTTCATATCCCGGGGTTTTTGCAGACGGGAAGCTAGATTCAGGAACCGAAGTCTTGATAAAGGCCCTACCATCAATTCCTGATGATAGCAGGGTGTTAGATTTTGCCTGTGGCACAGGATTAGTTGGAGGCGCAGTTCAAGTACAATTGAAATCTGGATCTGTGGACTTTCTCGATGTCGATTTGATAGCCTTGGCGGCGGTACAGCAAAATATTCCTGGGGCCAGAGTCATTCCTTCAGATGGATTCGGTAGGTTAGAGGACGAGCGTTATGATCTCATTGTCAGTAACCCTCCTTATCACCAAGGTAAGATTTGGTCAGAAGACTTTATTATGGGAATGGTGACTGGTGCAGTGGCCCACCTAAACCAGGATGGAACACTGATCTTCGTTGCACAACGTCGCTTGCAAATAGAGCGATTGATCTCCGCTCATTTTAGGGAAATAAAGGTCCTTTCTGATCAAGATTCTTACAGAGTATGGAGCGCGAAGTTGTAATATGTGTCCCCCCCTCTTAATTGGAAGCGAAAACGGGTTATATTATTAACACCTTGCGCAAATCGAATCATGGTTGCATTCATGATCGCGAATTAGTCCTATTTAGATAGCACAGGAGAAGTTGTGAGGATGAAACCTACGGACGTAAGTCGTCCGGAGTACTATCATAAGGTGGTGGACTGTCAGTGGGGTTGCCCAGCCCATACTAATGTACCCGAATATATCCGACTGATAGGACAGGGGCGGTTTACAGAGTCGTATATGTTAAATCGGGAATCGAACGTTTTTCCTGGAATCTTGGGAAGAACCTGTGATCGGCCATGTGAGCCAGCTTGTAGAAGAGTGAGAGTAGAGGACGAGCCAGTTGCCATCTGCCGGTTGAAACGAGTGGCGGCCGATCTTCGTGGCGATATAGATGATTTATTGCCTTCTGTTCCAATTGAAAAAAATGGGAAACGGATAGCATTGATAGGGGCCGGACCTACTTCTTTGACGGTAGCTAACGATCTTATGCCCTTAGGTTATGAATGCGAAATTTTTGAGCAGCTAAGTCGTTCTGGTGGCTTGATGAGGACTAATATTCCTTCTTTCCGTTTACCCGCTAAAGTTTTGGATGAAGAAATCGCCATGATTTTAGATATGGGAGTGCAAGTGCATTACGATCATCCCATAAATAGCCTAAAGTCACTACTGGACGAAGAGAGATTTGATTCAGTATTTGTGGGCACTGGAGCTCCGAAAGGCAAAGAATTGAACATCCCAGGGCGAGATGAAGGTGGTGAAAATATACACATTGGTATCGAGTGGTTGGAATCTGTCCACTTTGAGCATATCAAAGAAATCGGAGAAAAAGTACTGATCATTGGGGTTGGTAATACGGCGATGGACTGTTGCCGGACTTCTAAAAGGATCGGTGGCGTAGACGTGAAAGTGGTGGCCAGGAAGGGGCGACCATATTTCAAGGCATCAGCTTGGGAACTGGAAGATGCGGAGGAGGAACAGGTCGAAATTCTAGAAAACCATTCTCCCAGTAGGTTTGTGCTGGAAAATGGGCGTCTTGTAGGAATGGAATTTGAATTAGTAGAATGGGAGGCCGATGAAAATGGGCGTCTTGTCAGCAAGGTGTTGAGTTCTAAGATAGTGCCTTGTGACGATGTCATCCTGGCTATTGGCCAAGAGAACGCTTTTCCTTGGATTGAACGCGATATTGGTCTTGATTTTAATGATTGGGAAATGCCAGTGGTAGATAAGACTACATTTCAGACTACCCGAGACGGTGTATTCGTAGGTGGAGACGCTGCGTGGGGTCCAGAGAACATCATTTGGGCAGTTGAGCACGGACACCAAGCTGCCATTTCCATTGATAATTATTGTCAAGGACAGTCACTTTTGGATCGTCCCGCTGACGGTATGAATCTAGTCTCACAAAAAATGGGTCTGCACTCATGGAGTTATGGTAGTCAGTACGATCCATCTGGACGTTCTAAAATGAATCATGTGGATTTGGTAGAACGCTTCAAAGCGTTGGAAGTGGAAGTTGAATTGGGCTTTAATGCCGAACAAATTGCTGTCGAAGTAGAAAGATGTCTCAATTGTGACATTCAAACCCACTTTTCTGCACCCCTCTGTATAGAGTGTGATGCCTGTATAGACGTTTGCCCTGTATATTGCCTTACCATCACAGATAATGGCTCTGAAGAGGACCTGCGTGATCGTCTGACTGTTCCTGCAGAAAATACTGATCAAGATCTTTATATATCAGAAGAGCTTCCTCAAACCGCCAGGATTATGGTCAAAGATGAAGACCTTTGTGTGCATTGCGGCTTGTGCGCCGAACGGTGTCCAACCGCTGCTTGGGATATGGTGAAATTTGATTTGTTGATTCCTTACGCTGGAAAACCGACTTGGACCAAAACAGTAGAAACTGTATCAACGACCTCGTAATAAAGGTTGCTACAGTCAACGGCACTGGCTCTGCTAGTGCAAATGGTTTCCTCATGCAGGCTATTTTCCGTATGGGAATTCCTGTTTCTGGAAAGAATGTTTTTCCTTCTAATATTCAGGGTCTACCAACGTGGTATGAGATCCGGGCCAACAAAGATGGACATACTGGGCGAAGTGCCAGAGTGGATTTAATGGTGGCAATGAACCCTAAAACTTATGTTCAAGACATAAAAGAAGTTACGCCAGGAGGAAGTATTCTCTATGATTCCAGTTGGTCTTTACCCCAAGAATTATTGAGAGAGGATGTTGATTTTTTTGGTGTCCCATTGTCTCACATGTGTGTTGAGAATTTTAAGGGATCCCGTCAACAAATTCTAATGAAAAATGTTAGTTATATCGGTGCTTTGGCAGCATTGTTAGAGATCGATTTAAGTATATTGTCGGGTATTTTTGAGGACAAGTTCGGATCAAAACCAAGACTAGTTGAATTGAATAATGTAGCTGTGAAGTTAGGCTATGACTTTGCATTTGAGAATTTCAAGTGTCCGCTGGAATCTCACCTTGAACCTATGGACGGAAACAAGAATTCGGTATTAATGACTGGGAATATGGCTGCAGGGTTGGGGTGTGTTTATGCTGGTGCGACCGTTGGGGCTTGGTATCCCATTACTCCCTCGACTTCTCTCATGGATTCATTCAGAGGTTTTTGTGAGAAATTGAGGAAAGATCCCGAAACCAAAAAGAATCGTTTTTGCGTCATTCAAGCAGAAGATGAGCTTGCAGCTATAGGTATAGTGCTTGGTGCCAGTTGGATGGGTGCGAGAGCCTTTACCCCTACTAGTGGTCCTGGGATATCTCTGATGGGCGAATTCATTGGTTTGGCTTACTATGCGGAGATTCCGGCCGTTCTCTTCAACGTACAACGTACTGGGCCTTCAACCGGTATGCCGACGCGTACGCAGCAGGGTGATATTTTGACAACAGTGTATGCATCCCATGGAGACACTAAGCATATAGTCCTTTTCCCTGGCGATCCCAATGAATGTTTTCAACTTGCAGTCCAAGCTTTTGATTTGGCCGACAAATATCAGACCCCCGTTTTTGTCGTTTCTGATCTAGACATTGGTATGAACGACTGGGTTTGTGATAACTTGCAATGGGACGATAACTTCATCCCTGATCGTGGCAAGGTTCTTTCGGCGGAGGAACTCGAAAATCTTGAAGAATTTTATAGATATTTGGACGTAGATGGAGATGGGATTCCATATCGTTCTTTGCCAGGTGTACACCCGAAAGGCTCATATTTCACAAGAGGTTCCGGGCATGATAAATATGGCAGATATACAGAAGATGGGGTCCTGTACGCAGAGGTAGTTGACCGCATAAGAAAAAAGATTGATGGTGCTGCAACCTGTCTTCCCGAAGCTGAAATTCACTGCCAAGAAGGTGCTCGAGTGGCAGTGGTTACGATTGGGGGCTGTCGGAAGTCAGTACTGGAGGCTATTGAGGAACTGAATGTAAGTGGTATACCGGTCGACTATCTAAGAGTAAAGAGTTTTCCCTTTGGACCAGAGGTACAACAGTTTCTGTCGTCACATGATCTGAATATTGTCATTGAACAAAATAGAGATGCTCAACTCATGAAATTGATAACAATAGAGACAGAAGTCGAAAAAAAGACGCTTGAGTCCATTCTGGATAACAAGGGTTCTCCTCTTAGTGCTGGCATTGTAGTAAATGGAATCAAGCAGTTGATGGGTGCTAATTTAAAAAATCCTGATAGGAATTAGATTATGACACAAACCGCCAAACCATCGGTTCGTCATCCTAGCCTCCGGGCTAATAAACTAGGACTAACCCAGAGAGACTATGAAGGCTCAATGTCCACTCTGTGTGCTGGCTGTGGCCACGATTCCATTACGGCAGCTCTGGTCCAAGCTTTTTTTGAATTAGAAATAGAACCGCACAAAGTTGCAAAAATCAGTGGTATTGGATGCTCATCTAAGACTCCAGCTTATTTTCTTGACGAAGCTCATGGGTTCAATTCGGTACATGGAAGGATGCCATCAATTGCTACAGGAGCAAATGCGGCTAATAGAGACTTAGCTTACATCGGAATTTCGGGAGATGGCGATTCACTGTCCATTGGCCTTGGCCAACTTTGTCACGCTATTCGCCGGAACGTCAATATGCTCTACATTATAGCCAATAATGGAGTTTATGGATTGACAAAGGGCCAATTTTCTGCGTCAGCTGATGTAGGAACCACAGCCAAGAAAGGTGAAGAAAATAGAATGGGTCCAATCGATCCTGTGTCGTTGGCCATGAGCTTGGGTGTTTCGTTCGTGGGAAGAAGTTTTTCGGGGGATAAGCAGCAATTAATGCCCTTGGTTAAGGCTGGCTTGAGCCATCCAGGTTTTGCATTATTAGATGTGATCTCTCCCTGTGTGGCATTTAATGACCACCAGGGTTCGACTAAGAGTTATCAGCATACTCGTGATCATGTTCAGGAAGTTGTTGAGGCCGACTATGTACCTGTGCTACATGAAATAAAGGCGGAGCAAACTTCTGGAAGTGTGACTTCCGTGGCGATGCATGATGGTAGCGTAATCAAGTTTAGGCCAGTAACTGAAGGATATGATCCTACCGATCGTGAAGAAGCTTACTCTTATATCGCTAATCGACGACTGGATGGAGAGGTGGCTACTGGGTTACTTTATATAGATCAGGACACTCACGACATACACTCCTTCGAGAATACCGTGGCAGAGCCTCTAGCCAAACTGAAATTTGAAGATCTATGCCCTGGGAACCATGTCTTACAGGAACTCCAGGAGCAGTGGCGTTGATTCCCCAGCTAAAAGTTAGATAAGGATTATAGATATGGGTCGACTAGAGGCTATTTGGATAAAGACTTCCCATGGTGGAGCTATGGATTCGATATCCGAGGTATTCTTGGAGAAGAACAAAGGCTTGGTCGGAGATGCCAACTTTGGACGTAGCAAGCGACAGGTCACGATCATAGAAAAAGAAATATTCGATGGACTGAGTGATGGATTCAGCGGTTTGGTCAAGCCCGAAATGCGTAGAGCAAATTTTATGGTAAGCGGCATTGAATTAGAGGCGACTATCGGTCGCATTCTTTCGGTGGGTAATCTTAGAGTTAAGATCATGGGTGAGACTAAACCCTGTAAGATCATGGATGACGCCTGCGAAGGTCTCAGGGATGCACTAGGTACCGAGTGGAAAGGCGGGGTTTATGGTTGCGTCTTAAACGATGCGACTATAAACGTAGGGAATGACGTCGATTGGCATCTGGAATAAATTGAGGACTATAAGTTTCTAAAGCTCTCCTAATCTTCTGCCACGTTTACATAAATATTAGAGCCGCTATCTCGAAATTCCATTGATTTTTCCTCCAAACCTTTCTCAATTTCGGGTTTAGCAGACCTCTGTGTCTGTTCCGCATAATCACGGATATCTTGAGTGATTTTCATTGAGCAGAATTTGGGGCCACACATTGAACAGAAATGTGCTACTTTCGCTCCGTCAGCCGGTAGGGTTTCGTCATGAAAGGCTCTGGCTGTGACTGGATCTAATGATAAGTTGAATTGATCTTCCCATCGAAAGTCGAACCGGGCTTTTGATATCGCGTCGTCCCATTCTCTAGCTCTAGGATGATTCTTGGCTAGATCGGCTGCATGTGCTGCTATCTTGTAGGCGATTACGCCAGCCTTTACGTCTTCTCTGTTGGGGAGGCCTAAGTGTTCTTTTGGGGTTACGTAGCACAACATCGCGGTACCGTACCACCCAATTTGTGCTGCTCCAATGGCACTCGTGATGTGGTCGTAACCCGGAGCAATATCAGTAGTCAATGGTCCAAGGGTGTAGAATGGTGCTTCGTGACACCATTCTAATTGCTTGTCCATATTCTCTTTTATCATATGCATGGGTACATGACCAGGTCCTTCGCACATGACCTGTACATCGTGCTCCCATGCAATTTTAGTTAGTTCTCCTTGGGTATACAGTTCTGCAAATTGGGCCTCATCATTTGCGTCCGCGAGCGAGCCAGGTCTCAGGCCATCTCCCAGTGAAAAGGAAACGTCATAAGATGCCATGATCTCACAGATCTCTGGGAAGTTTGTGTAGAGAAAGCTCTCCTTGTGATGTGCAAGGCACCATTTGGCCATAATAGAACCTCCCCTGGAGACGATCCCAGTGACTCTACTGGCGGTCATTGGCACGAAGCGGAGAAGTACTCCAGCATGGACTGTGAAATAATCGACACCCTGTTCAGCCTGCTCAATCAATGTGTCACGATAAATTTTCCAGGTTAGTTCTTCAGGCACTCCGTTCACTTTTTCGAGAGCCTGATAAATTGGTACCGTTCCAATAGGAACTGCGGAATTTCGGATTATCCATTGACGGGTTTGGTGGATATTTTTCCCAGTCGATAAATCCATGACTGTATCAGAGCCCCAGAGAGTAGCCCACTTCAGTTTCTCTACCTCTTCTTCTATGGAGGATCTGACTGCAGAATTCCCTATGTTTGCATTGATTTTGACCTTAAAGGCTCTACCGATGATTGTAGGTTCGAGTTCAGGGTGATTTATGTTTGCAGGAATTATGGCTCTACCTTTGGCTATTTCACTCCGAACAAATTCAGGGTTCATATCTTCTCTCAGGGCCACAAATTCCATTTCCTGAGTGATTTCACCTTTCTTTGCATAGTGAAGTTGCGTTACGGGTCCATTCAGTGATCGAAGAGGTTTATTCAGCAATGGGCCGGGTACTTCCAAGGAATTGGCGGGGTCGGAATCTTGATACGTAATCGAAGTCTCTTCAATGCCATTCCTATTGATTATCCAATTTTCTCTGATTTTTGGCAGACCAAGTTGAGGGTCTATTTCCAGTGAGCCGCTAGTATCGGGTACCTGAATAGAGGGTTCTCCCCCTGAAAGTGTAATTTCTCTCATTGGAACACTGACTCCGCGGCTACTCTGTAAGAAAACTTTCTTTGATTTTGGGAAAGATTCTCCGTAGTCTCCCTCAAAAAAAGTTGTAGTTGATTGCTCGCTGTTTGCGGTTGCACCATTTTTCTTTTCCAAGAAGTACTCCTTTTGAGGGCCTCAGTTGCCACTTAGATGCAAGTGGCAACTGAATTCTTATTTCAGTGTATCTATTATTTACCAACTTCTAGTTAGATCGGTCTGAATCCTGAACGGCATGGGAACAAAATTCCACGAATAGCTGGGTGGTCTCTTATATAAGTAACCTAATCTTTTATGTTCTAGACGACTAACATAAAAGAAGTGACCTTTGTATATCAACTTCTTAATTAGCCCTCATCGGTTGACCATTTGCTGGATAAGGGGCATTGTCATTTCTCTAGTTGAACTTTATTTCCCGGAGTGGTGGCTATGTATTTTCAGTCGTTTATACGAATTAGACGGTCATGCACATTATTGACTTTTAGTTTAATGGTGGTATCGGCAGTGGCACTTCCCGAAAAGGCTTTTTCTCAGGTTGAACAAGCAGATCAGGTGAGAAGGGTATTTCGAGACTTAAGTTATCGGAGTGTCGGTCCTTCCAGGGGTGGTAGAGTTACTGCAGTGGCTGGCCATCCCGCACATCCCTTCACTTTCTATATGGGTGCTACGGGAGGTGGTGTCTGGAAAACAGAAGACTACGGAAATTCGTGGAGACCTATTTCCGATGCGTATTTTAGTACGGGATCTATTGGATCTATCAGGGTAGCTCCGTCTGATCCAGATATGGTGTATGTAGGAACGGGTTCGGATGGAATCCGTTCCAATGTGATTGTTGGCAGGGGCATTTATCGATCTCAGGACGCAGGGGAGACTTGGGAAATGATGGGCTTGAGAGATATGGGTCAATTGGGAGCTGTAGAAGTTGACCCCAACAATCCAGCTAGGGTTTATGTAGCTGCTCTCGGCAATCCATGGGCCAAGAGCTCCGAAAGAGGCGTCTATCGTTCTGCAAACGGAGGTGAGGATTGGGAGCAGGTATTGTTCACTTCTGATTCCGTAGGTGCTATAGATCTGGAAATCAATCCAGCAAATCCTGACGAAATCTACGCTGCAATGTGGAGAGGTCAGCGCCAGCCATGGACAATCATTTCAGGAATGGAAGCTTCTGGGAAAGAAAATGGTATCTGGAAATCAAGCGATGGAGGAGACACATGGAGGTTGGTGACAGAAGGTCTTCCTACTGGATTGATTGGCAAGATTGATCTTTCTGTGTCAGCTGCATCTCCCAACAGAGTGTACGCATTGGTTGAAACAACCGATCCGTTAGAAGGACTTTACCATTCTGACGACTTTGGTGAAACCTGGGACCTGATGACCAATCAGGCTGGTTTAATGAATAGACCATTTTACTACACTGGGGTCACGGCCGATCCGACTGATGCTGACAAAGTTTATGTCAACAACGAGGGGTTTTATGGGTCATCTGACGGAGGAAGAACCTTTGAACGTATGCCCACACCACATGGGGATAATCATGACCTTTGGATTAATCCAGAGAATCCTAACATTTGGATTCAATCCAACGACGGTGGAGCCAATGTGAGTCTTGATGGAGGAGTCACATGGTCAACTCAGAACAACCAGACAACTTCTGAGTTATATCAAGTGGATATCGATGACAGATTTCCTTATTGGCTTTATGCAGGCCAACAAGACAATTCCACGATCAAGGTTCCTAGTGATACTCCCGAAGAAAACTCGGCTTCAGGTCATACTGGTTTTTGGAGAGCTGTAGGAGGTTGTGAAACGGGCCCAGCTGTTCCGAAGCCAGGGAATCCAGATATAGTGTATTCTAACTGTAAAGGTCGATTCGGTCGATTTAGTCAGGTCACCGGACAAGAGAAACAGTATTATGTCGGTTTTGGAAACCTCTATGGAGCTAACCCGAGAGATTTGCCTTATCGTTTCCAGCGAGTGGCTCCAATCGAGATATCCCCACACGATGCGAATGTCGTTTATCATGGGTCGCAGTTTGTCCATAAGACCACTGATGAAGGGGTGACGTGGGAGCAGATAAGCCCCGATCTGACAGCTTTTCGGCCAGAGAGGCAGGTTGTTTCTGGAGAACCGATATCACGTGACGTCACAGGTGAAGAACACTATTCAGTCTTGTATGCCGTTGAAGAATCACCAGTTGAGCCGGGAGTTATTTGGGCGGGATCTAATGATGGGTTGGTTCAAGTAACTCGGAATGGTGGGGAAACATGGAAGGATGTTACCCCACCAGGCATGGCTCTGGAAGGAAGGATTCAAACTATCGACCCATCACCACATAAAGGAGGGAAGGCTTACTTTGCTGCGTATAGAACGCTTTTGGGTGATTTTACCCCCTTCATCTATAAAACCGATGATTATGGAGATAGTTGGACTTTGTTAACATCGGGGAACAATGGTATTCCAGCCGATCATCCGACCAGGGCGATTAGGGAGGATCCTGTTGTAGAAGGTTTATTGTTTGCAGGGACTGAGTTTGGGATGTTCTACTCTATGAACGATGGAGTTTCCTGGATCCCCTTCCAGCTGAATTTGCCAGCTACACCAATAACGGATATGAAGATCCACAACAACGATTTGGTTCTCTCAACCATGGGTCGAGGTTTTTGGGTACTGGATGATATTTCTCCTGTGCGACAAATGGATAGTGCACTTGCAACATCGGGGCCTCACTTCTTCAAGCCTTCAGACGCAATTCGCACTAGGGGGCAGGGTGGTCGGGGAGTCCCTGGACCTCATGAGCCTCAGTGGTCACAGCAAGGAGGGGTTTTCGACTATTTGCTACATGCAACGGCCCAGGAAGTGGAGTTGGAAATACGTGACTCAGAGGGCACGGTTCTGCGCACCTTTGTCAGCGAGGTCTCGGGTACACGGGTACAAACAGGTCAAGGGATGCGTGCACCATTTCAGAGGATGATTGGTACTGTTGGATTGGGACGAAGAAGTGGTGTGAATAGATTCGTCTGGGATTTGCAAGTGTTAGGCCCTAACGGGTCTACAAGAGGAGGCCCCATGGTAGTTCCCGGTACTTATGAGGCTCATTTAACGATCGATGGAGCCACACATGTAGAACCGTTTAATGTAGTCATGGACCCGAGATCAGAAATGGATGGGATAACAATAGAAGATATTCAAGCACAGTATGATCTAGGCCTGGAAGTACTAGCGTCCATCGAAGATGCAGATGCTACGATAGATCGTTTAACGAGAGCGATGGAACGGGTCAGTGAGGGCGGTGACGTTGAAAAGCAATTGAAAGAAATTCAAGATGCTCTTGTTACCGATAGGACGATTACCAGTTACCCTCAACCTATGTTGCGAGATCAATTTCAATATTTATACAGTAATTCGATCAGTGTCGACCAGAAGCCAGCAGTAGATATGTACGACCGTCTTGATGTATTGAAGACGGAACTGGAAGACCATAAGCAAAGACTGGAGAGGTTAATGCGGTCAGTGACTGAAGAGAGTCGATGAATATGAGGTGGTTAGGACTGTTTTTGTTTGCCACCGTTTTGTCGGGTTGTCAAAACGGTGAGATAGAAACTCATGAAATGGAAGAGACGAGTGATGAGACCGTGATATCTGATTCTGGGTTGATTACTAAACTACAGAGTGGTAAACCAGTATTTGGCATCTTCGCTCGTCCACAAACTGCAGAAGGTGGTTCTATAGCGGGCAAGAATAGAGATCCCGATTTTATTTTTTATTCGCTTGAATCGGGGCCTTGGGACATAATCACCTTGAGGGCTTTCAGGAATGCAATGGTCAGTGCTTCTGGCAATGGTGCTGGACATCCGATAACTCTAAGAATTCCTCCGATTAGGCAAGATCCCGGAGCACTTGAGAGGTATATATCTGAGGGCTTAGTGGAGGGAGTCGAAGGAGTAGTATTTCCACATGTAGAGTCAGCCCAAGAAGCACAAGTAGCCGTACAGTCGCTAGGCAATAGGTCTTGGCCGATGAATTCAGATGGGGACGTAGTGAGTGTCATACTAATCGAAGATCGAGTAGGAGTTGAATCTGCCGAACAGATAGCAGCTACACCTGGAATCAGTGTGATAATCCCAGGGCCTGGCGACCTGAGACGAGCTTACAATGGTGATGATCAAGCTATCGAAGCTGCTATCCAAAGAGTTTTGGCCGCTTGTAAGGAGTTGGGGGTTCCTTGCGGAATCACAGCGGGAGTTGAAGATGTGATAGAAAGACTAGAGCAGGGGTTCAAGATGATCATCGTCAGTGATCCAGCTACGATCGCAGTGGGTAGAGGATTCTTAGAATAGTTTTTCTACTTAGATAAAAAACTAAACTGGCAATAGAAGTCCTGTTAGATACATGAATATCAATCCACCTAGTAGGCCAAGTGAATTCAAGGGCTTTAATAGACCGGAATCAGAGCGAGATGTAACATCCCTACTAATCAGTGAGACAACTTGTAGGACTGCACCAATGCCTACAGATAGAAAAAAAACCGTTGAAGTAGTGGAGGAGTTGAACCCTCCAATCCACATTCCAGCTATTGTGGGTGTTCCAGCTAGACAACCTAAGCAAAGTAGTGATCTCACTTTGATCCGAGAGTTTGCCACGGGAACCACTATCCCAATCCCTTCTGTTGTGTTGTGCAGAAGAAAGCCAAAAACTAAAGATGTGCCGAAAGCGGCCTGTCCCACCGCATAAGCCGAACCTATGATCAACCCTTCCCCTAAGTTGTGTAAACCGATAGCCAGGGCTATGAGTATGGACATTTTCATGGGTTCTGATGTGCTTGTACTTTCACTTGAAGCGAAGTGCTCGACAGTGTTCAATAGCAAATACATTCCTGTAATCCCGAGGGTCATGACCGCGATTCCTTGGAAAGCAGAAGCAACTTGTGCAGTGAGCAGAATCGTTTCTTGGGCTGCATCGATTCCCAAGAAAACAAGTAATCCAATTGTGAAGCTCAGGAAACAATCCTGCCAGTCTCGAGTGATCCCAGCCAGAAAGGGCAGCCATAAGAATCCTAAGAAGATTGGTATTACACCTACGAAGATGCCCAGGACCGTGAAAATCCCCAGGTACGTAGAGTTCATTTCGGGAGATCGAGTCGCTACTTCGACCTGGTGATCGAAGGTCAATCCAGTAGAGCTCACTACTGAAATTTTTAGGGGGTCTCCTTCAGCCCAAGGGTAAGGTATATCTAAGATGGCCTTACCAAGTCTTTCTATGCTGACTGACGGGCTGGCTTTATAATCCCAAAAGGCATCGTCTATTATCACTTGAGCTATAGTGACGGGTCCTGGTCCTCCGTTGACTAAATGTACTTGTATTTGTCCCGCCCCAGGGAATGCAACTCTCTGGTAGGTTAGGTCTTCAACGGGGGGAAAACTAGATTTTAAAAAGTCTATTGTGCCTGTTTGGACAAAGGCAATCAGAGTGAGTGCGATCAGAAACACTGGCAAAAGACCTTTGGCCAGCATGCCGGTTAGTGTTCCCAATTCGTTGGTCTGATGTGAGTGGCTACTGCCGTTGGAAATATCGTCCGACATTCTGGTCAAGCCAGAGTGGTTTCTTTGACATTGAAAACACCCATCCACCCTAATTCAGCAAACTCACTTTGGTGAGCGTGGAACATGAATTTCCCCAGATGTTCATAGGTGAACTCTATAACTGCTCTTTCTCCCTGACAGAGCATCACGGTATCTGTGACTTCGTGTCGGTGTAGGTCAGTTCCAGTTCTATAAAGTTTGAACATATTTCCGTGTAAATGAAACGAGTTCACTAGGTCGAATTCAGTCATATTCCCACAGTAGATACGAACGAGCTCTCCTTGTTGGATATCGATGGGATGTTTTTCGTAGTGGAAGGCGACACTGTTTACAGCGTAAACCTCATTTTCTCCATCGAAGTTCGTATCGAAACCGTTCATCAACATCACTAATTCATTAGCCTCTGGACGACCTTCCGCTGGGTCTATGATGAAAGCCCCATAGAGACCTTTGTGCAGATGTCGTTTCAATGGTCGGGTATGACAGTGGTATAGGTGAAACCCCATTGGTGCGGCGTCGAATTCATAAATGAAACTTTCTCCAGGCTGAACTGGTTCAAAAACTCCATCCATATCACTGGCATGAATTCCATGGAAGTGAATAGTATGTGGGTGGCTACCGGCATTGTAGAAGTTGACTCTTAGACGATCACCTTCAGTACATCGAATAGTTGGACCAGGTACAGTTCCGTTGTAGGTCCAGGCATTGAAGTAGATTCCAGGTGCCACTTCGATCTCCTGATCTGTAGCTGTGATATTGTACTCTCTTTGTGTTTGCCCATTTGGAAGAATAGAAGAAACACCATAATCAAATGATGTCAGGTATGAAGTAGGATCAAACTTGGAAGTGTCGACGTCCGCCTTACCAGTATCCACAAACGATTTTATCTCATTCTGTCTCCGATTTATTACATTCGCACTAGTGGCTAGGCCAACTGCACCCGCTACACCAGATCGAAGAAGGTTTCTTCGGGATACTGAGGATATATTTGGTTTATCCTGGATATCCGAATCCTTGCTGTCATCTTGAGGTTTCTTAGAATCGTTCATAACATCCAAATCCATATTTTATGGTCGTCCAAATACAAAAATTAGTGTAGACTAAAATAGGGTATAATTCTCGTCGGTCAATATATTTTAATTTCCCCCTTCCGATTAATTCGAGCATCAGCCAAAATTAATGTCTATGTCTTGTATTTGAAATCTTCGACTTCAGGAAGGAAACTGAATTGATAGGAATAGTTGGCGGTGGCGTTTCGGGTCTATTTCTTGGACACGAACTGGTGCGTAGCGGTATGGATGTGACCATTTGGGAGGCTACAGGTAGGTTAGGTGGTGTGGTATCTTCTGAGGATTGTGGGGAGCTGGTGCTCGAAAGAGGTCCCCAGCGGATGAGATTGACTTCGCAGGTCAAAAAATTGATTGAGGAAGTTGGACTCCAGGAGGAAGTTATAATAGGTCCTAACCACTTGCCTCTTTTGGTTTATTCCCGAGGTAAATTGAGAAAAGCGCCTTTAACTCTAAATCAGTTTTTCACCACTGATTTACTGCCTTTGCCCTCCAAGTTAAGAGTCTTGGCAGAAATCTTAACCGCAGGCCCAAAGAGGGATGAGACAGTTGGATCGTTTCTTCGTAGAAAATTTGGCGTAGTCGCATACGAAAGCTTTCTAGGGCCATTATATGGAGGCCTTTACGGATCTGACCCAGATAGGATGTTAGTGAAATCAGTCTTGGCAGAGAGACTGAAGGAGGCGGGGATAGGGAGAAGTATTATCTGGGACTTATGGGGGCGTATTGGGAGAGGAAGCGATGCACCTCCTTGTTCTTTCAAGAAAGGTCTGGGTGCTTTGCCTGATGCTTTGGGGAGAAAGTTAGGAAATCGTATTCGGCTCGAGTCTCCAGTCATATTTGCACAGCAAGGTTTAAGAGGTTATGACTCTGGTTGGTGTGTAGTGGCTGAAGATGGAACTGGCTCACTGACCCGGACAAATGTGGAAGCAGTTGTGCTAGCGTGTCCCGCTGAACAAGCTGCAAAGATCATAAGGGATGTGAGAAACATTCGCGTTGCCGGGACCCATTATTTGATGAGGAATTTGAATTATAACGAACTTGCTGTCTGTCACATGAAGTCCGAAGCAAATCTACAGGGGCTCGGTTATCAGGTCGGGTTCGGCGAAGGTTTAGAGACTCGAGGGGTGACCTTTAACCATAGTTTGTTTGGAAGGGACGGGCTCTACACTGCTTTTCTAGGAGGGATGAAAAATCCTTCGTTGGTTGGGTTGCCTGATGAAACAATTGCATCTATTGCAACGTCCGAGTTTCAACAAATTACTGGATTCAAAGCTTTTTCATTGGAAGTTTCCAGAACTAAGATTCCGGCTTGGGATCTTAGCTGGAAAGGGTATAGGAAAGACCAACTTCCCGAGGGTCTTTTCGTGTGCTCTAACTTCTCTGGTCGACCAGGGCTTCAAGGCAGAATTCGAGAAGCTCAGGCCTTAAGTAAAAAGCTTAGGGATTATCTCCCGAGGTCGCACTAAGACAAAAAGTCTCTGGCGTTTTTCGACACAAGCAACGACGTAGCCCCAACTCACCCATAATCGGTTCGTTTCTGAGTAGGTTTTCGACCAAGTCGCATAAAAGGTCGATGAATCGAGGATCATCGTGAGGAATAGGTACCCGAAAGAGATCGATGCCCTCGTCTTCCGCGATCTCCCTTAGCTCCATGTCCAGGTCGCCCTTAGTCTCTGACTGTTCATGCATGAAACTTACTGCTTCAAGTAGGATCCTTGTTGCTTTCGTGTTCCGGACGACTTCTTCGATGCCGGGAGAGGTCCATTTGATGTCCCTATTTGTATGGTTTTGGTAACCTAGATCATAGTTGGTGATTCCTAATTCTCTCGCCAGAATACGACATGTTTCTTCGACGTAATGAGTATATCGAGGACCGTCTTTCAAGTATTTTATCGGTGTTCCGTGGGCAGAGAAAACAAGAGCTGTAGTGTCATCGTGCAGTTTGATGTCTTGACGTTTGGCATACTGTACGATGTTGTCTGCTCTCATTGGGAGGTAGTCTGGGTGTTTGTGCCATCCAGTAACTTCCCGTAAAGGAATATCCAGGCTACAAAGGTCCATTGCGTTTCGTACGTCTTCCAATGCAGATAGTGTTGTGGATTTGCCACAAAGAGGATAGATAGGGAGGGCAATAAGTTGCTCGACGGCATCGTTCTTTGCCTGTGTCACTGCAGTTTGAATGAATGGTTCGGTGAACTGTGTTCCAGAATAGCAGTGGACGTTCATCTCTCTTTTTCGCAACTTTCTTTCAACTTTCTTGGCTTGTTGACGTGCTTGTATATTGAGTGGTGACCCTCCCATTGCTTCATATTCCTTTATGAGAGCGGGAGCCCTTTGCTTTGCTAGCTCTTTGGTTCGAGAGGTGGAGTTACCATCAGCAGATTCAAGAGATGAATTTCTGTCAAAAATTCTTTCTAGAAAACCAACCACTTCGTCGTAATCGTAAGTTTCTGGTTCTCCAAAATTAAGAAAAAGGACCCCGATCTTAGGTGATGGATTCACTGATATGGCCTGAGATTGTTAGATAGTTCCAAAATAGTTTCATTGTTATATTAAAGATAATGGAACCCATAGCAGTGGAGTAGGCAGGTAAGATCGGCTCCGTGGACTTGGGGTGTGTGATTGCTGGATAAAGGCTTAAGTAAAGTAGGATTGATCCATTTTTCTGCTTTCTACGTGGCCAAGTGCGGACTTTTAAAAGGGGATAGGATCATCTATGTATTCTTATTATTCGAGATTTTTATTTTGCTCTTTCCTGTTGATCTCGGCATGTAGAGGTTCTTTAAGGCTGGAGGAAAGTGACCACCAGATTGTTCTAAGCTCACAACTCTTGGCCGGCCCGAGTCCTTCTACCAGAGGGCCTTACAATTTTAAAACTCTGACTTATGGGCATGGAGATGACAAGAATAGAAGTGAGTATGGGAAGACGGTAGCTTTCAGGACGAAAACTGTGGATGCCTCCAAGTTGGTTGATCTTGGTGATCAGGCTGATTCGAGAAATGAGTACTGGGGCTTTGATCCTACAATATTTCCACTCAATGGAAGAGTTTGGTACCCAGAAGGGGTTGGCCCTTTTCCGTTAGTATTGGTAGTGCACGGCAATCATGATCCGAAGGATTTTTCAGACCCGGGTTACGATTATTTAGGTGAACTGTTGGCGAGCCGGGGATATATCATGGCGTCGATCGATATGAATTTTGTGAATGGAGGGATTCGGCAAGAAAACGACGCTCGTGGTTGGTTGTTGCTAAAGCATCTGCAGGCTTGGAATGAAATCAACCAGGATCCTGAAAATATCTTTTTTCATTCAATTGATATGGATAATATTGCCCTGATAGGTCACTCTCGAGGAGGTGAAGCAGTAGGGCACGCAGCAGCTTTCAATAAGCTGAGTCACTATCCAGATGATGCAAACCTGACCTTCGATTTTGGTTTTAATATCAGGGCTATCGTAGCTATAGCTCCAGTAGGAGGACAATATCTCCCAACTGGAAGATTTGTTCCAGTAGAAAATGTGAATTATATGGTCTTTCATGGTTCGCATGATGGCGATGTGACAGCATTCCAGGGACTTCGGTTGTACCATCGCTTGAGGTTTACTGATGGAAATGACTACTTCAAAACTGCTATATACGTATATCGAGCTAATCACGGTCAGTGGAATTCTTCGTGGGGCTCACATGACAGTGGTCCGAGGAGTGATAGAATTTTGGATTTGAGAGGACTTTTAGACCCAGAAGAACAGAAGGAATTTGCCAAGATATATATATCTTCTTTTCTGGAGTATTCTCTGAAGAAAAACGAACAGTTCTTGCCTCTTTTTCGGGACCATAGGGTGGCAGGTGGGTGGCTTCCTAAGACTATGTACATCACGCGCTTCCAGGAACAGAGCTTCAAGCCCCTGGCAACCTTTGAAGAAGATATAGATGTCACCACTGGGACTGCTGTTGGGGTTCACCTGAAAGGAAATGGCTTGGCGGTATGGAAAGAACAGATTATGCCTCTTCGCTCAAGGAATAGGGCAACCACTTCAGCTTCTCAGGTCAATCAGAGTGTTTGGCTCGGGTGGGATAACGAAGACAGTGAGCCGGATGCATCAGAAAATCCCGCGAGCTTCTCTATATCGCTGCCTGATACACTGGGGAATTCTTGGGCTCTGACAGGTGATGCCCACTTACAGATGGCCCTTACTCCGACTCTTGATGAGGCTAAATCCAAAGCAGGAGACTCAGATAACTCAGGTGGAAGTCAAGCTACCGGTAGGGCCATGGGTAAAGAAGAAGACCCACTTGATGTGACTGTAGAAATTAGGGATGCTCTGGGAAGGTCAGCCACCCTGATCTTGAGTGACTATGGAGTGATCAGACCTCCCTTACAGATGGATATTCTAAGGAGGAGGGACATCGAAAAACGAGACTATGAGCAAAATTATGAATTTGTCTTGCAGACTTTCTCCATTCCTTTGTCTGATTTTATTGAGCAGAACTCAGAACTAGAGATACGGAGACTGTCTGCTATTCGTCTGGTGTTTGACGCAACCATCAAAGGTTCAGTGATAGTCGATGACATCGGAATTTCTTTTCTTGATGAGGCGTTCACTACTGAGAGTATGAAGGGCGGTTGAGAGATTCAGAGGCTTGGTTCTTTGAATTTGGCTATTGCCAGCTAATTGATATTCTATGCGAATCACCTGCACCATCAATATCATTGAAGGCATAATCAAGGCCGAATGCATCCCCTCTAAATGCCATTCCAAACGTCAAGACAGCGGATTGAAATTCTTGTTCGTTGTTTCGGATTCCAAACCGGGCTGTAAAAGTTCGGCCTACTACTGGCCACCAAGAGACCTCTCCTCCAATGTGCTGGCTGATCGATCCGTCAGAGTGTCTCGATAGGGCGGCTGAGCCACCGATATCGAAGGGACCTAAAATCCAATCGTGGAACGCTGCTCCCAGAGTCGTTCGATCCTTGAGGGTCATTTGAGAATTTCTGATTGTTAACTGGCGGCCTAGGTTGTGATGGGAAACGCCGAGCGTGAATGCACCCACCTGTCGTGAGCCACCGATATCGAAAGCAAAGGATTGGCCTTTCGTTCCTCCAACTCCCTGTTCTGTGGCTTTGGTGCTAATCCCCCAATCTATGCTTGCAAGATTCATACTGTATCCTAGAGTAGCAACTGACTCATAAATTCTATTAAACCCGTCCTTGAAGAGCTCTTTTTCGGTTTGGGTGACTATAGAGGGTTGGATGTAGTTGATATTCTCTGCATATGTCAGCGACTGAATTCCTATACCGATGCCACCTTTCCACCATTCTGTTTTGGCGGACATCTGAACCAGGGAGGAGTGGGTCCCAAAGGTCTGCCTCGCTATCTCGAATGCAGTAGGTCCGCTTAGCAGAGAGGGATTATAGAAGAGGGCATCACTTGAAGGATTGGCTAATTGAAAAGCATTACCCATGGCCATGGAGCGAGTGCTGGCTGGAATACTTAACACTAGAGGTCCTCTGGGTTCGACTATTGTCGAATTGGTTTGACCATTGATTTCAGATTGACAGAATCCAAAAATGATGAGGATGAAGATTAGTGGGGTAGTCAATCTCGGCACGATGGTTTCCCGGATTTTGGGTAGTCTAAGACCAGGTCTAAGCTACAAGTAGTGCACTGAAGCCAGAGTCTACTTCGGACATATGGAAGGTCCTTTCGGCTTGGAATTTCAGTATTTTGAAGTAACTGGTGACATCGAGGGCAGTGAAGCTTGGAAGTGGTAACAAGACAAGATCTAAGTTTACTGATCTCTGTAGAGTTAAAATTGTTCATAGCTTTGGACTGTTATTCCTGGTGATATTTGTATTCAAGACTAGGTCAAAACTGCAATCTAGTGTAACCGTTTGAATGGGATTTAACATGGGGGCTCTTCCACCAAGCTCCACCTGGTCTTATTATCAGCCGTTGCTGGTTACTGGTCCGAGTGCTATGCTCCAGCGAACACACTTTCTATTTTGCCAGAGGAGACCGTGGGAAAAGGAGCTATAGAGATCGAAGGGATGGTTAGCGTAGTTCTTTCGAATGCACGGTTTCGGGTGGAATTGGAGAACGGTCACGAGGTGCTCACTTATCTCTCAGGAAAGATGAGGCAACACTACATCCGCGTACTTGAGGGTGATCGAGTCAAGGTGGAAATGTCTCCCTATGATCTCACCAAAGGCCGCATTACTTACCGATATAAGTAAACACTTCAGATATAAGTAAACACCCTCAGTGGGGAATTAGAGACGGCTAGTCAGGTGGACATTCAGGTCTCCTTATAATTTCATCCTGTGTATAATCCCGATCGAAATGTCTATTGAGAATCCAAAGGAACAGGAGTTTTCTGAGATCAATCCATCACTATGCTAGACTCTGTCAGGGTTTTCAGGATCTTGGTCCCTTGACGACTTGCTTCGGTCGCCTTACCCTTGACTCGGTTAGCGTCCTACCGATCCATGATGCTCAAATCTATCGTGTAATCAGATTACTGACTGAAAGAATGCTTCCTGGAACGGGATGCCATGAAGGTAAGTGCGGCGGGCGCGAAGTTTATAACGGGTGAATCCATTGGAGGAATAATCGAATGAACAAGTCTGATCTTGTAGACGCTCTTGCTAACCAAGCAGGTATGACTAAGGCCGACGCTGCTCGTGCCCTAGAAGCAATGTTTGGATCAGGTGGTATTATCGCAGGTGCACTAAAAGCTGGCGATCGGGTTCAGATCACTGGTTTTGGAGCATTTGAGGCAAAGTATAGGAAAGCTCGGGAGGGACGTAATCCGCGTACTGGAGATCAAATTCATATTCCAGCGTCAAAAACTCCTGGTTTTAAAGCTGGGAAAGGCTTCAAGGAAGCTATTCAGTAATCAAGGATTAGCTGAACTAATTTAAGGCCGTATTTTTCGGTGGGACTGGGACCTGGCCCTTAAGGGTTATTCTTAAGAGACGAGGTTCTGGTCCCATCGTGGTTTTGAATACTTGATCACCGTCTTTTGATAATTGTAGATCCTTGATCTGGTTTTAGGCTACGATCATAATCAACTCTGGTGCTGCGCCCGCGGATAGTCACTCCATTTACAGCTTTAATTATCCTACCTGATTCTGTGGCTAGTACCTCGACTAAAGAGAAAGTTTCTCGGATGTCAATTTTTCCAAAAGCATTTCCATCTACTCCAGATTCACCCGCTAGGGCTCCAAGCAGAGTCCCAGGTGTTATTCCCTCCATTTTGCCTATACTAACAAATAAACGGGTCCAGTCGGCAGGGTTGGTATTTGTTTTGGTTAAGGGCAGCTCATTCTTGTTAGTTTCTTCTGAACTTTGGGGTAAAGAAGCTAGACTTAGGCTGGCCGCACTCAGTTCTATGGGATCATAAATTTCTATCAGTGGTTCCAAGATAGCGTAATACGGTGCTAAATCTTGTGAGGAAATTTGTTCTATCAATTGCTCACGGACTTGCTTTAAGCGTTGCCCTTGCGATTGAGTCGAGACTTGTACTGGCAGGCTAGTGTAACCAAGGCCAGATGTGATTTTTTGAAAATGGGGCACCTCCCTAGGCAGGAGTAGCACAAAGGCTTTTCTTGCTCCACCGTGACGTTTCTCCATGACGGTAGTGTCTTGAGGACAATCTAAACTCAGTGTAGCCAATGATTGGTCCTTACTTAGTTCTGAGTATGACTTCTCATCGTCTATTCCGACCCAAATACTGGATTCGACGTCTCCTGGTCCTCCAGCTGCAAATCCGTATACTCTCAAAAATTCAATAACATCCGCTACCCGGTCACCAGTATGGACGAAAATCATCAGGTGACGAGATACATCACTTAAGTGTTGGCTGAGTAGGGATAGAAGCACGTTCTCTCGATCGGCGGCGGTGACCAAGTAATGAATGTTGTGGTGATGGTCTCCGCTGGAAGCCACCTGTTTTTGAGTGCCAGGTATTTCTAGGCATTTGGGAACGTATTGGGCGACCATTTGCTTTACTGAATCGGTGACGGGAAGGCTGAAAATGACTTTCTGGGTTGTATTTCCGATATACCCCAGGAGTTCTTTTGCTGCATCAAGGTCTGAAGTCACCTCGAGGCTGTTCGCTCCGTCGACAACTATAGAACCGATATTCTGGGTTGTGAGTCGAGCACCATTGATAGCTGAGAGTAGGTCATGGGGAGTTCCAAAGAGTATATCAGAAGATTCTGGAGAGGCCCAATTTCCTCCTAGTGCACTAACAGAGTGGCCGGTCGAGATTGAAAGTCGACTTACGGATTTGGCTAGTCTGGAGGAAGCATTCCGTGTGGGAGTCAATATTATTGCTCCCGGACTACCAATTCCTGGGTCTATTTTCTCGAGTAGTGGGGCTGCGTAGGCGATCAGAGTGCCTGATCCAGGACCTGACTCTACAAGAAGATTGTTATTTCTTGCAATTAGCGGAATGATGTTCTGTTGCAGTTCAAATGGGGTAGCTAGTCCTGCCGCGGCCAACGCTTCAGTTAAAGTTGGCGATAGCCCCAAATCTTGAAAGGATTTCATTGAGTGGGATCTCCCGACCCTCTACCGGGTCGGTCTCCTGGTTCGTAAGGAAGTTCTGTCAGAAATTTTTGAATTTCGTAATCTATCCTTGATGTTCTCAATCGATCCGTTGTAGCGGTGACGCTAGTGTACGGTCCGTGCCGATGTAGGCTTAAAATAACGGTGCCTTCGTTGCCTGCGTATGAGATGTTTTCTTCCGATTGGTCTGATCTTTCCAAGCCAATGGATTGGGGCAAAAAATCATCTGCCTTTTCAAGAATGTCTGCAGGAGATAGGACAGTTCTTCTTTGATAGTCGGCCATATTCTCTTCAGATTTAGGTTAACTGCTTCCATCACTTGATAGAGTGATTTCTGAACGTTTTAGGAACTTCCGAAGTTCGCAGATATTGGTCGGTCCTTCAAGGCTACCTGCTTCGGTCTTTAGCACGGGAGCATTCATTATTCCGTCACCCTGTGCTTCAAGACCAAGTTTTTGGATTTCTGCAGAATACCGATCAACATCTAAGGTGGCTTTGCATTCACTCCGACTCAGCCCCGAGTTGGAGGCTATGGCAACAAGTATATCGATACGTCCGATATCGAGATGTTGTTGAAAATAGGCCCTGAAGATCTCCTTGTGTACCGATCGTTCGGTATTGTTCTTTCTTGCGTATAGGCGAAGTTCATGTGCTTTACGGCTCCAGGGTGGTGAAATTGGGTAGGTGCATTTCAAGTGGGATTGCTTCCTCAATTGTTGAACTTTTTTATTGTAATCAACCCACTCGGGATTGGTGGGATCAATAGGAATGATTGTCGGTGGGCAAATTTCCAAGGGATGGAGGATCAGATCTCGTTTGTCCTCCATTAATTCATCTATCAATTGGTCCATGAGGTATGATCCTGGATCAACATAGTCATAATAGAAGACCAGCTTCCCCCCCTCAGTCATAGAACAATCATCCTGTTTCTTCTTTAGTTTCAGATTCTTGACTAGGTGTCTTAGGGATTGGTCCCTTGACCTCAGGCAGAGTTTGTGAATATTCGGCATATGGAATTTAGCTCAAATATCGCCAGCCTGCAGCCGTCTGCCACCATTGCCGTGAGTACTTTGGCGAAACAGCTCCGGTCGGAAGGTCGTGATATAATTGATTTGAGTGCGGGCGAGCCAGACTTTGATACTCCTTCTTGGATTTCA
>Ga0310345_10001643_pt1 | contig 24413 bp, 27 predicted proteins | sample HC15DNA20500_MG_FD_204667 | JGI IMG/M metagenome (GOLD analysis project Ga0310345, IMG submission 204667) | Marine microbial communities from station ALOHA, North Pacific Subtropical Gyre - HC15-DNA-20-500_MG | ecosystem: Environmental > Aquatic > Marine > Oceanic | place: Pacific Ocean: North... | reverse complement strand
GTCGCCCTGAAATGGGTCGTGGGCGAGATGGAGGAGCGCTATCGCAAGATGTCCAAGATGGGCGTCCGCAACATCGACGGCTACAACGGCCGGGTGGCGGACGCGCTGTCGAAGGGCGAGATGTTCTCGCGCACCGTGCAGACCGGGTTCGACGAGGACACCGGCGAACCGGTCTTCGAGACCGAGGAGCTGATGCCCGAGAAGATGCCCTACATCGTCGTCATCGTCGACGAGATGGCCGACCTGATGATGGTCGCGGGCAAGGAGATCGAGGCCTGCATCCAGCGCCTCGCGCAGATGGCGCGGGCGTCGGGCATCCACCTCATCATGGCGACGCAGCGGCCCTCCGTCGACGTCATCACCGGCACGATCAAGGCGAACTTCCCCACCCGGATCTCCTTCCAGGTGACGTCGAAGATCGACAGCCGCACGATCCTGGGCGAGATGGGCGCCGAGCAGCTTCTGGGCCAGGGCGACATGCTCTACATGGCCGGCGGCGCGAAGATCACCCGCTGCCACGGCCCCTTCGTCAGCGACGAGGAGGTCGAGGAAATCGTGAACCACCTCAAGGCCTACGGCCCGCCGGAATACGTGGGCGGCGTGATCGAAGGGCCGGCGGACGATCGCGAAAGCGACATCGACGCCGTGCTGGGCCTGTCCACCGGCGGGAACACCGACGGCGAGGATGCGCTTTACGATCAGGCGGTGGCGGTGGTCATCAAGGACCGGAAGTGCTCCACCTCCTACATCCAGCGGAAGCTGGGGATCGGCTACAACAAGGCCGCCCGGCTGGTGGAGCAAATGGAGGACGAGGGGCTGGTCTCTCCCGCCAACCACGTCGGCAAACGCGAGATCCTGGTGCCGGAACAGCAGTGACGGCTTGGAGAGGACGGGACGAGAGAGGGGGCTTCGGCCCCCTTTCGTTTTGGCGCGGACCGGATTGGAAGGCCGAGCCGGTTCTGCCCCCTCCCCTATCGCTCACACTTCGCCCCCCTCCCCTGCCGCCCGGACCTCACCACTCGCCCCGATTTGCCTTCGGCAAATCGGATCGCGCCCGATCCCGCCCCCCAGGGCGCGATCTGGCGGTGTCGGTGCCACGTTCACGTGGCCGGGGCTTCAGGGTGCCGTCAGCGCCACGTTCGGCGCCGCCCTCGGGGCCGGGCGCGATCCCGTGGCGCGGGGGCGGAGCAGGCTCCCTTCCGCCGCCTCACGCCCGCCCACCGGAACTCCACGCGGTTGTGAAAGTTGGGCGCTGGCACGTGAACCGCGGAAGGATTATCCTTTGTCCATGCTGAAGCGACTGGCCCTTGCCCCCGTCCTGACCCTCGCCCTGGCCCTCCCGGCCTGGGCCGAGAAACTGCCACTGGGCGATCTATCGTCCTACCTGAACGGGCTGAAGACCGCGCAGTCCAAGTTCACGCAGGTGAACGACGACGGCTCGATCTCGACCGGGACGCTCTACATCAAGCGCCCGGGCCGCGTCCGGTTCGAATACGACCCGCCCGAAGCCTCGCTGGTGATGGCGGGCGGGAACACCGTGGCGATCTTCGATTCCAAGTCGAACACCGGCCCCGCGACCTATCCGCTGGAGCGGACGCCTCTTTCGATCATCCTGGCCGAGAACGTCGATCTGGGCCGCGCGCGGATGGTGACCGGCCATGCCTCGGACGGCAAGACCACCACCGTGCGCGCGCAGGATCCGGAGCATCCGGAGTACGGCAATATCGAACTGGTGTTCACCGGCAGCCCGACCGAGCTGCGCCAGTGGGTCATCACAGACGACGCAGGTGCGCGGACGACCGTGATCCTCGGCGACCTGCGCTCCGGCGTGTCGATCCCCGACAGCCATTTCAACATCGAGATGGAGAAATCGCGAAAGGCCCCCGACCGGCGCTGATCCTCAGCGCCGGCTGCAGGTGGCAAGCTGCACGCCATAGGTGACGGCCCGGGTCTGCACCCGGTCCGCGACCGCCAGCAGCCACGCCTTTTCGCGATATGTGCCGCGCGCGAAGCCCGCATGCCCGTCGTGATAGGCGAGGTACTGGTTGCGCACATCGTTCATGTCGATGCCCAGCTTGTTGCGCGTCTTGGTCATGTACCAGCCCATGAAATCGGTGGCGTGGTTGATGTTGTCGCGCTTGGCCCGGCGGTTCCCGGTTTCGCGCTTGTAATCGTCCCACGTCCCGTCCAGCGCCTGGCTGTAGCCGTAGGCCGAGCTTTGCCGGCCCATCGGGATGACGGCCAGCGCGTATTTGTGCGGCGTCCGCGCGTTGCCGATGAACTTGCTCTCCTGATGGATCATCGCCATCAGGACCTCGGGCCGCACGCCGTACTTGCGCTGCGTCCGCTCGAACGCCTTGAGATACTTGGGCCGCTCCTTGACGATGCTGCAGGCGTTGTCGAGGTCCCTCGGCGCGGAATAGTTCCCGCCGCCGCAGGACGCGACAAGCAACAGAATCATGGCGGCACGGAGAATTCTGCCCATTCGCCTCTTGCCCACTCGTTCTTCTTTTGGTGTCCGGCGTTTGTCGCCGTTTCCCCGATATTAGCCGATTTCCGTGCCGGGGAAAATCACGTTTTCCTCAGGGTCACAGCACCGCGGCCAGGATCAGCGGCAGGTAGATCACCGAGGCGAGCGTGGAGGCGACGACAAGCCCCGCGACCGCCTCGCTGTCGGCGCCGTATTTCTCGGCCAGCATGAAAGAGGTGACGGCGACCGGGGTGGCCACCTGCAGCACGAGCACCGCGAAGGCCACCTCGTCCAGCGCGAAGACCCGGCCCAGGCCCCAGGCCACGGCGACGCAGAGCACCATCTTGACGACCGACAGCGCCACCGCCCGGCTCATCTGCCCCGGGTGCAACCGCGCCACCGCCACGCCGAGGGTGATCAGCATCAGCGGGATCGCCATCTGCCCGGTCAACTCCAGCGTGTTGGTCAGCCAGCGCGGCGTCTGCCAGCCCTGCCACAGGAAGATGCCGCCCAGAAGCGTCGCCCAGACCATCGGCTCTTTCAGCGCGCGCGTGACCGACCCGCCCCCCGCCACGACCCAGATCCCGAAGGTGAAGGACCACAGCGCCATGATCGCGAAGACAACGACGGCATAGGACAGCCCCGTCTCGCCGAAGGCGAAGAGCGCGAGCGGCAGGCCGATGTTGCCCGTGTTGCCGAAGATCAGCGGCGCGAGGTAGGTCCGCGTCTCGAGCCGGGCGAGCCTGACCAGCGCGAAGGCCGCCACCGTCAGGACCGCGTAGGCGGCCACCGCGGCATAGGCAAGCGCGGCAAGGGCCTTGGGATCGATCTGCGTCTGCATCAGCGCGGTGAAGATCAGGCAGGGGACCGACAGCGTCATCGCCAGGCGGGTGACGAACTGGACGCGATACTCGAACCCCGCCTTGACCCAGACGAGGCCGATCCCGGCCAGAAGAAAGACCGGTGCCACGATTTCAAGCACTGTAAGGGCGAGGTTCACAGACTGTTTCCCCTGATCCTGGAGACGAAATTGGACATTTGCCGGGCAATCACGGTAGTAGTGGCCTCAAGGGGCTGCAATACATGCTGAAAGCGCGTGCGAAATATCATCTTGGTCAGGTGGTCCGCCACCGTAAACACCCGTTCCGCGGGGTGGTTTTCGATGTGGATCCCGAATTCAGCAACACCGACGAATGGTACGCCGCGATTCCCGAGGACAGCCGCCCCTCGAAGGAACAGCCGTTCTACCACCTGCTGGCCGAGAACGATCAGAGCTATTACATCGCCTACGTGTCCGAACAGAACCTGGTCGAGGATTACTCGGGCGAGCCGGTAGATCACCCGGACATCCCCGATCTCTTCGGTCCGTTCGAGGACGGACATTATCCTCTGCATTTCCAGCTGAACTGAGGGCGCCTCGCACGGGCGGGCCGGGCTGAAGCCCGGTCTATCTCGTCGTACGTCCGGTGTTGCGGCAGGCCGGGCGCCGGCCCGGCACCAGCCGCCCCCCCTCAGTACCCGATCGCGCAGCCGTCCTTGCGCGGATCGCTGCCCGCCATCAGCACCCCGTCCGGCCGGATGTGGATCGCCTGCGCCCCGCCGATCGCCTCGTCGGGCACCCGCACGTCATGGCCCAGATCGGCCAGCGCTCGGCGCGTTTCCTCCGGATAGCCGCGCTCCACGTTCAGCACGCCGTCGGTCGCGAAGCAGCGCGGCGCGTCGATCGCCGCCTGCGGGTCAAGTCCGAAGTCGAGGATGTTGCTGGTGAAACGGGCATGCCCGGCGCATTGGTAGGCGCCGCCCATTACGCCGAAAGGCATGATGACGCGGCCGTTCTCGCGCAGCATGGCGGGGATGATCGTGTGCATCGGCCGCTTGCCCGGCGCCATTTCGTTCGCGTGGCCTTCCTGAAGGGAGAACCCCGCGCCCCGGTTCTGCAGCAGGATCCCGAACTTCTCCGACGCGATCCCCGACCCGAAGCCGTGGAAGATCGAATAGATCAGCGACACGGCCATCCGGTCCCGGTCCACCACGGTGATGTAGATCGTATCCTTGTGCACCGCCTCGCTCAGCGTCGCCGCCGAGGGCATGGCGCGCTTCAGGTCGATCAGCGCGGCGAGCCTTTCGGCGGTCGCGTCGGACAGCATGTGGTCCAGACGGGTCATGTGATCCGGGTCGGCCAGAAAGCGGTCCCGCGCGTCATAGGCCAGCTTGGTCGCCTCCGCCTCGATATGCGCCCGCTCCGCGCCCCATGGGTCCATCGCCGCGATATCGAACTTCGACAGGATGTTGAGCAGCAGGATCGCGGTCGCCCCCTGCCCGTTGGGCGGATGCTCCAGAAGGTCAATGCCGCGGTAGGGGCCGGAGATCGGCGTTGTCGGAGTGGTCTCCGCATTGGCGAAATCCTCCGCCGTCTGCGGCCCGCCGAGCGCCTGCAGGGCGGCGACCATGTCCTCGGCCACCTCGCCTTCGTAGAACGCCTGCGCGCCCTCACGCGCCACCCGGCGCAGCACCTCGGCCTGCCCCGGCGCGCGGAAGAGCGTGCCGACCTTCGGCACTTCACCGTTCGGCAGGTAGTGGCGGCGGGCGGTGTCGTTCAGGGTCTTGTGCTTGACCGCGTAATCCCACGCGACCCGGGGCGCGACCGGCACGCCCGCCTCCGCGTGGCGGATGGCGGGTTCCAGCACCGCATCGAGGCCCAGCCGGCCGTAGCGTTCGCTGAGACGGCAGAAGGCGTCCACCGCGCCGGGGATCGTCACGGCCCAGGGCGATGTCAGCGGGACCTTCGCGTGTCCCTCCGCGCGCAATGTCTCCGCCTTCGCGCCGGCGGCGGCGCGGCCCGAGCCGTTCAGCGCCTCCACCTCCGCGCCGGGGCCCTTCGAGACCAGCGCGAAGAGATCGCCGCCGATCCCGGTCATGGCCGGTTCGCACAGCCCCAGCAGGACGGCGCCCGCGATGGCCGCGTCCATCGCGTTGCCGCCGCGGTCGAGCACGCGGACCGCCTCGGCCGCGGCGAGCGGGTGCGAGGTGGCGCAGATACCATTGAGGGCGAGGACCGGCGACCGGCCGGGCAGGTGAAAGTCACGCATTCAGGATCTCCCGTTTCCGTGGGCGATCCTGCACACCCTGCGCCCCCCGTCCAGAGCCTCTGGGCTCGGACGGTCCGCGCGTTGATGCGGTGTGGGGATGGGTGGCTGCATAGTACCTCGACGCCGCGCACTGGGTGGGGGCTGTTGAAACGCGGCGCCGAGGGAAGCCTTATGCAGCTACGGGTTCGCTTATCGCTGCGCATTCCGTCGGAACTTCGATGCGAATGGGGCAATTTAGCGGTGCCGGGGACGCGGCCGAAACAATCCTGTGCATTTGGCCCGAATTGAGCGCATAGGCGGGACAATCCATGTCCGGCGCGGCGGGCGCAGAGTGCCACAGGCGGTGCGGGACCAGAATCGCACGCCTCAGTGCATCGCGTGATCGCGACCGACCGCGAGCCGAAATATCAGCACGTTTTCGCCCCCGTCGCGCCGGTAGGCGATGTCGCGGGCCAGGTTGCGGATGATGAGCCATCCGAACCCGCCGTCGGGCCGGTCGCTGCCAGACCGAAGGCGGTTTTCGGTGCCGGCGGGAATCTGGCTGTCGGGCATGGCGATCCCACGGTCGCGGAGCGTCACGTGCAGCCCGTTCGGCGCATGGCGGCAAGACAACTCGATCCGGCCGCCCTTCCCCGCGTAAGCGTGTTCCACAGCGTTGTTGAGCACCTCCGCCAGCACCAGTTCCACTGCGCCCGTCTCATCCGCACCAAGTTCCAACCGCTCGAGCGCCTGCATCAGCATCCCGAGCGCCCGGCGCACGCCGAGCGGGGTGGCGTCGATCGACAGGGTGATCCCGGTGGCGAGGTCGGGCAGGTCCGCCTCAGCCGACATGGTCGCGCAGCGCCTCCGCCACGCCGGGGTGGATGGCAAAGACCGTGTCCATACGCGTCAGCCGGAACACCCGGTCGACGTTGGGCCGCATCGCGGCGAGGTCCAGCCGCTGCCCGGGCGCCAGCGACTGCATCACCGATACGATCGCGCCAAGGCCGCTGGAATCGATGAAGTCCACCGCCCCCAGGTCCAGCACGATCCGCCCCGGCCCCGACGGGATCGCGGCGCGCATCGCGTCCTTGAAGCGGATCGCGGCGGCGGCGTCGATCCGGTCAGCGGCGACGGACACGATCCTGACGCCCGCGCTGTCCTGCGTGTCCAACTGCATATCCGGCCTCCTTCCGGCGGCATTACGGTGTGGCACGCTAGACGATATTCCTTATCATTCGGTATGCAGGCTCCAGACCAGGAGGAACGATCATGCAGGAAGTGGTAATCGCGGGGGCCGCCCGCACCGCCATGGGCGGGTTTCAGGGCGTCTTCACCGGCGTGACCGCCGCCGAGCTGGGCGGAGCCGCGATCCGCGCTGCGTTGCGCGACTCGGGTGCGGCGCGGGTGGACGAGGTGGTGATGGGCTGCGTCCTGCCCGCCGGACAGGGGCAAGCCCCGGCGAGACAGGCCGGCTTTGCCGCCGGGCTGGGCGAGGAGGTGCCGGCGACGACGCTGAACAAGATGTGCGGATCGGGGATGAAGGCGGCGATGTCGGCCTATGACCAGATAGCGCTCGGCCAGAACGCGGTGATGGTCGCGGGCGGGATGGAGAGCATGACGAACGCCCCCTACCTGCTGCCCCAGATGCGTGGCGGCGCCCGGATCGGCCACCAGCAGGTGATCGACCACATGTTCCTCGACGGGCTGGAGGACGCCTATGACAAGGGCCGCCTGATGGGCACCTTCGCCGAGGATTGCGCCGAGGCGTTCCAGTTCACCCGCGAGGCGCAGGACGACTACGCGCTCCGCTCGCTGTCCAACGCGCTGGAGGCGCAGGCGAGCGGCGCCTTCGCGGACGAGATCACGCCCTTCACCGTCACCTCCCGCAAGGGCGAGACGGTCGTCGCGGCGGACGAGCAGCCCGCCAGCGCCCGGCCCGAGAAGATCCCGACGCTGAAGCCTGCCTTCCGCAAGGACGGGACGGTGACGGCGGCCAATGCCTCGTCGATCTCGGACGGGGCGGCGGCACTGGTGCTGGCCTCGGCCGCAACGGCGAAGGCCAAGGGGCTGAACGTGCGCGCCAAGGTGCTGGGCCATGCCAGCCACGCACAGGCGCCGGGGCTCTTCACCACCGCGCCGGTGCCGGCCGCGAAGAAGCTGCTGAAGCGGCTTGGCTGGGAGGTGGGCGACGTCGATCTCTGGGAGGTCAACGAGGCCTTCGCGGTTGTGCCGATGGCCTTCATGCAGGAAATGGGCCTGTCGCGCGAGATCGTGAACGTGAACGGCGGGGCCTGCGCGCTCGGCCATCCGATCGGTGCGTCGGGCGCTCGGATCATGGTGACCCTGATGAACGCGCTGGAAAAGCGGGGGCTGAAGCGTGGCGTGGCGGCGATCTGCATCGGCGGCGGCGAAGGCACGGCGATCGCGATCGAGCGGGTCTGATCCCGCGGCCTCCGGTTTGCGCCGGGCGGGGCCCGTCGCGCGGGCGGCGCCCGTCCCGGCCATCGAGGCCGGGCCGGGCGCACGGGGGCTGTCTGCCCCCTCCGCTTGCGGCAGGCCGCAAGCGCCCCCGAGGATACGTGACCAGAGGAAGGGGATGGTGGCATTGCCCCCGCCTGCGCGCTATGGGGCGGGGATGGATGACTATGCCCCTCCCGACGTGCCGCTCGACGTGATCCATGCCGATCACGAGCTGCTGGTGGTGAACAAGCCGGCCGGGCTGCTCTCGGTCCCCGGGCGGGGGCCGCATCTGGCCGACTGCCTGCTGTCGCGGCTCGAGGCGGCCTTTCCCGGCGTGCTGCTGGTGCATCGACTCGACCGGGACACCTCGGGCGTGATGGTCTTCGCGCTGTCGCCGCATGCGCAGCGGCATCTGGGGCTGCAGTTCGAGCATCGCCGCACGAAGAAGACCTATGTCGCGCGGGTGGCGGGCGAGATGACGGAGAAGTCGGGGACGGTCGATCTGCCGCTGGCGGTGGACTGGCCGAACCGGCCGAAGCAGCGGGTGGATCACGAGGCCGGGCGCGCCGCGGTCACCGACTGGCGGGCGCTGAAGGCGGGCAACGGCGAGACGCGGGTGCGGCTGCTGCCGCGCACCGGGCGGAGCCACCAGCTGCGGGTGCACATGGCCGCGCTCGGCCATCCGATCCTGGGCGATCCGTTCTATGCCGAGGGGCCGGCGCGGGACGATCATCCCCGGCTGATGCTGCATTCCGAGGAGCTGCGGCTGCTGCATCCGGACGGCGGGCGGGGCATGGCGTTCCGGGCCAAGGCTCCGTTCTGATCGCGCTCGGAGCCTGACGAAGCGGCGGGGCGGGATTGGCCTTCGCTTCGGCTCCGGCTATGCAGGCGGAAACGGATGGAGCCGCCGATGACGCCCGAAGAGATCGCCCGCCTGCCCTATCGCCGCAATGTCGGCGTCATGCTCGCCAACCGGCACGGGCAGATCTGGGTGGGCCAGCGGCTGGATTACGAGGGGCCGGCCTGGCAGATGCCGCAGGGCGGGATCGACCGCGGCGAGGATGCGCGGGCGGCCGCCCTGCGGGAGCTGGAGGAGGAGACGGGGATCGGCGCCAATCTTGTCGCCATCGAGGCCGAGACCGCCGGCTGGCATGCCTATGATCTGCCCCACGACCTGGTCCCGAAGCTCTGGAAGGGCCGGTTCCGCGGGCAGGAACAGAAATGGTTCCTGATGCGTTTTCGCGGCACCGACGGTGACGTGGACATCCGCACCGAACACCCGGAGTTCTCGGAATGGAAATGGATCGACAGCGACGCGCTTCTGAGCACCATCGTGCCCTTCAAGCGCAGCGTCTACGAGGCCGTGCTGGCCGAACTGGGTGGGCACTTGCAGCCGCGCTGAGCCTCGGCGCGGTGGCACAGCCCGCGCTGGCGCTCTCCTGCCTGCGGCCCGACGTGGCGCGGACGTTCAACGAGGCGGCGGCGTCCGAAACCACTTACGTGGTCGTCCACGGAGCGCTGCATTTCGACGCGGCCGAAATGCCTCAAACCGACATGGCGCGCACCGAACCGGACGCGCGGGAGGTGTCCGGCACGATCGAGGGCAAGGGGCTGACGGTCGAGGGCTTCACCGTGCCCTTCGTGCGGGACCTGGTGATCGAGGCGGAGTGCCTCGGCTCATGGTGTCCGACGGTGGAGCCGGGCGCGGAGGTGCTGGCGTTTCTGGAGCGCTCCAAGGCCGGCTACCGGCTGCACCTGACCCCCTGCGGCGGCATGGCCTTCCAGGCGCCGGAGCCTGCGGATCTCGATCGCGTCGTCGCCTGCTATCAGGGCAGCGCCTGCGACGAGGCCGGCTGACACCGGCGGATGCGGTCGAGTTGCACATTCAGCGCAGCGCCGAGCAACACGACGAAAGCGCTGACGAACAGCCAGACCAGCAGCGCTATGGCGGCACCGATGGAGCCGTAGACCTCGTTGTAATGTCCGAAATTCGTCAGGTAGAACGAGAACGCCCAAGAGGCAACGCCCCACACCGCCACCGCCAGACCGGCCCCGGGCGTGACCCATCTCATCCGGTCGTCGCGTGTGTTCGGCCCGTAGCGATAGAGCAGCGCCAGAGCGAAGAGCATCAGCCCGATCGCCGCCAGCCATCGGACCGAGGAGATCGTGAGCGAGGCGAGAAACTCGAGCGGAATGAAGGTCAGCACCACGGGCAGGACCACCACCATCGCCAACGTGAAGATCGACACCGCGAACAGGATCAGCGTCAGAAGCAGCGCCGTCAGGTAATGCCGCAGCCCGGTCCGCCGCCTGCGCCCGTGGATCATGTTCAGACCGAGCATCAGGGCGGCGACGCCGGAACGGGCGGACCACGTCGCCACCATCAGAGAGATCAGTCCCGTCCAGCCCAGCGTGTCGGTGCTGGCCGACATGAGCTTGTTCGCCTGCGTTAGAATCAGGCGGTAGACATCGTCGGGCACGATCGTCTCGAGCAGGCCAATCTGTTCCAGGACGACCTCCGGGTTGGCGATGATGCCCCACATGGAGATCACCGCCGCCAGCCCGGGAAAAAGCGATAGCATCGAGAAAAAGGCGACACCGGCGGCGACGAGGGCCATGTTGGCCTCGACCACCTGGTGCCAGACTGCAATCAGGGCGGCGATCCAGAGCGATGCGCCGGATGCCGCCGGCCTCACCGGTTGGATGTTGCTGGCGTCCGCCCCCAGATCGCGCCCCATGGTCCCCTTCTGCCGGGTCAGATGTGCCGTGCTTTCGACCTCGGACCCGCCACGAGCCAGATGAGGAAGCCCACGAGAGGCAGGATCAGCACGAGCAGCACCCAGAGCACCTTCTTGCCCGTGGATGTCGCCGATCCGATGATGGACACGATGGCCCAGATGTCCAGTGCGAGGATGATAAGGCCGCCGAGGCCGCTTAGTTCGAGCATCGTCTAACTCCGCAATAGGTTGTGGGAGCAAAACACGGCAAAAGGTCGCCGGTTCCTCGAGGCAACCGCTGCGGTCTGATTTTCGTCAAGAGGAAGTTTGGCTGGCGGGGTGCTGAGGTAAATCGGGGACGTGCACCCCGCCATGCCCTGTGCCGACGCGGTAGCATCGGCTTGCCCCTCAACGCGCCCGCCATGATCGGGTTCCCGCCAATGGCAGGTTTTTTTGCGGGAACGATTCGGAAAACTACGGCGTTGGAACCCCAGACCGGCACTTGAAGAAGCAGGTGCCACGCAAGAAACTGAAACGAAAGGAAAATCCCATGCTTTGGTGGGCTCTTACCTTCTTCATCGTCGCGATCATCGCCGCCGTGTTCGGCTTTGGCGGCATCGCCTCGGCCTCGGCCGGGATCGCGCAGGTTCTCTTCGTCATCTTCCTGGTGCTCTTCATCGTGGCGATGATCGCCCGCGCCGTGCGCGGCCGCACGCCCTGAAAGGGTCACGTCGGAAGGCGAAGGACCGGAGAATGAGAAAAGGGCGGCTCCCCGACGGAGCCGCCCTTCTTCGTTGCGCAATCGGAGGTTATCCGTGCAGCGTTTCGGTCGAGGAGAAGAACATCGCCTGGCTCGCGGCCAGACGGACCTGCTCCTCGGTATAAGGCTTGGTGATAAGGAAGGCCGGCTCCGGCTTTTCGCCGGTCAACAGGCGTTCGGGGAAGGCGGTGATGAAGATAACCGGCACATCGCCAAGGCTGCCGAGAAGATCGTTCACCGCGTCGATGCCAGACGAATTGTCCGCCAGCTGGATGTCGGCGAAGATCAGGTCGGGCCGTTCTGCCGCGCCCAGCCTCACCGCCTCGTCGCGGGTCCGGGCGACGCCGGTGACGGCGTGGCCCATGTCGGCGACGATGCTCTGGAGGTCCATGGCGATGATCGCCTCGTCCTCAATGATCATGACCTTGCCGGTCACGCTTTCGGAAAGCTCCTGTTGCGCGATGCGGACAAGTTCCTGCGCTTCGGCCTCGCCGACCGCCATGATCTGGGCGACTTGGGCGAAGTTGAATTCTTCGATCGTGTGTAGCAGCAGGGCTTCGCGCGTGTTCGGCGTCAGACGTTTCAGATGGGCCTGCGCCCGCGCCTTGAGGCCGATCTCGTCTTCTTCCACCGGAGAACCGGAGCTGGTCCAGATGGCGTGAAACGCCCCGAAAAGGGCGACCTTGGTCGACTGCGACCGGTCCACGAGTTCGGGATCCTCGAGCATCGCCTCGAGCGTGGCGGCTGCGTAATTGTCCCCGGAATCCTGGCTGCCTGTCAGAGCCCGTGCGTAACGTCGCAGAAACGGAAGTTCTTGCGCCACATTCGTGACGAAATCTTCGGTAGCTACGGGTTGGTTCATGGAAACTTGCACCTTTTTCGTATTTTCTGGGAACCGAACACCCAGCGGGACGTTTAGTTCCGAATTTTTTATGCACCGGGACGATCGATAAGGGATCATGGCGCACGATAGCGAGAATGACAACGTTCGACGGCAGATCGACGAAAACCTGAGGCGAGTCTATCAGGAAAAGGTCGAAGAGGAACTCCCCGATCGTTTCAAATTGCTCCTTGAGCAACTGAAGCAGAAGGAAAAGAACGGCGGCGCGCAATGAGTGCAACCGATCCTCGTGACGCCATCGTCGAACATCTCCCTGCTCTTCGCGCCTTCGCGATGAGCTTGTGTCGCAACTCGGCCCAGGCGGATGACCTGGTCCAGGACACGGTGGTGAAGGCGTGGACGAAGTTCGACAAGTTCCAGGAGGGCACTAACCTTCGGGCATGGCTCTTCACGATCCTGCGGAACACGTTCTACTCCGGCCGCCGCAAGGCGCAGCGCGAGGTGGCCGACGTCGACGGCGTCTTTTCGGCCAACCTGGCGTCCAAGCCCGACCACGACGGGCGGCTGGCGATGAAGGACTTCGAAAACGCCTTCGCCAAACTGCCCGACGAACAGCGCGAAGCGCTCATCCTCGTCGGGGCCTCCGGCTTCTCCTACGAGGAGGCGGCGGACATGTGCGGATGTGCCGTCGGGACGATCAAGAGCCGCGCCAATCGCGGACGTGCCAAACTGTCCGAGCTTCTTCACCTCGAAGAGAACGACAGCATGGAACTGACCGACCAGTCGACAATGGCCGTCCTGGCCGCCAACGCGCGTTCCGCAAGTTGAGATGACGACTGCATGCGGACACGCCTGTTCGACAGCCTCGGGATCCGGGTGGTGGCGATGCTCTCCATCGCGCTCCTCCCGGTGGGGCTCATCTCACTCTACCAGACCAGCCATGTGATCCGTCAGTCCGACGAGCTTTCGCGTTCGGCCCTCATCGGCCTCACGCTCTCGTCCGTCGAATCCCAGAGCGATCTGATCCACGAAGGCTTCGCCGCCGCCCGGGTTCTGGGCGGCGCGCTCGTTCCGTTGCAGAACGACGCGGAGGCCTGTTCCGAACTGATGCGCGGCTTCGTGCGCTCCCACCCGGCCTATTCGCTGGCGACCTTCGTGAACATCCGCGGGCAGACGGAGTGCAACTCCGAAGGCCGCACCGCCGACCTCTCCGGATCGCGCACCTACGAGAAGATGCAGGAAGAACCACGGCGCATCTTCTCATACGTCAACCGCGGCGCGATCACCGGAGGGCCGGTCATCCTGATCGCCCAGCCCGTCTATGACGAGATGGAGCTGATCGGCCACATCACCCTGTCGCTGCCGCGCGAGAACGTGCAACTGGAACCGAACTATGTCGAAGGCCGGCGCCCGCTGAACGTCATCACCCTGAACGGCGACGGCGACGTGATCATGGCCCCCGGCAATATCGAGGCCGCCCGGGCGCAACTGCCAGCCTACCGGGACCTGACCTCGTTCCTCTATCGCCGCGCCACAACCTTCGTCGCAGACGACCGCTCCGGGACGGAGCGGATCTATTCCGTTGTGCCGATCATCCCCGGCGTGGCCATCGCCTTCGCGGTGTGGGAGCCGAACGAACCCGCCGCCAGCGGCCCGTTGATGGCACGCGCCGCCCTCGCCTTCCCGGTGCTGATGTGGGCGATCAGCCTGATCGTGGCCTACATCGCCGTGCATCGCCTCGTCATCCGGCACGTTCGCGCCCTGCGCCGCAAGATGCGCGAGTTCAGCACCGATGGCGTCCAATTTGCCCCCGCCGGCACGATCAGCCGCGACAGCGCCCCGACCGAGCTGAAGCAGATGGAGGAAAGTTTCGACAACATGGCCGAGCGGATCACCCGCGACACGGCCGAACTGGAGAACAACCTTCACGAAAAGAACGTGCTGCTGAAAGAGGTGCACCACCGGGTCAAGAACAACCTCCAGCTTATCGCGTCGATCATGAACATGGAGATGCGCAAGGCTTCCGAGCAGGAAACGCGCTCGACCCTGAAACGGGTGCAGGGCCGGGTCCTCGGCCTCGCCACCGTGCATTCCAACCTCTACCATACAAGCCGGCTCGCCTCGCTCCGGGCGGACAGCCTGCTGCACGACATCCTCGGACAGACACTGAAATCGGCGCTGCCGGGCGAGGACAGCGTGGCGGTCGAGATCGAGACGGACGAAGTCGTTCTGTATCCCGATCAGGCCGTGCCGCTGTCGCTTCTGGCGACCGAGGCGGCGACCAACGCTGTGAAATACCTCGGCCGGCCTGCGGATGGCGGCAAGCCCTGGGTCAGCGTCACGATGAAACAGCTGGAGGGCGGGCGCTTCCGCTTCGCGATGTCGAACTCGCGGGGCGCGCCGATGCACCTGCAGGGCGACGTACCCGACGGCACCGGGCTGGGGAACCAGTTGATCGACGCCTTCGCCATGCAGCTCGGCTCGCGCGCCGAGATCTCCGCGACCGACGAAAGCTATACCCTCACCGTGGACGTGAAGATCGCGGGGTTCGGCAAGGACCAGAAGGTCTGACGTTCAGACCCACTTCGCCAGCGGCGGCAGGGACATCAGCACCGCGTTGGCATCGTGCCCGGTCTCCAGCCCGAACTTCGTGCCCCGGTCGTAGACCAGGTTGTATTCGGCATAGAGCCCCCGGTGCACCAGCTGCGCGTCGCGCTCCGCATCGTCCCATTCCATGCCCATCCGCCGCTCGACCAGCGGCACGTAGGCGGGCAGGAAGGCCGCGCCGACGTCGCGGATGAAGGCGAAATCCGCCGCCCAGTCCCCGGTGCAGTAGTCGTCGAGGAAAATCCCCCCCACGCCGCGCGCCCGGCCCCGGTGGGGGATGTAGAAATACTCGTCGGCCCAGGCCTTGAAGCGGGGGTAGAGCTCCGCGCCATGCCTGTCGCAATGCTCCTTCTGCACCGCGTGGAAATGCGCCGTGTCCTCGGGATACTCGAGGCAGGGGTTCAGGTCGGACCCGCCGCCGAACCACCAGCCGTGCGGCGTCCAGAACAACCGCGTGTTCATGTGCACCGCCGGCACGTGCGGGTTCTGCATATGCGCCACCAGCGAAATGCCGGAGGCCCAGAAACGCGGATCCTCCTTCATCCCCGGCAGCCCGGTCCGCGCGGCCATCGCCGCCTGCGCCCGCTCGCCCAGTTCGCCGAAAACGGTCGAAACGTTCACGCCCACCTTCTCGAACACCTGACCGCCGCGCATCACGCTCATCAGCCCGCCGCCGGCGTCCCCGCCGCCCGGCGCCGTCCGCTTCGTCTCAGAAACCTCGAACCGCCCGGGGGCGGACCCGGCTTCGTCCTCCAGCGTCTCGAAGGCCGCCACGATCCGATCCCGAAGCTCACGGAACCAGCCCGACGCCGTCGCCTTCTCTTCCAGCATCTCGCTCATCGCCGCCTCCGTCTCTCGAACACTCGCGCAGCCCATAGCCCTCCGGGCGCCCCGCCCGCAAGCGCCCCTCCTTCCTCTGGTCCATGTATCCTCGGGGGGAGGCTGCGCCCATCGGGCGCAGACGGGGGGCAGACAGCCCCCCGGCCGTCAGGCCACGGGGGCACCGGGCTCGATGCCCGGGGCGCGCGTTCCCCTGGCGCCATCCGCCCGGACGGCGCCACTCAATGCGCGGGCGCGTGCACCGGGTCGATCAGCGTCCGGCCGCCGTCGACCGTCATGATCTGCCCGGTCATGAAGGCCGAGGCGTCGCCGGCGAGGTACTGCACCGCCTCCGCCAGCTCGCCCGGTGCGGCGATCCGGTGCAGCGGCGTGCAGGCCTCGATCTCTTCGCGGAATTCGCCGTTGTCCTTCAGCGTGTTCTGCAGGCTCGCCGACATGACCGACCCGAAGGCCACCGCGTTCACCCGGATCCGGTGCGGCGCCAGCGCCACCGCCAGCGACCGCGTCATCTGGTCCACCGCCGCGGTCGAAATCGAATATCCCAGCAGTTCCGGGTTCGCACGCCGCGCAGCGATCGACGAGATGTTGACGATCGACCCGGCCGAGCCGCTGGTCTGCCCTTCGGACTGCTTGATCATGCGCTTGGCGACGCTCTGGCTCATCCGGAGCGCGGTCATCAGGTTCTGCTGCAGCAGGAATTCCACCGCATCCTCGTCCGCCTTGAGCGGGTCCGACGGCATGATCCTGCGCGAGGCGTTGACGAGGATATCGACCCGGTCGAAGGCGTCGATCGTGGCTGACAGCAGGTTGGCGATGGTCAGCTTCTCGCGCAGGTCTCCGGCGAAATAGCGGATGTTGTCATCCTCGGTCTGCTCGCCCAGTTCCTCGACCAGCCGGTCCTCGTCCACATCGGCAAATACGACATTGGCCCCCCGGTCGGCGAAATGGCGGCCGATGGCCAGCCCGATCCCGTTGGCGGCGCCCGTCACGATGGCGGTCCGGCCCGCGATGGAAAACGACATTGGGGGTCTCCTCCCGTTCGGCGTTGGGTCAGGTTAGGCGATCCCGCCGCCCGTGGCGAGCGGAGAGCGTAGCGGCGAGGCATTTGAACCGGGTGTCGCCGCCGATCTCCTCGACACTGCCGAAGGCGGCGCGGATCGCCTCCTCGTAGGGCAGGTGCCGGTTGGCGACGAGCCAGAGCCGCCCGCCCGGCCGCAGCATTCCGGCGGCGGCGCGGATGAACCCCTGCCCGAGCGCCGGATCGGCGGCGCGGGACTGGTGGAAGGGCGGGTTTGTGACGACGTGATCCATGGCCGCCTCTGGGCGCCAGCGGGTGGCGTCCGCCCAGTGGAAACGCGCCCGCTCGTCGGGCACGTTGATCCGCGCGCAGTCGAGCGCGGCGCGCTCGGCCTCCACCAGATCGACCCGGCGGACGCCCGCGCGCTCCAGCACCCGTGCCGAAAGATAACCCCAGCCCGCGCCCAGGTCGGCCACCCGGCCCGACAGCGTGGCGGGCAGCGCCTCGGCCAGCAGGGCCGAGGCCGGGTCGATCCCGTCGGCCGAGAACACGCCCGGCGCCGTCACCCAGCCGCCTGACATCGGCTCGGGGGCGTCGGCGCGCCAGTCCGCAAGATCCGCGCCCTCGAACCAGAACAGCTTGCCGTGCGCCTTGTTGACGGGGCCCGCGACCTCGGCCCGCTTCCGCAGCGCCTTGAGGAGGGAATCGACGCCGTCCGTCTTGGTCCCGTCGACGGCGACGACCCCGCCGCTCACCTCGGCCGCGCGGGCGATCAGCGCCTGCGACAGCTGCTTGGCCCGCGGCAGGACAACCAGCGCCGCGGCGAAGAGGCCCTCGGCCACCGGCGCGCAGGCGTAGCCTTGGGCGGTGAAGGCGTCGAAATCGGGCGCGAAGCCGGTGACCACCACCACCCGATCCTTCGGCAGGGCGGACAGATCCTGCCCCGCGCGTGGCGCGAAGACGGCGATGCGGCCGGACTCGGGCAGGCGCAGCCCGCCCTCGCTCAGGGCCAGTTCAAGGCGTGGCGCGGACATGGCCCGGGCCTATTCCTTTTCCATGGTGCATTGCAGCGGGTGCTGGTGGCGGCGGGCGAAATCCATCACCTGCGCCACCTTGGTCTCGGCGATCTCGTGGCTGAAAACGCCTACGACGGCCACGCCCTTCTTGTGGACCGTCAGCATGATCTCGAAGGCCTGCGCGTGGCTCATCCCGAAGAAGCGTTCCAGCACGGCGACCACGAATTCCATCGGCGTGTAATCGTCGTTCAGAAGAAGCACCTTGTAGAGCGGCGGGCGGCGCGTCTTCGGGCGCGTGTCGGTGACGACGGAGGTGTCGCTGCCGCCATCGTCTTCACCTGCCATCCGTATCGGCTGCTGCCAGCTCATGGTCCTGTCCGCGTCTCTTCGGGTTTCCGCCATTGGGTTTCCTATATAACTTCCCGCCCGGATGAGAAAAGAGGTCCGGCGCCCGCCCGGGGTCACGATGACGGAAAAACTGACGACAATCGGCTTCGATGCCGACGATACGCTGTGGCAGAACGAACGGTTCTTCCGCCTGACGCAGGACCGATTCGCCGAACTGCTGGCCGAGTACTCCGACCGTGCGCACCTCGACGAGCGGCTGCTGGCCGCCGAACGGCGGAACCTCGGACACTACGGGTTCGGGATCAAGGGCTTCGTCCTGTCGATGATCGAGACCGCCATCGAGGTGACCGACGAACAGGTCCCCGCCCCGGTGATCCGCGAGCTGATCGACGCGGGACAGGAGATGCTGCGCCACCCGATCGAGCTGCTCCCCCACGCCCGCGCGGCGGTCGAGGCGGTGGCGGACACCCACCGCGTCGTGCTAGTCACCAAGGGCGACCTGCTGGACCAGGAGCGCAAGCTGGCGCAGTCGGGGCTGGGCGATCTGTTCGACGGGGTCGAGATCGTGTCCGACAAGACCCCCCGCACCTACGCCGAGGTCTTCACCCGCCACGGCGAGGGGCCGGAACGCGCGATGATGATCGGCAATTCGCTGAAGTCCGACGTGGTCCCGGCGCTGGAGGCGGGGGGCTGGGGGGTCTATGTCCCGCACGGGATGACGTGGGCGCTGGAACATGCCGAAGAACCCGCAGGCCGGCCACGGTATCACCGCCTCGACGACCTCGGCGGACTACCGGATCTGGTCGCAGCCATCGGCTGAACACCACGGAATCATCTGCCATCAGGCGGCCGTGACAGAGCGGTCTTCCTGAGGCTGTGTGCCGTGGAATTCATCAACGCAAGAGCGCCTTTGCGCCGATGCAAGCCGCCACTATTTCGCCACATTCGCCGGTGTGGGGCCGCCCCTTCACCCCGCCCACAAAATGTGGAGCGTCCGGCCTCCGACTGCCCCCAAACCGCGTCAAACGCGCGCTTTGCAGGTCCTGCAACCTGTGGTAGCCTCAGGCTACTAATCAACCGCCAGCCGGGCAAACCGGCGGCAGAGGCAGTGAAAAGGCAGATATCGTGACAGCTCGGCGCAACCGGCTGGCTCCCGTGGGGCCGTTTCTGATCATTCTCGTACTGGTGATGCTCCTTCCGCTGAAGGGCCTTGCGGCCCCCTACGCGGCGATGGTGACGGATGCGCGCACCGGCGAGGTTCTTCATTCCGAAAACGCGGATGCCCGGCTGCATCCCGCCTCCCTGACCAAGATGATGACGCTCTACATTGCCTTCACGGCGGTGCGGAACGGCGAGATCTCCCTGGACGATGACATCAAGATCTCGCGCCACGCGGCGTCCGAGCCGCCGTCGAAGCTGGGGCTTCAGACCGGGCAGAAGATCAAGTTCCGCTACCTGATCCGGGCGGCTGCGGTGAAATCGGCGAACGACGCGGCCACCGCCATCGGCGAAGCGCTGGAAGGCTCCGAAGCCGCCTTCGCCCGTCGGATGAACGCCACCGCCAAGGCTCTCGGCATGACGCGGACGAGTTTCAAGAACGCGCATGGCCTGACCGAGGACGGGCACCTTTCCACCGCCCGCGACATGACGATGCTCGGGCGGCATCTGCTGTATGACTTCCCCGAATACTACAACCTCTTCTCCCGCCAATCGACCTTCGCCGGGCTGCGCGAGGTGTCGAACACCAACCGCCGGCTCCTGTCGGCCTACAGGGGCGCGGACGGGATCAAGACGGGCTACACCCGCGCCGCCGGGTTCAACCTCGTCTCCTCGGCCAAGCGGGGCGACGAGCGGATCATCGCGACCGTTTTCGGCGGCAGCTCCTCGGCCTCGCGCAACGCGAAGGTGGCGGAACTGCTCGACCTCGGCTTCAAGCGCGCGCCCAGCCATGCGCCGGTGAACGCACCCGACACGCCGGTCTACGCCGATATCGGCCACGCCTCGGGCAAGACGATTCGCCTGCAGACCGCCGTGTCCACCAGCCTGCGCCCCAAGATGCGCCCGGGCGTCGCCGTGCCGGCCACCGTGGCCGACACCGCCGTGGCGGTCGCCATGGCCGACGTGATCGAGGCGACGGTCGCCGAAGTCGCGGAGGAAACCGTGCAACTGGCGGGCATCGCCAGCGTGACGCCCAAGGTGCGGCCCGAGGAGCTTGAGGTCGTGACCCGCGTCTCCACCTCGGGCGGGCGCCACTGGGGCATCAACGTCGGCCGCTACCCGAGCCATTACAAGGCCGAGCGGGTGCTGCTGCAGACCGCGCTGAACGAGATGTCGACGCTGGACGGCTCGCTTCGCAAGGTGGTGAAGAAGCCGACCGGGTTCGACGCCAACTTCCTCGGCCTCACGCGCGAGACGGCGGACCTTGCCTGCCGCCGGCTTCAGGCGCGCAACCAGACCTGTTTCATGATCGGACCGGCCAGCTGATCCCTCGCAGCGCCGGACCCTGAGCACCGCCGCCCCCATCGGGGGCGGCGTGTGTTTTTCTGGGGAGCGGTGATGGCCGGGCGGCACTCAGGGCGGCTCCTCACCCAACCCTCTGCCCCGGAGGGGAGAAGGCGCCCGTGGCGGCGGGTAGAGCAGCGCCCTCCCCGCCGGTCGTGGGTCGGTCAGCTTTCGCCGCCGTCCAGCTTGTCCTGTGTCCGCGTGTCGAAATCGCTGGCGGCGTGGCGCTCTCGCAGCTGCGTGGCGGGGTCGCCGAAGGCCTTGTTCACCATGCGCCCGCGCTGCACCGCCGGACGCGCGGCGATGGCATCGGCCCAGCGGATCACGTTGGTGTAGCTCTCCGCCTCGAGGAATTTCGCCGCCTCGTAGACCACGTTCTTCACCAGGGCGCCGTACCACGGCCAGGTCGCCATGTCGGCGATGGAATACTCCGCCCCGCCGAGGAACTCGGCCTCGCCGAGCCGCCGGTCCAGCACGTCAAGCTGGCGCTTGACCTCCATCGTGAAGCGGTCGATCGGGTATTGCCAGCGCTCAGGCGCGTATTTGTAGAAATGCCCGAAACCGCCGCCCAGGTAGGGCGCCGAACCCTGCAGCCAGAACAGCCAGTTGAGCGCCTCGACCCGGTCCTTGCCCTTGGGCAGGAACGCGTCGAACTTCTCGGAAAGGTGCAGCAGGATCGCGCCGCTTTCGAAGACACGCACCGGCTCGGGGCCGGAGCGGTCCAGCAGGGCGGGGATCTTGGAGTTTGGGTTGACCGACACGAAGCCGGACCCGAACTGATCGCCGTCGCCGATCTTGATGAGCCAGGCGTCGTATTCCGCCCCGCTGTGGCCGGCGGCGAGAAGCTCCTCGAACATCACGGTGACCTTCACCCCGTTCGGCGTGGCGAGGGAGTAGAGCTGGAAGGGATGCTCCCCGACCGGCAGGTCCTTGTCGTGGGTCGCCCCGGCCACGGGGCGGTTGATGCTGGCGAATTGGCCGCCGCTCTCCGTATCCCAGGTCCAGACCTCGGGCGGGGTGTAGCTGTCCTGCGGCATGAAAGTCCTCTCGGGTTTGGGTGTCGTGATCTGGGGGATAAGACACCGGATGGCTCCAAGGCTCAATGACCCGCCGGTGCGCGGTGCCGCGCAGCCCGGACCGCCGGGGTGAACCGATGCGGCAGCCGATTGCGGCCGGCGGCGCGGGCGGGCATGGTGGCGGCATGACGGAACCCGACGACGCCCACGCCCGCCGCGCCATCGCCCCGGTGATCTGCTACCCGGTCGACACGCTGCCCACGCCCGACCTTCCGCTCTACCGCGCCGCGCGGAAAGGCGCGCGAAAAGTCGCCGAGGTGACGGCCCCGCCGCGCGAGGCCGCCTGTTTCTACGTCCCCGCCGGGCATTTCTTCCGCATCGTCAGCGTCGAGGGTCCCCAGGTCGGCGACCTGAACCTCTGGCACACGGAGAACCACGAGGAACGCTTCTACTCCGGCAAGACCCGCGCCCTGCATGGCACGCACCTGACCACGGGCGGGCGGATGTGGTCCTCCTTCCCCTACCTGCGGCCGATGGCGACGATCGTGGAGGACACGCTGGGCTGGTATGGGCAGGACGATTTCGGCGGCCGGGTGCATGATGTGATCGGCACGCGCTGCGATCCGCACACGCATCACCTGCTTTCGGGGCAGGATTATCACCATTGCTGCCATTCCAATCTGACCCGCGCCTACGCGGCGGAGACGGGGATGGCGCCGGAGCAGGCTGCGCGGTTGGTGCATGACGTGCTCAACGTCTTCATGTGCACCGGCTTCACGCGCGACACGGGGCAGTATTTCATGAAGGCTTCGCCGGTGCGCCCCGGCGATCACCTTGAGTTTTTCGCCGAGATCGACCTGCTGGGCGCGCTGTCGGCCTGTCCGGGCGGGGATTGCTCGGCCGAGCATTCCTCCGACGCCGCCGCATGTCATCCGCTGCTGGTCGAGATCTTCGCGCCCGAAGACGGCGCGCTGGCAGGCTGGGAGAGCCCGCCGGTCAACGGCTATTCCGGCACGCACGGGCTGTAGGGGGCGGGGTTCCACCCCGCCGCCCCTCTCAGGCGAAGGCCGCTTCCAGTGCGATCTCGACCATGTCGCCGAAGCTCTTTTCACGGTCGGCGGACGGCAGCGCCTCATGGGTCAGCAGGTGGTCCGACACCGTCAGCACCGCCAGAGCCCGGGCGCCGTGGCGGGCGGCGAGGGTGTAAAGCTCCGCCGCTTCCATCTCGACAGCGAGCACGCCGTGGCGGGTCATCTGTTCGTTGAGATCCGGGCGTTCGTCGTAGAACACGTCGGCGGAATAGATGTTGCCCGCGTGGGTCGGCGTGCCGCGCGCCGTCGCCGCCTGCCATGCCGCGTGCAGCAGGCCGAAATCGGCGGTCGGGGCAAAGTTCAACTCGCGGAAGATCCCGCGCGAGGGGGTGGAAATCGTGGTCGCCGCCATGGCCAGGATCACGTCGCGGATCTTCACGCTGTCCTGCATCGCCCCGCAGGAGCCGATGCGGATCAGCGTCTTCGCGCCGTAGTCGCGGATCAGCTCATTCACGTAGATCGAAAGCGAGGGCATCCCCATCCCGGTGCCGTGGATCGTCACGCGGTGGCCCTTCCACGTGCCGGTGAAGCCCAGCATCCCGCGCACTTCGTTCACGCAGGTAACGTCCGAGAGAAAGGTCTCGGCCGCCCATTTCGCGCGGTAGGGGTCCCCCGGCAGCAAAACGGTTTCGGCGATCTGGCCCGGCTCGGCGCCGATATGGATGGACATGAAGGAGCTCCCGGTTCGAGGAAATGACCGGAAGACTATCTGCGTCCGGGGCGGGGAATGCAAACGGCGGCCGGGGGTTCCCGTGCGGGAGGCGGGGAGGATTCTGGGGACGAGGGGGCAGGCGAAATACGGCGGGAGGGACAGGGCCACCCCGCACGAACCGGGATGGCCCGGCGGCACGCCGGGCCGCGCCCTCCCTCCCCCCCGGGAGGGCGCATTGGTGCCGTTGAGAGGCGAACCCCGGACATGCGCGTGACGGTGGAGCGCCGACCTCGGGTCTCGGGGCGCCCGCCCGAGGGAGGGCGCGTCCCTTCTCGCTCCGGATCGACCGGGGCAGACCATACTCCTTCGTGCCGCGCCAGTGCGAAGCAGGTCCATGGCGCGACCCACGGAGTTACGTGCCCGCAGCACCCGGTCCACCACACATGAAAAAGCGCGCGGAGGGCTCTCTCCCCCTCCGCGCGCCGACACCTCAAGGTCTCAACGTCTCGTCATCCCGGCACGGGCGCCGCGCGGGTGCACCCCCGCGCCTGCTCGTCTCCGTGACTGGATATGCGCCCGGTCGTGCCCGGTCAGATGACGACGACGTCCAGCGGCGGGAAGCCGTTGAAGCCGACCGAGGCGTAGGTCGAGGTGTAGGCACCGCAGTTGCGGATCAGGAAGCGGTCGCCCGCCTTCAGACCCACCGGCAGCTCCACCGGGCGTTTCTCATAAAGCACGTCCGCGCTGTCGCAGGAGGGACCAGCGAGGATGCAGGGGCCCATGGCTTCGTGATCGCGGTCGGTCGTGAACTGGTAGCGGATCGCCTCGTCCATGGTTTCGGCCAGCCCCGAGAACTTGCCGATGTCGAGGTAGACCCAGCGGTGCATGTCGTTGTCCGACTTCTTGGACACCAGCAGCACCTCGGCCGCGATCATGCCGGCTTCGGCCACCAGGCCACGGCCGGGCTCTGCCATCACGTGCGGCACGTCGCCGAACCGCTCGGT
>Ga0310345_10001642_pt1 | contig 24415 bp, 24 predicted proteins | sample HC15DNA20500_MG_FD_204667 | JGI IMG/M metagenome (GOLD analysis project Ga0310345, IMG submission 204667) | Marine microbial communities from station ALOHA, North Pacific Subtropical Gyre - HC15-DNA-20-500_MG | ecosystem: Environmental > Aquatic > Marine > Oceanic | place: Pacific Ocean: North... | reverse complement strand
ATTCCACCGCGCGCACCAGGCCTGGTACGCCGATCGCGCGATGGCGGCGGGGGACGAGGGCTGGGCGATAAGCGGCGTTTCGCTTCGCTCACCTGACGTTGCCGCGCAGCTCAATCCACAAGGCGGGCTCTACACGCTGACCGAGCGCAGCGGGAACGCCGCGAACAGCCGGGTGATCGGCGCAGTCCGAGAAGTGCTGTTCGCGCCCGAACAACATGAGGCGGTGGTCGCGCGCATCGCCGACCCGGCATGCCACATCGTCAGTTTCACCGTGACCGAGAAGGGTTATGCCCGTGCAGCCGACGGCAGCCTCGACTTCGCGGCGGCTCGCCAGAGCTTCTACCCTCTGCTCGGTGAAGCGCTCGCGCGACGGCGGGCAGCAGGCTTGGCCGGGGTTACGCTGCTGTCCTGCGACAATCTCGCCCACAATGGTGCAGTACTGCAGCGCTTGATGAGCGAGTGGATCGAAGCGGAAAACCCCGCTCTAGCGGACTGGTTCGAGCAGCACTGTACCTGTCCTTCGACCATGATCGACCGCATCGTTCCGCGCAGCGGCGGTGAAGATCTCCACGATCTGGAAGCGCGGATCGGCCTGCGCGACGAAGGCGCAGTCTTCACCGAGCGCTTCAGCCAGTGGGTGATCGAGGACCGCTTTGCCGGGCGGCGCCCCCGCTGGGGACAGCATGGAGTGCAGTTGGTGGCCGACGTTGCGCCCTACGAGACCGCCAAACTGCGCATGCTCAATGGTGCGCATTCGCTGCTCGCCTATTGTGGCCTCGAAGCAGGTTACCGCTTCGTGCACGAGGCGGTGGCCGATCGGCGCTTGCGCGAACTCGCTACCCGGCTCATGATCGAGGAGGCCCTGCCATCGATCGCGCCCGCACCCGGGCAGGACCTGCATGCCTATGCCGATCAGTTGCTGACCCGCTTCGCCGATCCCGCTCTCCGCCACCGGCTCGACCAGATCGCGATGGACGGTACGCAGAAGATCCCGCAGCGCTGGCTCGATACCGCGATCGATTGCGTCCGCACGGGAAGGCGGTGCGATGCGATCGTGGCTGGCCTCGCGGCGTGGATCCGTCATATCGAGCAAGGCACTGCGGTCGACGATCCGCACGGCGAGACGCTTGTCGCGCTCGCACAGGGCGAGGGGCGCGCGGCGCTGGTCGCGCACTGCTTCGATGGCACAGGCGGCCACGCGCCGCTCTGGCCCGGCTACACCAGGCTGCTACCGCTGCTGCGCTGACCATTCCGTTTTCGGGAAATGGCGGAGACGGAGGGATTCGAACCAATCCCTAAAGTATATACTATATAACAATGTATCCTGCGGTGTTACGAACATATACCCCCTTATATACCCCCAACTTTGCGGAGCGTGTCCATCCATTCGCCCGGTCTAATCAGGCGTCGCTGAACCGCGGGGATGAACGCGATGGCGAGGAAAGGTAGCGCCATGCCTAGGCCCAGCATCGCCAAGACGCCCAGCGCAATTGGCGTATACAGCAGCAATGCGGCGTAGCTGGCAGCCGAACGCGCGCGTCACAAAGATAACCATGCAAATAGCGGATGAGAAGCGTATCGAGCTCCGTCGCAGTCTCTTCATATCGTCGACCGAGCCTCAGGGAGGAAGGCCAGCATTCATGGGCCGGTCATGCGTCGCTCAATCGGCGGCGGGTTGCTCGCGATACCGCCGGGCGCGCTCGACAAAGTGCTCCATCTGGGTGGCAGCATGCAAGGTAAGCGGATGCGGCTTCGCATCGACCCGCGGGGATATGAATTCCGCGATTTCTTCGATTGCTGCCAGCTGATCGGCGCTGGCCTTCGACAAGAGGCCGAGCACCATGTTCTCAAGGGCGATCACCCTGATGCGCAACTGGATGATCTCGGCATCAGAGAGCGGCGAAATATCCCATTTTTCGCAATCGGCAGCGAGCGCTTCCTGCGGTCCGCAGGGCAATGCCCCGCCTTCGTCTTCCCAGCGCGACAGCGCTCCGGCTTTTCCCTTGTCCGACATATGCGGTTCCTTTCATAACCCTTGAGGCGATCGTCTGCGCGCTGCTCACATAGCACAAAGCCATGCCGGGAAGCGCCTGGCACGGCGACAGCGAAGCCGGGCAGACGGAACCCCGCGTCGGGTTGGTCTTGACGCGGGGTTCCTGATCGGTCCCTCGGGGGCACCTGCGACCCGCAGGGCTTCGGGGGGAGGCGGGGCCGTCCTTTCCTGAGCTTGCGATGTTCGTTGCGGTTTCTTGTCGAGGATATTTCCTGAACAGCCGTGTCACCGGGAAACGCGCCCGATCACATGCCCTCCATATCGTGATCGCCCATGGAGGACATGTCATGGCCCGAATGGGGATCGGCCGGCTGGGTCGCTTCGCTCGCGGCTTGCGTGCGCATTGCTGGCGCTGCGGGTGTGGCAGTTGGGCGTGATGAGGGAGAGGCGGCGCGCCGTGAGGCGGGCGTGGCGGCATCATCTGCCGAAGTAGCGTCCTGCCGCGCAGTAGCGGCCTCACCTACGGAGGGGGAAGTTGCCGGGTTTGCAAGACCCGCTTCGGGTGCCATACCAGCCACCACCGCAGCTTCGCCCATAGGTGAAACCTCGGTTATCGATGTGCTCTCTTGCGCCTCGTCGCAGGCAGCAAGAACGGACATCAAGGGCGCGATCGCGAGAAACCCGAACGCTGCACTCAATCTAGAAGTACGCATGCTCTTCAACTCCTTCAGAGCCAGGAAATACCGAGGTGGCTTGGTCCATGCGCGAGCTCGCCGCCAAGAAAACCCTGGATGAGAACGAGTGCCGCCATGGAAAAGATCGACGCGCGCAACCAGACGCGGCCCTGGCTCGGCCTGCTCGCAAGATAGGCCATAGCAATACCGAGAACCGCGATTAGCATACCGTTCCATCGATGCACCTGCATGACAGTGTCGCCGCCGAACCACAGCCCGGTGTGAATCCATCCGAACAGGACTGCGACGACCGCGCCGATGGCCCCGCCGTAGACAAGCACGCGCACCGCACTTTCCAGGCCCGTTCCTTTCCGGCGCATCACGAACAATTCGGTGGCCGCAGCCATGAGAAACAATGCGATCGGAAAGTGGATCGTTGCCGGATGCAGCTTCTTCAGTACGGCCATGACGCCGGTTTCGCCCTCATCCCCATGGCCACCGGCCTCGTCGTGAGCGCCGGAGGACTCGCCAGCATTCGGAGTCTCGCCCATCTGCGCCATGGCCGCCTGGTCATGCGCATCGCCATTGGTGGCAGCAGGCGCGGCACTCGCCTCTTCGCCATGCTTTTCGTCGCCATGTGCCTGAACGGGTCCGACGAAGAGAAGGCTTGCGGCGAGTAGCGCCAAAAATGAGGGGGCTTTCATGTCTCGTATGTCTCCCGACCCGGCTTTTGCAGTGCGACTTATGTGCCTGATACGCACGGCAGCCGCCTGCCCCTCGCATTTATTTGACGGTATCGGCGAGACTGATGTGCGCCCGCAGGATCACGTACGATACTGGCACGATTGCGATCTTCGAACGCATTCGGGTCTTGGCACCGCACAGCCTGTAGAACGGGAATGAAGTGTGCCTGCACGAACAAGCCCATGGACTCAGGCGAGCTTGCTTTTCTTTGCGCGACGACGCAGCCTCGGCATCCGGTTCGCCAGCAGGACGAAACCCGACAGGGCTATGATCGTGCCGCCAATGCCGAACAGGAGGAGCCACCAACTGTTGATGCGGTCGCGCTCGGTCCAATCCATGATGTGGAGGCCCCAGATCAAATCGAACAGGCGCCATGTATCGCTGCGCGCCGCCCCGAGCGTGCCGCTGGTGGCATCGATGTAAATGCGCGTCGAAGCCTCGTCAGCATAGGTGACCTGCCAAGCGGGAAAAGGCCCGCGAAACTCGGTCCCCACCGGTTCGTGAACGATCCGCGCGCCCTCGATCGTCGTTCGCGGTCCGGTCCATACGCGCAAGGCGATGGATCTTGCCGTCGCAGCCGAGATGGGGGAGAGTTTACGCCCCGTCACCGGATCGTGCAGGCTCACGCTACCGTCGACCTTTCGAACCTCGGTCACGGCATCGCCGTCAAGCGAGCGTGTCGTTACCGCTGCAAGAGTGCCGTCATTTGGGGCCCATGCCGGGAGCGGGGCGTCGGCGGGCAGCGCCTCCTGTTCACGTGAAACGACATGTTCGGAGCGAACTTCTTCCAGGTCGAGAAACGACATGAGGGCACCGGTGGCCATCCACAAGAGGACCTGGACACCGACGAAAATCGCCAGCCATTTGTGGATCTTGCTGCCGAGCACATGCAGGCGCAGCTTCAGCGACGACGTTGCCATCCGGTGCTACCTCTTCGAAAGCCGTAATCAGTTGCGCGGCGCGCGCGACGAGGAATGGTACTGGACGATTCTCCACCCGTCCGCGTCATGAGCAAGCACCGATGTTGCCACGCCGTCGCGCTCGATCACCCGGCCATCGCTAAGTTCGATGCGATAGCCATACGTCTCATAGGCATGGGCCATGTGCCCCATCCGAGTGACGGTCAGCGTGGGGTCGGTAAAGGTGAAGCTCACGATCGCGTCGAGCTCGGGTCCGAGATGATGCTCCATGTAGTTGGCGAAACTTCCTTCGGCCTTGCCATTTTCGAAAATGGCCGAGTCCTCGGCGAAGAGCGCGCGCATTGCCTGCGCGTTGCGCGCTTCGAGAGCGGTGCGATAGGCCTTGAGGGTTTCTTCTGCGCCCGCGACATCGTCCGCCGAAGCGCCCATCGCGTGCATCTGGTGGTTCGCATGGGAAGAGTGCTCCATCTGCTGCGCGAAAACCGGCACGGGTATCATCGCGGCAACAAGCGCGGTCGCTCCGATGCGCGTCAAAGTCTTGGTCATAGAATTACTATCCTTTTTTGAGATTTCAGAACCAGAATCGCACGCCAACGACATAATTGGTGACGCTCGGATCCTCTCCGGCGGCACGCGCAAAATCCGCGCTGTCGCCGATGCGCCATTCCTGCGAAACACCGACATAGGGTGCGAACTCACGTGCGAACTCGTAGCGCAGACGCAGGCCCGCCTCGATCCGGTCGAGACCGGCTCCGATGCCAAGCTCCGGAATGTTTTGCGCCGAAAGCGCGAGTTCGGCTCTTGGTTGGAGGATCAATCGCTGCGTGATGCGCTGGTCGAGTTCGCCCTCGATCCGCGCGGTCACATCGCCCTTGGTGGATACGAATGCCGCGGCATCGACCTCGAAGCGGTACGGCATGAGGCCTTGGATACCGATCACTGCGTGCGTGCGTTCCGGGCCGGTCAGGTCCTGGCGAACACCCGCCTGGAAATCGAAGAAGGGCGCAATGGCGCGACTCCAGAGCGCCTGGACCTCGGCGCCTTCTATGGGTTCGCCAAAGCTGCCCTCACCCTCGGACTTGAACCAGAATTTGTCGATGTCGCCGCCATAATATCCCTGGATGTCCCACAGATATCCATCCTTCCCCTCGCGGGCGCGGTACTCGAGCCGGTCGCCCTGAAACCAGAAGCGCATTCCTCCGTCGGTCTCGCGGACAAGCTCGCGGCGCGCTTCGTTCATGGCTTCCTCGCCCCAGATGGCGACCGCCGCGCGCGCTGGGCCGCTCCCTGCTTCTGGAGGAGGCGGCAGCAGCGGGATATCATCGTCCGAGCCCATCTGCATCGCCGAATGGTCCATGCCCTGCCTGTCCTGCGAAGGCGTCTCCCCATGGTTCATCTGGCTGTGATCCATCTGCCCATGGTCCATCGACGAACTGGCCTCCGCCTGACCCATCTCGCCGTGATTCATCTGCGAATGATCCATCGCGCCTTCGGCGGGCTTGCCCTGCGGCATCGAGCCGTGATCCATTCCTTCATGACTTTCGGGCGATGCCTGTGGACGGGCAGCGTCCACAGGCATTGTCATGCCAGAATGGCCATCCTGAGCGGTCATCGCACCATGATCCATGGTTGAGTGATCCATCTGCGAGCGGTCCATGGCGGCTTCAGGTTGAGCAGCCGGTTCGCATGCTCCATCTGCAACCGGATGCCCCATCGCGCGATGGCGCTCGGCTTCTTCCTCGCACTTCGTCTTCGCGTCAGCCTGCGCCTCGGCGCTTTGCTGCGGCTCCGCCGGCGAATGACCGGCATGCTGCGCCGCCGCGGGGGAGGCGAGAACTGAGCCGGCTGCGACCGATGCGAGCAGGCTGACAATACGAATTTTCATGCTTCGCTCCCGTCGGGATTGGCGACCGTGACGATCTGAAACATCCCGGCATGCATGTGGTAGAGAAGGTGACAGTGGAAGGCCCAGTCGCCCGGCTCGTCCGCCGTCAGGTCGAACTGCGCGCTGCCACCCGGCTGCAGGATTACCGTGTGCTTGAGCGGTTGACGATCGGCCGGCGCGCCATTGACCAGCTCGAAGAAATGACCGTGCAAGTGAATGGGGTGCGCCATCATCGTGTCGTTGACGAGCTTCACGCGCACGCGCTCGTTATAGGCGAAACGGATCGGCTCGTCTGAGACGGCGGAGAACTTCTTGCCGTCGAACGACCACATGTAGCGCTCCATATTGCCGGTCAGATGAATTTCCATTCGCCGTGACGGCGTGCGGCCCTCGCGGTGCGGCGTCAGAGCGCGCAGCTTGCGATAGTCGAGCGTGCGATGCGGCACATCGGCGAGACCGACGCCGGGATCGCCCATACGGTCGACCGGGTTCATCGAGACCATGTCGAGACCGGGACCGACCTTCACATCGGGTGGCAGGAGCGAGGTATCGCGCATCTGCATGCCCGACATTCCGGCCATGCCTGCCATCTCGGATTGGCCGGACGAACCATGGTCCATCCCCGCCATGTCGCCGCCACTTCCATGGTCCATACCCGACATGCCGGCATCGCCAGACGAGCCGTGGTCCATGCCGCTCATGCCCATGTCGGCCATGGTCAGGAGCGGCGGATCGCGCAGCGGCGGAATGGCGGCGCGCGCGCCGGGTGCGCTCGCGAGTGTGGCAATACCCATGCCCGAGCGGTCCATCGACTCAGCGACCAGCGTGTAGGCCTGTTGCGCGCCCGGCGTCACGACGACGTCATAGGTCTCGGCCACGCCGATCTGGAACTCGTCGACCTCAACCGGCTCGACGTTCTGCCCGTCCGCCTGAACGATGGTCATCGGCAGGCCGGGAATGCGAATATTGAAGAAGGTCATGGCGCCTGCATTGATGAAGCGCAGCCGCACGCGTTCGCCCGGGCGGAAGAGGTATTCCAGATTGTCGAGCGGGCCATGGCCATTCAGAAGGTAGGTATAAGCCGCGCTCGACACGTCGAGGATGTCGGTCGGCATCATGCGCATTTTCGCCCACATCCGGCGATCTGCGCCCGAAAGCGGATAATCGTCGGTCCAGGTATTCTGGTTGTAATTGAAGTAGCCCTCGCCCTTCTTGAGCTTGTCGAAAATCATATGCGGGGACATGGCGCTGAATTCGCTCAGCACCACGATATATTCGCGGTCGGCCCGAACCGGATCGGGTCCGGCGGGATCGACCACGATCGCGCCGTAATGCCCGGCCTGCTCCTGCAGGCCGCTATGCGAGTGCCACCAGTAGGTACCCGACTGGCGAACCGGAAATTCGGCGGTGAAGGTCTCTCCCGGCTTGACACCGGGGAAGCTCACGCCAGGCACTCCGTCGAGCTGAAACGGCACGAGCAGGCCGTGCCAGTGGATCGAGGTATCTTCCTCGAGCTGGTTATGGACATTGAGCCGGACGGTCGTGCCTTCCTTCAAACGCAACAGGGGGCCGGGGATCGTGCCGTTGACGGCAATGGCCCCGCCGCGCCTGTTGCCAGTCGCGAAGGCCGATCGGGCAACGGTGAGGTCGATATTCGGCCCGGACACCTCGTCCAGCCCCTTGCGGGCGTTACCTGCCAGGATGTCCGCACCGCGCGCCCAGGCGGGCATTGCCCCGGCAAGGCCAAGCAGCCCCATGCCTCCTGCTCCGGCTCCGAGAAACTTGCGTCGATTGACGGCGATCATAATGGGCTCCTGAATTGGCATCTACCGACATTTACGCGTGCGCATGTACAACCCCTCAAAGTATTTGGAAGCGCTCCTTCAATCTGATGCGCGCGCGGTACACGCGGGTTTCGATCGCCTTTTCGCTCGTGCCCAGAAGTTCGGCCGCCTCGGCCTGGCTTCGTCCTTCGATAGTGACGAGCACTAGCGCTTCACGCAGCCGCACGGGCATGCGTGCGATTTCAGCCTGGACGCACGTGAGCTCGTCCCTCGAAACAGCCAGCGCTTCAGGTCCGGGAAGGTCGTCGGCCACGGAGTGGAGTTCCTCGTGGCCTGACAGCCCGAAAAAGCCCGCAACCTTGCGCCTGCGCAAACGGTCCCGGCAGCGGTTGAGGACGACAGTTGTCAGATAGGGGCCGATCGGCCTTTCCGGATCGAGCCGATGGCGCGTCAGCCATACCGAAGCGAGGCAGTCCTGCACGACGTCCTCCGCCTGAGAAGGAGAGGAAAGCATCCGTGTCGCGAGCGCGAGAAGTCGGCCCGTTTCATGCTCGACGAGCTTGCTGAAAGCCCGCTTGCTTCCGGCCCTCGCCTGCGAAACAAGGGCCTTATCCGGAATACCCCCCGCCCCTGTCATGGCGCCTCAGTCGCGCGGGTCGCGGGTGAGGGCGTCGGAGACCTTGCGGTCGAACTGGCGTTGCTGATCGGGTTCGAGAATTTCCCGCATATCGAAGACATGGCGCACCGTTGCCTTCTGCAGATCACCCATGCGCGCATGCACCTCGTCGATCGCGGCCGAAACCTCGGGACCGTACTCGTGCTCATTTTCCATCGCCTGGGCGAGCCGGGCATTGGCTGCGCGCGCCGATCCTTCGAGCCGTGCCCTTTCGACCCCGAAACGGCCCTCGAGAGCATCGAGACGCTGCTCCTGGTCGGTCGTCAGGGTGAGCTCGTCATGCACGAATTCGTGGAGGCCGGAGTCGGCTTCGTGATTGGCCCAGCGGTCTGCGGCAATCGCGCCGAGGCATCCAGCGATCGCTGCGAGAAGCACCGCGAGAACGATATGGGTCGTTTTCAAACCTTACTGCTCCACATGAAGGAGCGCCGATGGGGACAGCTGTTCGCCGAGGATCAGGCTCTCGCCGAAAGGCGCGGAAGAGGTGCCATAGCCCACGGGCCAACCGCTCGTTCCTGCGCCGGCCCCGAGCCCGACGACGAACAGACCGACGAACAGCGCCGTCCGGCGGCGTCGGTCAGCGATTTCGCCAAGCTGTCCGGCGCGCTGCCAAACACCATCCATGAAGTCGGCAGGGACCTCGTTGGCGGCAGTGGCGGAAAGAGTTCCGAGCACAGCATCAAGAGAGTGATCGTCACGCATCTCAAAAACTCCGGTGGGTTGCACGTGTCCTATACGCGCTCACCTGCAATATCCCTTAAACTTCTTTTTTTGAGGGGATGTGCGCCGCCATACGTAATCGAGACGGGTCTGTCAGAATAGGATCGAACCCGGGATGAATGGGAGCGAAGTCGTGCGTAATATCACCACGCCTGAAGATCGCGGCGAATTCACGCCCCTGCTCGGCAAGAGCTTTCTGACGCCGCTTTACGACCGGGCGATCGGTCTGTTCACTCGCGAATATCTCTGGCGACAAAAGATCGTCAGAGAGCTGCATCTTGCCCCAGGCGACCGGGTGATCGATGTTGGCAGCGGAACCGGCACTCTTCTCAAGGCCTTGATGGTGGATTGCCCGGAAGCCGGCCTGATCGGTGTCGAGCCCGACCCGGAGGCGCTCGCGCTTGCACGGCGCAAGTTCGGCGCGGGAGCCGATCTCATCAAATGGCACAATGGCTTTCTCGAAAGCCTCGAACTGCCTGCCGGTTGGCAGCCAAACAAGGTCGTCAGCAGCCTTGTCCTCCATCAGGTTCCCTTGCGCGAGAAACAGGCAATCCTAGAAACCATAGAAAGCTTGCTTGTACCAGGCGGTACCGTCTTGATCGCCGATTACATGAAGCAGGATAGCCCACTCATGCGGACCCTCTTCCGGGCGACCGTCCAGTCGCTCGACGGTGTTAGCGACACGCAGCCCAGCGCCGACGGCGAAGTCGAAAAGCTATTCGCCGAAATCTTCACCGAGCCACGCCTGCTTGACCGGATTCCGACGGTGACCGGGACGATCTCGCTTTGGCGCGGATACAAGAAAGGAATTGCACAATGATTTGGAAAAAGCCTTCGCTTCTCCGGCGACCGATTAGCGGCGCGGCCTTGCTCGTCCTGGCAGCCTGCTCGAACGTGGCTCAGGCAGCGACCTATACGATGTTCCGGGATCCTGGATGTGGATGTTGTCTGAACTGGGCAGGCCATGTCGAAGATGGGATGAACACCAAGGTGGCATCGGTCGACAGCGAGGACATGGCGGCGATCAAGACCGCGCGCGGCGTACCGGAAGAATTGTGGTCGTGTCATACGATGGAGGTCGATGGATATATCATCGAAGGTCACGTGCCTGCCGAAGCCGTCGCCCGACTTTTGCGCGAACGGCCCGCCGGCGTTGCTGGCCTCGCGGTTCCGGGAATGCCTCTGGGATCGCCCGGCATGGAAGCCGGAAACCGGATCCAGCCTTACGAGGTCATCGCCTTTGGTCCGACCGGACAGAGCGTCTTCGCGTCCTTTCCGTGAGGGTGTGGAACCACACCATGCGTCACCGTGAAAGGGATGCAGGTGATGAGGATTAATTGCGGGAAGCGACACAGAACCCGGCAAAGCCGGGACAAGCGGTAAGAAGCCTATCGAACTTCTCGCAGGGTCCGGGCCTGGCTGCCCCCACCGTCCCGGACCCGTCCAGTTGTATGATTTTAGCACGCACGAAGTGGGAGAAATGCGATGGTCAGAGGCTCAATCACAAACGCGGTGCTCGCATGGGGCTGGACGCTCAGCATATTGCTCCTTGTCAGCTATCTCCTATGCATTGCCTTCGGAGTCCTCGCACCCGAGCGGTTCCACATGCACGAAGCCTGGGCTCCCTTGCTGCCATGGTTCGAATGGCTAACGCCGCGCGGGTTCCTCGCCGGAGCGGTGGGGAGCTTTCTCTATGGCTGGTACATCGCACTCATTGCGGTTCCGCTCTATCGGTATTTCCGGAGGCGAACTGGTAATTCGGTGTGATTTCCCGACGCCCTTCGCGGGAAAAGACGCTTTGCACGCAAAGCCAGTAGCCGGGATGCCCGGAAAGACGAAGAAAGGGAGTGCGCGATCTACAGGACAAAGCCTTCACAGAGCGCTCGAACGCTAACCGCCCATGCGGTCCTCGGTGCTGCCCTCGGCATCACGATCCTCCATCCGGTAACCACGCTCGTCTTCTGGTACGAGTTCGGTCCGTCGCATGACACCGGCAGCAATACTGCCATTGAGTTCATGATCGGCCGGCTGGTCAATGCTTTCGCGTTCGAAATGCTTCCCATGAGCGCCATCTACGCGGTGATCGGCGGCGCCCTTGGTCTGGGATTTGGCATGTATCACATGCGGCTGGCGCGGGCTCAGTCCAAGGTACTTTTTCTCGAACGCGAACTCGACGAGGAGTTGCCGCTTCTTATCGCACGCGGCGAGGGCGAGCGATTGGAATTCAAATCGTCCTTGCGATGGGACAGGCGTGAGAACCGGGTCAACCGGTCGCTCCAGCAGGTCGTACTCAAAACGGTTGCCGGCTTTCTCAACCATGAGGGCGGGACGCTGCTTATCGGGGTCGGAGACGATGGGAACATCACTGGCATTGAAGCCGATATGCAGACACTCAAACACGCCAATCGCGATGGGTTCGAGCGCCTTCTGATGGACCTCGTGAAGGATGGTTTCGGCGGACACGCGTGCGCTTTGGTCCATTGCCGCTTTCACGGCGTGAAAGAGAAGACGGTGTGCCGCGTTATCGTCGAAAGGAGCAATGACCCCGTCTATCTCGAGGAGGGAGGTACCGCACGCCTGATGTTACGTATAGGGAACAGCACGCGTGAGCTCGATGTGCGCGAAGCGCAGGCACATCTGCGCAATCGGTCTCCCGACCGATCCTAATCTCGCCGCAGGCCCGTGAAATTGATCGAACAGCGCCCGACAGCTTTCGCGAGATCCGCTAACGGTATGACAACCCGCAGTACGCGGGCGTGGGGCGTTGCTTCATACGGACGCACGCGCGATCGAAGAAAATGCACGGAAACCGTACGCCATGCCTCGTCCAACAGCTCTATTTGCGGAAGGCACGCGCCCTCATCAAACTTTTTTTGAGGGATGAGGCGCTGCGCAACGTACTGCTTGTCGTGATGTTTCTCGGACGTGAGGACATCGACAGGGGAAAGATTTGCAGACTGGTGGCGATAACCAACACGGCGAGAGCACGGGCTCGATAACGCTTCTGGGCGGTGTAGCGATGGGGACCGGCGTCATGATCGGCGCAGGTATCTTCGCACTGACGGGCCAGATTGCCGAACTGGCTGGACCGCTTTTTCCGCTCTCCTTCATAGCCGGCGCTCTGGTCACTTCGCTCGCCGCCTACAGCTACATCAAGATGTCGAACCGCTGGCCCTCCTCCGGCGGCATCGCGATGATCCTTCAGAAAGCCTACGGACCGGGCGTCGTTGCAGCCTCGGCATCGCTTCTTATGGCGCTTTCGATGGTAATCAACGAAAGCCTCGTCGCTCGGACCTTCGCGACCTATGCTCTGCGGCCTTTCGGACTCGAGAGCAGCGGCATTCTGGTCTCCGCCGCAGCGCTTGCGCTCATCGTCTTCGCCTATTTCGTGAATGCCGCCGGCAACAAATCGGTCAGCGGGTTCTCACTCGTCATGTCAGCGATCAAGATCGGCGGCATCGCCCTCTTCGCGATTTCTGCGATCTGGGCCAGCGGATTTTCGAACGGGGCCTTCTCAGAGTCAGTCGCGCTCTCGGGCCTCGACGCGCTGCTCGCGTCGGTCGCCTTCTCGATCCTCGCTTTCAAGGGTTTCACCACTATCACCAACAGCGGCGGCGAAATCATCGATCCGCACCGGAATGTCGGTCGGACCATCATCATTTCGATCGCAGTATGCGTGGTCGTCTACCTTCTCGTCGCGGTGGCGGTCGGTGCCAGCCTCAGCACGTCAGAAATAGCTGAGGCGCGCGATTACTCGCTTGCGGCAGCTGCGCGCCCCGCGCTCGGAGAGCTTGGCTTCTATTTCACAGTTGCAATCGCCATCGCCGCCACGACCTCGGGTGTCATTGCCAGCGTTTTCGCCGTTTCGCGAATGCTGACCATGCTAACCGAAATGAAGATGATCCCGCATAGCCATTTTGGCATGAGCGGACCGATCCGCAGTCACATGTTGGTCTATACCGTCGTGATCGCCGGCACGCTCGCGGTCCTGTTCGATCTTTCGCGGATCGCTTCGCTCGGAGCGTTTTTCTATCTCGTGATGGATATGCTCGTCCATTGGGGCGTGCTGCGCGGTTTGCGGGAAGAGATAGGCGCGCGCGCCTGGATCCTCTGGTTGGCCCTCGTGGCAGACGGCGTAGTCCTGACGGCTTTTGCCCTCGCCAAGCTCAAAACCGACCCCGCGGTCGTCGCCTATGCGGTCGCAGGCATCGCCGCAGTGTTCGCAGCCGAATGGTTCTATCTCCGTCGGAATACTGCGTTGCGTCAAATGCCCGCCACACACGATGGAGATCATCGATGATCGCCGCGCTTGTCCTTTCCATTGCGCTTTTTCTGACCTCGGTCGGCGCGCATCTGTCGATTCTCGGTGTCGGGCGTCGCATGCTGGACGCACGCCGCGACTTCTCCGCCAAGCTTGCTGTCGTACTTCTTGTCCTGGCATCGCACCTGCTTGTCGCGACGCTTTTCGCTGCCGGTTTCTGGCTGGCTGCAGAGCTGGACCTCGGCGGGTTCGACAAGACACCGGCGATGAGTGCGATGGACTATTTCTATTTCTCGCTGATCAACGTGACTACGCTGGGGCTCGGTGACATCTACCCGACCGAGCACCTGCGCGTCATTGCCGGCGTCGAAGCCTTGACAGGCTTCGCGCTCATCAGCTGCTCGGCACAACTGTTCTGGACCATGATGAAGGAAGGAGAAAACGCGTGACTGAGAACACATCCCACTCGGACAAGGGAGGGGGCGGCAACTACTGGCGGTTCATGGCCATGGTATCGACCTCGACCGTGATCATGTTCTTCCTGATGTATGCCAACAGCTTCGACGTGGACGACGTGTTCTGGAGCGAGACGCGCTTCTGGATGATGTTCGTCATGGGCGCGATGATGATGATTGTCATGCTGCTCTTTATGTGGGGCATGTACAAGGACCGGACCAAAAACTTCATCATCCTGGGTGTCGGGGCCGTCGTTTTCGCGCTCGCGCTATGGCTCGTACGCAGCCAGACCACGGTCGACGACACCGAATACATGGCCGCAATGATTCCGCACCACTCGATCGCGATCATGACCAGCGAGAGGGCGAGCCTGAAGGATTCGCGTGTCCGCGAACTCGCGCAGGCCATCATCGTCGCCCAGCGGCGTGAGATCGCCGAGATGAAATATCTCATCCAGGACATCGAGAAGAACGGTCCGCGCACCGAAGAACGCCTGCCCGAGGAGATGCAGCAATGAACAAGATCGCAATTCTGACGCTTGCAGCCCTCCCGCTGGCGGCCTGCAATACCAACACCGCGATCGGCAATGACCGCGAAGCACAGCTCGATCCTCCGGCAACGGCGGCGCCAATAGAGAGCGCCGTGAGTGCTCTTGCCAACCTCAGTCCCGGCCTGATGTTGCCCGAAACGATGAGCGATGCGGACCTGACCGCGCTGGGAGCCGAGAATACTTGCCAGTTCCGCCTGACCGAGGTCGCGTTTCCGTCGTTCGTCTACGACAACAGCGGTCGCGGAGCGATCAAGATCAACGGCAAGCTGATCCCCGTCACGGCCAGCGCCTCGGGCGTCTACGCGAACGGCGAGCTTCGGATCCGTACGCGCCTTCTCGAGGACGAAGGTGACGCGGGCCTGCAGATGCAAGAGCTCATCGTCGCCGGCCCCCGGATGAAGGACGAGTTCGGATTCTGGGGCTACACGACCTGCGGCATCGGCAAGGCGTGAAGACGCGCGAGCGGGCGCCGGCAGCCGCCGGCGCCCGCTGCATGATGACGATCGGCCCAGCACGGGCCGCCAAGTTTCATGATGAGGTACGACAGTGGAAGCTCAGCCCGCGAACCCCGCATCACCCATTGCCGTCTTCGGTGCCGGAGGGAAGACCGGAACGGAAATACTGCGTCATGCGGTCGGTAAGGGCATCAAGGTTCGAGCGTTTGACCATACCCTGCCCGAGCCATCAGACCGAATTGATAATGTCGAGTACTTTCAGTGCGATGTCCTCAATGACCACTTCAGCAGTGAGCTCGAGGGTTGTCATTCTGTCATTTCCGCACTCGGTATAGGATTTAGCCCATCCACGGCGATCAATCCGCCTCCGCTCTATACGGAGGGGACCCGCAAGCTGGTGGAAGAGATGTCGGCGACCGGCATTTCCCGGATCGTCGTGATATCGGCGGCATTTGTCGAGCCGCAGCCCAGCGTTCCGGCCTGGTTCGAGCTCACAGCAAGACCAACCTTGCACAATATTCTCGAACAGATGCGCGCGATGGAAGACCTTCTGGAGCGCGCGAAAGGCCTGGAATGGACGGCTGCGCGACCGGGCTGGCTCCTGGACGAACCCTATACGGGTGAGGCCGTGATTACCGATGAGCGCCTTGCTGAGGGTTGCTTTCGCTGCAGGCACGCTGACCTCGCAGCGGCGATGCTCGAATTTGTCTGCGAGAGCACTTGGATCAACGCCAAGCCCGCTATCGCCCGGCCGGAAGCGGAACACTTCGAGAGCATCACAGCGCTGAAAGCCCAACTCGGAATCGACTGAGGGGAAAGTCGTATGTTCAAGAAGCGTCTGGCGATAATCGGGACGGGTTGCGATGACCCTGAGGCTTGGCGCCGCCTGCGTGACCTTGTTTTGATAGCGGCAAAGCTTTAGGTGAATGTGATGCGAGCCTTGCGGACCCTAGGACTGCTTTTGATCGCCTGCGGGCTATTCGTCCAGTCGGCCGCGAATGCATCTGCTCCGCTTCGGATCGTCGATGCAGGCGAAACGGCCTGCGCCGAGATGAAAATGCTGGCGGGCGCGGCTTCGAAGGATGATCGCCGCCCTGCGCCTTGCAAGAACCTTCGGTTGGATTGCCTGGTGGCACTCGGTTGCATAGCGCCGCTCGCTCCTGGCGGCGATGCACCCTTGGTGCGAGAAATGCCGGCGCAGGCTAATCAATTCAGCGGTTTGGTCTCCAAATCGCTCGCAGCCACAGGGCTCGGGCCAGAACCGCCACCTCCGCAACTCCAGGCATGACCCGCGCACCGGTTTAGGGCTGCGCGCTCCTGCCTCTGGATGAACGGCCTGCGCTCAACGCGGGCCGCTGATCCGGACCGCGTGTCTAACGCGCTTCTTTGCGGATGAACGATCATGAAACGAATAAGCTGGACCGCGCTTCCGGTCCTGCTGGCCTTCGCGCCGGCGAGTAATGCCCAGTCGGTAGGCTATGAAGAAGCTTTGCGAGCAGCGGCGAGCGACCAGCCGCAGATTCGAACGAGCGAGCTGCGACTGGCAGCCCGGCGGGAGAGAGCCGACGCTGCCGATGAACTGCCTGACCCGCGCCTTCGCGCGGGCATCCAGAACCTGCCGGTAAGCGGGCCGGCTGCGTTCGGGGTGGGTCGCCAGCTCCCAACGCAAATCCAAGTCGGTATCGAGCAGGAAATTCCCAATCTCGCCAAACGCCGGGCACGGTTTGGAATGGCGGACGCCGACATCGACCTTGCCGCAGCACAGTTGCATCAAACCCGATACAGGGTGCGCGTCGAAGCAGGAATGGCATGGATATCGTTGGCTTATGCCCAACAGGCTCTGACTGCCGCCGAGGATGCGCTTGCTGAAATCGAGAGGCTCGTGCCCCTCGCGCGCAGTTCTGTCGCCGCCGGTTCAGCCAGACCGGCCGAAAGTCTCGAAATGCGCCGTGCCGTACTCGATGTCGAAGACATGCGGACCAGAATCGAAGCCGACCGAGAGGCCGCTCAGGCCATACTGTCGCGCTATACCGCTCTGCCGAATGCTACCGCGGCGGGAACCATCCCTTCGACCGATCTCGATCCCGAAGGTTTGCGGGCTATGCTGCAAAGCAATCCGGAACTTGGCGTGGCGCTTGCGCAGGTCCGTCAAGCGGAAGCGAGAAGCGAACTCGCCCGATCCGAAAGGCGTCCGGATTTCGGCGTCAACGTGAGTTATGGGCGGCGCGATCCCGACTTCGGCGATGTGGTTTCGGTCATGGGTTCGATCACACTCCCAATTTTCGCCGGTCGACGGCAGAACCCGCGTATAGCCGCCGCCGAAGCGGAAGCGGCTGCGGCACAGTCGGCCCGAGCCGACCGGCTGCGTGAACTCGAAGCCCAGTTCGAGACCGATCTCGCCGCATGGCGCAGCGCTTATCGACAATGGCAGCGCGCGACGGACGAATTGCTCCCGCTAGCCGAGAGCCGCGTGCACCTCGAGCGAGCAAGCTTCGCCGCTGGCCGGGCGGAACTGCTCGATGTCATCGACGCTATCAAAACGCTTGCCGTGCTGCGGGTGGACATTCTGCAACGCGAGGAGGCGACCGTCGAAGCCGCCGCGAACCTGCGACTGACCTATGGGGAGTATGGCCGATGAGAGCCGCAATGGGAGCCGCGTGGGACAGGCTGTCGCCGCGCCAGAAATCCTGGACGATGGCAGGCACAATCGCGCTCATCAGTCTTGCCGCCGGCTATGGTCTCTCGCAGCTCGGTGAAGGCCAGGGTGGTGCGAGCAATATGGGCGGTGGTGCGACCGAATGCGAGGAGGTCCTTTACTGGTACGACCCGATGGTGCCGGGGCAGCACTTCGACGAGCCGGGCAAGTCGCCCTTCATGGATATGCAGCTGGTGCCAAAGTGCGCGGGCGAGGAGGCCACCGCAGGCGTCAGGATCGATCCCGGCCTGGTCCAGAATTTCGGCATCCGCACCGCCGAAGCCGAGTACGGTGTTCTCGAGCCGGAAGTAACCGTCACAGGCGTTCTGGCCTACAACGAACGCGACGTCGCGATCGTCCAGCCACGTGCGGGAGGCTATGTCCAAAGAACCTACGGCCGCGCACCCGACGATGTCGTCGGACGGGGCGCGCCGCTCGCGGATATCCTGGTTCCCGAATGGGGCGGAGCGCAGCGGGAGTATCTGGCCGTCCTGAATAGCGGTGATGAAGAACTTGCGCAGGCCATGCGCGAACGCATGCGCCTTTTGGGCATGCCTCCAGGCCTGATCTCATCGGTAGGGCGCAGTGGACGTCCGCAGTCCACGATCACCGTTACCGCGCCGATTGGAGGTGCTATCACATCGCTCGGCGTGCGACCGGGGATGACAGTCATGGCCGGACAGACGCTCGCCGAGATAACCGGTTTCTCACCGATCTGGCTCGAAGCCGCGGTGCCTGAAACGCAGGCGGCGAATGTACGCGTCGGGCAACCTGTCAGCGCGACGCTGACCGCATTCCCCGAGGAACGCTTCTCCGGGCCCATCATCGCTATCCTGCCGAGCGCGCAGGATGCAAGCCGTACGATCACCGTTCGTGTGCAACTGCCCAATGCATCCGGGCGCCTCAAGCCGGGCATGTTCGCGCAGGTATCCCTGACCCCGGACACACGCCGCGCGCTGCTGGTACCGTCCGAAGCGGTTATCAGGACCGGACGTCGAACCATCGTGATGGTGAAGCAGGACGAGGGCGGTTTCATGCCCGCCGAGGTCCGGATCGGCCGTGAGGCAGGTGGCAAGACGGAAGTTCTGGCCGGTCTGTCGGCAGGTGAAGATGTTGTGACGTCGGGCCAGTTCCTGCTCGACTCCGAGGCAAGCCTGGCCGGGCTCGATGTCCGCCCGATTGAACAGGGCAGCCGAGAGCAGGGAAATGAAGCCGAAAAGACGACTTTCAGTGCGATTGGAACCATCGAGAGAATCGCCGATGGCTCGGTGACGCTGCGCCACGGGCCTGTCCCGCGGCTCGACTGGCCCGCCATGACGATGACCTTCCGTACGAAGAGCGCGGCGCAAATGCGTGGGCTCGACAAGGGAGTCAGGGTCCGTTTCACCTTCATCCAGGAGGATGAAGGCCCCCGGATCGAGACCATCGGGAGGGCCGGACAATGATTGCTCGGATAATCGATGCCTCGATCGCCAACCGCTTGTTCATCGTTCTTGCCGCCATCGCGGTGACATTGGGCGGCGTCTGGGCAGTACGCACGACGCCGGTCGACGCGCTGCCTGATCTGTCCGACGTACAGGTTGTGGTCCGGTCCAATTATCCGGGGCAGGCTCCCCGGATCGTCGAGGACCAGGTCACCTATCCGCTGGCGACGACCATGCTGTCGGTGCCGGGTGCGAAAACCGTTCGCGGCTATTCGATGTTTGGCGACAGCTATGTCTATATCATCTTCGAGGACGGAACCGACCTCTACTGGGCGCGCTCGCGCGTGCTCGAATATCTCAACCAGGTGCAAAACCGCCTGCCCGATGGTGTGACGAGCACGCTCGGTCCCGATGCCACCGGGGTCGGCTGGATCTACGAATATGCGCTGGTCGATCGCACCGGCGGTCATGACCTTGCCGGGCTACGCAGCCTGCAGGACTGGTTTCTGCGCTACGAACTCAAGACGATCCCCGGCATTGCCGAGGTCGCCAGCGTTGGCGGAATGGTCAAACAGTACCAGATCGTGCTCGACCCTTACCGGATGGCATCGCTGGGCGTGACCCACGCCGAGATCGTGAGCGCCATCCAGTCCGCCAACCAGGAAGCGGGCGGCTCGATCGTCGAGATGGGCGAAGCCGAATATATGGTTCGCGCCTCAGGCTATCTCGGTAGCCTCGACGATTTTCGGCAAATTCCGCTTCGCACCGCGAGTGGCGGCGTTCCGGTCACGCTGGGCGACGTAGCGTCCATCCAGCTCGGCCCCGAACTGCGCCGAGGCATCGCCGAGCTCAATGGCGAAGGCGAGGTTGCCGGCGGCATCATCGTTCTGCGCCAGGGAGCGGATGCGCGAAGCGCAATCCAGGCCGTGGAGCAAAAACTCGACGAGTTGCAGGCAAGCCTGCCCGAAGGCGTCGAGATCGTCACGACCTACGACCGTTCGCAGCTTATCGACGCCTCAGTCGAGAATTTGACCCATAAGCTGATCGAGGAATTCATCGTCGTGGCGCTCGTTTGTGCGGCGTTCCTCTGGCACGCACGCTCGGCACTCGTCGCCATCATAACCCTGCCACTCGGCGTGCTGGCCGCTTTCATCGTGATGCGCTTCCAAGGCGTCAATGCCAACATCATGTCGCTGGGCGGCATCGCCATCGCGGTCGGCGCGATGGTCGACGCCGCGGTGGTCATGATCGAGAACGCGCACAAGCATCTCGAGCGATGGGAGCACGAGAATCCAGATACCGTGCTCGCTGTGAAGGAGCGCTGGCGGATCATCGCCGACGCATCGAAGGAAGTGGGACCAGCGCTGTTCTTCAGCCTGCTGATCATCACGCTGTCCTTCCTCCCTGTCTTCACCCTGCAGGCGCAGGAAGGTCGGTTGTCCGCTCCGCTCGCTTTCACCAAGACCTATGCCATGGCGGCTGCGGCGATCCTCTCGGTAACACTTGTCCCGGTGATGATGGGCTGGCTGATCCGCGGCAAGATCCCCTCTGAAGATTCCAACTTTCTCAACCGCTGGCTGACGAGGATCTATCGCCCGGGGCTCGATTGGGTCATGCGAAGACCCAAGGCGACGCTCGCGATCGCGGCGATGATCTTCCTGACCACCGCGATCCCTTTCACCAGGCTTGGCGGCGAGTTCCTCCCCCCGCTCGACGAAGGCGATCTGCTCTATATGCCGAGCGCCTTGCCTGGCCTATCGCCCGGGGAAGCGTCCGCGCTGCTGCAGCGCACCGATCGCTTGATCAAGTCGGTCCCGGAAGTGGAAACGGTCTTCGGCAAGGCGGGGCGCGCCGATACGGCGACGGATCCGGCTCCCCTGACGATGTTCGAGACGACGATCCGCTTCAAGCCACGCAAAGAGTGGCGCGAGGGAATGACTCCCGATCTGCTCGTCGAGGAACTCGACCGGGTCGTCCGCGTGCCGGGCCTCGCCAATGTGTGGGTTCCGCCAATCCGTAACCGGATCGACATGCTCGCTACCGGGATCAAGAGCCCGATCGGGGTGAAGGTCTCAGGAGACGACCTTGCACAGATTGAACGCGTGGCGCTCGAGGTGGAAAGTGTGGCCAAGACGGTTCCCGGGGTCAGCTCGGCATTGGCGGAACGCCTCTCGGGTGGCCGCTATGTCGATGTCGATATCGACCGGATGACCGCTGCGCGATACGGGCTCAACATAACCGACGTGCAGCAGATAGTCTCCGGTGCAGTGGGCGGTGCCAATGTTGCCCGGACGGTCGAAGGCCTCGCCCGCTATCCCATCAATGTGAGGTATCCACGCGAAATCCGCGATAGTGTCGATGAGCTTAGAGCCTTGCCGGTCCTCACGCCGTCTGGCCAGCAGATCACGCTTGGAACCGTAGCGCGGGTCGGCGTCAGCGACGGTCCGCCCATGCTCAAGAGCGAACAGGGCCGGCTGACCAGCTACATCTATGTCGACGTCCGGGGCCGGGATCTCACCTCCGTGGTGGCCGATCTTCAGGAGGCAGTCGCTGCGGGTGTCGATCTGCCCGCCGGGGTCAGCCTGTCCTATGCGGGCCAGTTCGAATATCTGACACGCGCCTATGAGCGGTTGCAGATCGTGGTTCCCGCGACACTGGTAGTCATTTTCCTGCTGCTCTACCTCATCTTCAGGAGATTAGATGAGGCGATGCTCATCATGGGCACCCTGCCTTTCGCGCTCAGCGGCGGTTACTGGCTGCTTTATCTGATGGGCTACAACCAGTCTGTGGCGACAGCGGTCGGCTTCATCGCGCTCGCCGGTGTTTCGGCCGAGTTCGGCGTTGTAATGCTGATCTACCTGAAAGCCGCACTGGAGCGGCGGCAAGGTGACCTGAGCGCTCAAGAAGTGGACGAAGCCATACAGGAAGGCGCGCTCCTGCGCGTGCGACCCAAGGCGATGACCGTTGCAGTCATCCTTGCCGGTCTCTTTCCTATCCTGATTGGCGCGGGTGCGGGCTCGGAGGTCATGAGCCGCATCGCCGCGCCGATGGTCGGCGGCATGATCACCGCCCCGCTCCTTTCCATGTTCCTGCTTCCCGCCGCCTATCTGTTGTTGCGGCGGCCCCGTCCGGAAAAGCCGGCCAACCTTCAAGGAGAAGAAGAATGCGCACCCCAACCTACATGATCCTGCTCGCGGCACCGCTGGCGCTTGCAGCCTGCGACGCTGCAGAGAACAGTGGCGAGGCCCCAGAGAGTATGATGCCTGACAAAATGGCGAACACGGATACCTCGCCCATGTCAGGAGAAATGCCGATGCCGGACGAGACCGGCGGCGAGCAGACAGCCAGCGCGGAGGGAACTGTGACAGCTATCGATCCCGAGGCGGGCACTTTGACCATCGAGCATGGTCCTGTCGAAAGTATCGGATGGCCGGCAATGACCATGGCGTTCGAAGCCGAGGCGCAAATTCTCGAACAGGTCAGTGTCGGTGAGGGGATAGCCTTTGAATTTCGTACTGGAACCGAAGGCAGCGTCGTTACCTCGGTGACACCGCGATAGCACGATGGGTGGGAGGCGCTCGGTTGCGCTGACGCCTCCCACGCAGAAAGAAGGTGAATATGCCACGTATCGACAGGCCCAATTTTCAGGATCGCCGCGACTTTATGAAGAGCGCCGGCCTCGCGGCGACGAGCTTCGCCGTGCTACCGCTCGCGGGATGCGACCCACAAAGTAGGATGTCGCTTGATCAGCGAGGCGCAAGCAAACCCCTCGCCATACCTCGACTAGAGGCAGGTACGATCGAACGGGGCCAGCGGGTCTTTCGCCTGTCCCTTACGCCTGGCGAGAAGGAATTCGTGCCCGGCACGCCGTCACCGACGATCGGTATCGACGCATCCTATCTCGGTCCGACCCTCGAAATGCGCCGCGGCGAACAGGTTCGCTTTCAGATCGACAACAAGCTTGCCGAAGATGCGACCGTCCACTGGCATGGCTTCGAACTTCCCGCTATCGCGGATGGCGGACCGCACCAGCTCATACGGCCCGGCGAGCGCTGGAGCCCGTCCTTCGAAATACGCCAGCGCGCTTCACTTTATTGGTATCATTCGCATCTGCATCGCCGGGCCGGACCACAGGTCTATGCCGGTCTCGCAGCCCCGATCTACGTGCGCGACGAGGAAGAGGATCGCCTCGATCTGCCGAGCCGGTACGGTGTGGATGACATACCGCTCGTCGTGCAGGATCGCGTGATCGACAGCTCGGGCCGCCTCGTCTACCCGCTCAACATGCACTCCCGGATGATGGGGGTGATAGGTGAGCGCATCTATGTGAACGGAACGGCCAATGCCGTTTTCGACGCCGCCGCCGGTCCGCTGCGCCTGCGGCTTCTCAATGGATCAAACGCGCGGTTCTACACCTACTCGCTCGAAGGTGATCGTCCGATGCAACTCATCGCAAGCGATGGCGGCCTGCTTGCCGCACCCCGCGAGATTCGCAGTCTTACCCTTGCCCCGGGCGAACGGGCACAGGTGATCGTCGACATTTCCGAAGGGCGCCCGCTCCGCCTGATCGCCAGCAGCCCCGCCAACGCCATGGGCATGATGGGCGGGCAAGGCACCGGTATGATGGGCGGCGGAATGATGGGAAACCGGGCCGCTAGCGAGAGGCAGGACATCGCGTTTTCGATCCTCGATATACGCCCCTCCAGCGCGTCGACTCCAGTAATGCTCCCGTCCACCCTGGCCGCGCTTGCCGCGCCAGACCCTTCGCTCGCCGTTCGCAGCCGCCGTTTCGTACTCGATATGGGCATGATGGGTCGGGGCATGTCGATCAACGGCCAGACCATGGACATGGATGTCATCAATCAACGCGTACCGGTTGGTCAGTGGGAAATATGGGAAATCGCCAACGCATCGATGATGGCCCATCCCTTTCATATTCATAACGTGCAGTTCCGCTTGCTCGACCGGGACGGTCGGCCTCCGCGGGCGGAAGAGGCGGGCTTTAAGGACACCGTTATCGTCAACCCGCGTGAACAGGTCAGGCTGCTGTTACGGTTCGAAGAGAATACCGATCCCGACAATCCCTACATGTATCACTGTCATATCCTCGAGCACGAGGACGCAGGCATGATGGGGCAGTTCGTGGTCACGGCCAATTAGGGGAGAACGACAGATGAG
>Ga0310345_10001641_pt1 | contig 24421 bp, 26 predicted proteins | sample HC15DNA20500_MG_FD_204667 | JGI IMG/M metagenome (GOLD analysis project Ga0310345, IMG submission 204667) | Marine microbial communities from station ALOHA, North Pacific Subtropical Gyre - HC15-DNA-20-500_MG | ecosystem: Environmental > Aquatic > Marine > Oceanic | place: Pacific Ocean: North... | reverse complement strand
TGGAAGGGAGGGGCTTTTGACGGTTCAATTCTTCGGCTTCTCCGGCTTATCGTACGGCGTGAATTTGCCGAGGAAGCAATAAGCGGCGGAGAAGCCGCCGTTGCGCCCCTGCACGCTGAACCGATCCCGCTCGCATAATTGCGTGCCGAACTGATTGTCGAACACCAGGATATTGTCCCCCACCAGCGGCTGGCAGCGGTCGCGCAAGGTGTTCACCCAGAGCCGCTGACCATTTTCGCGATAGACCAAGTGGCGCTGATCGATCCGCTCGGGGCCCATCAGCCGGTGGGAGTCGATACAGGCGGTCGGCGCGCCGGGAACGCGGCCGGAGATCGCCTCGGCGAGTTCGCGCGACGGCGCTTCCACTTCGGACGCCGCGGTCGCGCCGGCCGCGATCAGCCCGGCGGCGACCGCGAACATCAGCCGCTTCACTTGCGCGCGCGCTTATAGGGGGTGAACTCGCCGAGCGCGCAGCTGCCGGTCTGCACCCGCGAGATCACATCGACCGTGCGGATGATCTGGCCCGAACAGAGCAGCCCGGCCTGATAGTTCACCAGCACCAGCGCGTCGCCACGCTCCGCCCCCTGGCAGCCCGGCGCGCGATTGACGAAAATCTCGTCGCGGCCGAAGCGGTAGAGGATCGTGTCGCCGATCGTGGTGGTATGGTAATCGTCGCGCCGCTCGTTGATGCAGGTCTGCGGCGGGCCGGACGGTTCGAAACCCGCGAGCGCTTTGGCCAATTTGGCCTGGGTGGTCGCCTCGTCGCGCGCTTGCGCGGCGCGTTGCTCCGGCGTGGTCGCGCAGCCGGCGAGCAGGACCAGCAAGCTCATCATCACTCGTCGCATCGTCGGCGCTCCCTTCGGCACGCGATGCCCCCATGGCGCGTGTGTTTAACGCAGCTCAGCCGCGAAAGCCATCCTTCGCCGCGCGCAGCGCCGCCAATTCGGCCGAATTTTCCGCGCGGAGGAACGGGTTGGTCGCCGCTTCCAGGGCGATGCTGGTCGGCACGGTCGGCCGCCCCTCGGCGCGCGCCGCGCGCACCGCCGCCATCCGCGTGGCGAGCGCCGGCTCCTCGGGCGCGAGCGAGAGGGCGAAGCGGCCGTTGCTCTCGGTATATTCGTGCGCGCAATAGACCGCCGTCTCGCCCGGCAGCGCGGCGTAGCGGCGCATATTGGCGAACATCTGCTCGGCGGTCCCTTCGAACAGCCGGCCGCAGCCCATCGCGAACAACGTGTCGCCGACGAAGATCAGCCCCGCCTCCGGGAGATGATAGCTGATATGTCCGGCGGTATGCGCCGGCGTTTCCCACACCGTCGCGACCTGATCGCCGAGCCGCACCGTATCGCCCTCCGCCACCAGCCGATCGGCGGTCGGGATGCGCGTGGCCTCGGCCGCCGGCGCGATCACCGGCACGCCGTGCGCGGCCTTCAGCTCGGCGTTGCCGCCCGTATGATCGGGGTGCCAATGGGTGTTCCAAATCGCGCTCAGCCGCCAGCCGCGCCGCGCCAGCTCGGCCTCCACCGGCGCGGCCTGCGCCGGATCGACCACGATCGTCTCGCCGGATGCTGGATCATGTGCCAGCCAGATATAATTGTCGGACAGCGCCGGGACGCAGACGATCTCGATCGCCATCACCAATGGCCGGTGTTCGGCATCGAGGCCCAGGGCTCCTGCGGCGGCAGATGCCCGTCCTGCAGCAGCTCGATCGAGATGTTATCGGGCGTGCGGACGAATGCCATATGCCCGTCGCGCGGCGGACGGTTGATCGTATAGCCCGCGTCCATAAGCCGCTGGCAGGTTTCGTAGATATTCTCGACCCGATAAGCGAGATGGCCGAAATTGCGGCCCTCGCCATAGGTTTCGCCCGTGCCGCCTTCGGGCGGCCAGTTATAGGTCAGCTCCACCTGCGCCTGCTCGTCGCCCGGCGCGGCGAGGAAGATCAGGGTGAAGCGGCCCGCCGGATTATCGAACCGGCGGACTTCCTTCAGGCCGAGCAGTTCGAAGAATTTCACCGTCTTGTCCGGATCATGGACGCGGATCATCGTGTGGAGATATTTCATTCGGAAATCCCTCGCTGCGGTTCGCGCGCTAGATAGGTGCGAGCGCGCCGCGCGCCAAGCGCCGCTTCAGCGCAGATCGGGCGGGGTCGCCTCGTCCTTCAGCCGCGCGACCAGCGCGTCGAGGCTGAGCACTTCCTGCCGCTCCTGGCCGAGCACGCGCAATGCGACGGTCCCCTCCTCGGCCTCGCGCTTGCCGACGACGACGAGGTTGCTCACTTTCGCCAGCGAGTGTTCGCGCACTTTATAATTGATCTTCTCGTTGCGCAGATCGGTCTCGACGCGCAGCCCCGCCGCCGCGAGCGCCGCCGCGACTTCCTTCGCATAGTCGTCCGCCTCGGAGACGATCGTCGCGACCACCACCTGCACCGGCGCGAGCCAGAGCGGGAATTTGCCGGCGTGATGCTCGATCAGGATGCCGATGAAGCGCTCGAAGCTCCCCAGGATCGCGCGGTGCAGCATGATCGGGCGATGGCGCTGGCCGTCCTCGGCAACATAGCTCGCGTCGAGCCGCTCGGGCAGCACGGTATCGGTCTGGATCGTGCCGACCTGCCAGGTGCGGCCGATCGCGTCGGTAAGGTGGAATTCGAGCTTGGGGGCGTAGAAGGCGCCTTCGCCCGGCAGTTCTTCCCAGCCATGCTCGGGAGTGTTGCGCCCGGTCGACGCCACCGCGTCGCGCAGGGACTGTTCGGACCAGTCCCACATCTCCTCGCTGCCGAAGCGCTTTTCGGGGCGCAGCGCGAGCTTGATCGCATAATGCGGAAAGCCGAGATCCTTATAGACCACGTCGAGCAGATCGATGAACTGCGCCACCTCCTCCACCAGCTGATCAGCGCGACAGAAGATGTGCGCGTCGTCTTGCGTGAACTGGCGCACGCGCATGATGCCGTGCAGCGCGCCGTGCGGCTCGTTGCGATGGCAGCAGCCGAACTCGGCCATGCGGATCGGCAGGTCGCGGTAGCTTTTGATGCCCTGGCGGAAGATCAGCACATGCGCCGGGCAGTTCATCGGCTTCAAGGCCATCATGTCGGCGTCCGCCGAGATGATCGCGCCTTCGTCCTCCGGGTTGGGGATTTCGTCGGGGACGACGAACATATTCTCGCGATATTTGCCCCAGTGGCCGGACTGTTCCCACTGCCGCGCGTCCATCAGCTGCGGCGTCTTGACCTCGCGATAGCCGGCGGCATCGAGCCGGCGGCGCATATAGGCCTCCAGCTGGCGCCACAGGATGAAGCCCTTGGGGTGCCAGAAGACCGAGCCCTGCGCTTCGGCCTGCAAATGGAACAGGTCCATTTCCGCGCCCAGCTTGCGATGATCGCGCTTGGCGGCTTCCTCCAGCATCGTCAGATGCGCGTCGAGCTGCTTCTTGTTGAGCCAGCCGGTGCCGTAGATGCGGCTGAGCATCGCGTTCTTCTGATCGCCGCGCCAATAGGCGCCCGAGACGCGCGTCAGCTTGAAGGCTTGCGAATCGAGCTTGCCGGTGGAGGCCAGATGCGGCCCGCGGCACATGTCGAGCCAATCCTCGCCCGACCAATAGACCGTCAGCTCCTCGCCCTCCGGCAGTTCGGCGGCCCATTCGGCCTTGAACGTCTCGCCCTGCTGGCGCCAGCGGCTGATCAGCTGCTCGCGCGACCAGACCTCGCGGCGCAGCGGCTTGTCGGCGCGGATGATCGCGCGCATCGCTTCCTCGATCGCCGGCAGGTCTTCTTCGGTGAAGGGCCGGTCCTTGGGGGCGAAGTCGTAATAGAAACCGTCATCGGTCGCGGGGCCGAAGGTGATCTGCGTGCCCGGGAACAGCTGCTGTACCGCTTCCGCCAGCACATGCGCGTAATCATGGCGCGCGAGTTCGAGCGCGTCGGCCTCGTCCTTCGCCGTGACGAGCGCGAGCTGGGCATCGGCCTCCAGCGGGCGGTTGATGTCGCGCAGTTCGCCATCGACCCGCGCCGCGATCGCCGCCTTGGCGAGCCCCGGCCCGATCGCCGCCGCGATCTCCGCCGGGGTAGTGCCGCGCGCGACTTCGCGAACGGCGCCGTCGGGGAGCGTGATACGAACGGGGGCGGACATGGCTTGGACTTTCACCTAGACGTTGGCGGCCGGACTTACGCCGCGGCGCCGCATCAAGGCAAGCGGCCCTTAGCCGCGCGGCTTGCGCTTCGGCGGCATCGGCCAATCCGCCTCGCCGGCGAGCGCGGCCACGATCTCCCCGAGCCGCTTGGCGCGCGTCGGCGCGGTCTTGGCCTGGTTCAGCCTGTGAACCTGCCCCCGCCGCATCCCGGGGGTGAGCGCCTCCCACGCCGCGCGCAGCGCCGGCTTGCCCGCCAGCGCGCGCTCGAGTTCCGGACTGCGATCGACCGCGTCGAGCGGTTCGAGCCGGAAGCGGACGATCGCCGCGTCGCCGACACTCAGGCCGGTTTCGCGCAGCAGGTTTTTCGACAGCATCGCATACCAACGCCCCTTGCTCGGCTGCCAAGCGGCGGCGATCGGGGCATCATTGATCTCGCCCGAAAAGCGCAGGCGCGGCGCCTGATCGAACGGCAATCGCGCGGCGATCGTCGCCGGCAGAAAGACCGCCGTGTAACGCATCGTGCCAAGATAATGGTGCTCGATGGGGGCTTCGAACTCATAGGGAAAATAGTCCAACGCCCTGCCCCCTTGCTTGCCGCGCTCGCCCAATCGGTTAGGCTACGCCCGAAAAGCCGCCAAGGAGAGAATGATGCACCTCACCCGCCCCGAAGGCACCGAACCCGCCGATCTCCACCTCACCCGCCGCGCCGCGGTCGGCTCGATGTTCTTCGCGGGCTATGCGCTCGCCGCGCTCGACGCGAACGCGGCGCCGATCACCACGGCGGCGGACGATCTGATCATCGAGGAAGCGCTGATCGCGAACGGCGCCGAAAAGCCGCTGCCGGCCTATGTCGCGCGGCCGAAAAAGCCGGGCAAGCACCCCGCCGTGATCGTGGTGAACGAGATTTTCGGCGTGCACGATTATATCAAGGATATTTGCCGCCGCTTCGCCAAGCTCGGCTATGTCGCGGTGGCGCCCGAATTCTTCTACCGATCGGGCGTCAATCTGCCCGCGCTCACCGATTTCGCCGAGATCCGCAAGGTGGTCGCGCAGGCATCAAACGAGCAAGTCGATGGCGATGTGAAAGCCACGTCCGCCTGGATCAAGGCGCAGAAATTCGCCAACGGCGCGAAGATCGGCATCACCGGCTTCTGCTGGGGCGGCGCGGTCGTCTGGCGCGCGGCGATGGTCGATCCGGACATCAAGGCGGGGGTCGCCTGGTATGGCCAGCTCAAGCCGCTAATCGCGCGCGCCGCCGAGCTGAAGGCGCCGGTGCTCGGGCTCTACGGCGGCAAGGACCAGGGGATTCCGGTCACCGATGTCGAGGCGATGCAGGCGGCGCTGAAAGCGGCGGGCAAGACGGGATCGTCGATCCAGCTCTATCCGGACGCGCCGCACGGCTTCCACGCCGATTACCGCCCCAGCTATGTCGAGGCGGACGCCAAGGACGGCTGGGCGCGGCTGCTGGCGCATTTCAAGGCGAACGGGGTGGCCTAGACGGAGGACGCTTCGGCGCGGGCGACCAGCGCGCGCACCTTGCCGAAATGCTGGCGGAACGCGGCGTTGTAGAGGCGCGAGGTGCGCGTGAAATGCGCCGGATCGGGCGCCTCGGCCGCCGTCTTGCGGACGCTGCCGTGCAGCTGCCCGCGCAACGCGCTGCACTCGGCCCGCAGCGCCAGGGCGGTGTCCCGCACGCCGGCGTCGGGGTGATCGGCATAGCGATCGAAGAATTCGCGCTGTACGTGAAGCTGATACGCGCCGACCATCAGCGCCGCCTGCAGCGTGCGCTTGGCGAGCTCGTCGCCGCTCGGCGGCGGGCCGCTCAACAGCGCCTCGCCCGCGGCGATGGCCGCTTCGATCCGTCCGATTCGTTCTTCTAGTTCGCGCTGCATTCACCCTGCCCTAGCCGCAAATGCTTAGCGAATAGCTGCCGAACCGAACGGGACGATGCGGTTGGCCGCGTCATGGCCGATCTCGGCACGGCCGAGATAAGGCGCGCCGCGTTCCGCGCACCAGCGCGCGATCATCGCCGCCAGCGCCTCGCCCCAGGGCGGATCATTGGCGATGACGTCGCTCACGCGCCCCAGCCGCACCCCCGCGATCCCGGCGAGCGCCGTGGCATGGGCGAGCTGGAAGAGCAGCCGATCGACCCGGTAGAGCGGTTCGCTCACCTCCTCGATCAACAGTTCGTGGCCGGTGAGATCGGGCAGCCAGGGCGTGCCGGCCAGCGTGGCGAGGATCGTCAGGTTGAACGCCGCGGCCGGGCGCGCGCCAAGGCCGGGCTCGAGCGCGGCCACGTCGCCGCGCGCGAGCCAGGCCAGCGCGCGCCGCACCGCCGCCTCGCCGCCGGACCGCGCCAGATCCCCCGGCATCGGCCCATGCGCCACCCGCCCGATGCCGCGCGCGTGGAGCGCGCCGAGCAGGAAGCCCGCGTCCGAATAGCCGAGATAGGTTTTCGCCCCCGCCGCCGGCCCCAGCGCGGGCATGACGCGCGCGAGCAGGCGGTTCGATCCATAGCCCCCGCGCGCGAACCACACCGCGTCGATCGCGGGATCGTTGCCGACCTCGATTAGCGCGTCGGCACGCGCCGCGTCCGGCCCCGCGAAATGGCCGTCGCCAAGGAAGCATTGCGGATGGAGGTGCAGCGTGACTTCGGGAAACTCGGCGACGATCTCTTGCAGCGGCCCGACCAGCCTTTGATCGAGCGGACGCGCGGGCGCGATGACGGCGATCTTCAAGGCTTCTTCTCCGGCGACGTCGGCGAACATCGGAGCGAGGCCGATGCGCGCCACGTGATAACAGCTCGTCGCCCGAGCGAAAGCGGGGGCCTTTATGCGCCGAAGCGCGCCGAGTGCCCGAGGCCCCGGCTTTCGCTGGGGCGACGGCTTATTTGCGGCGGGCGCCGAGCGCCGTGCTTGTCGCGCGCGCGCCCGGCGGCTAGCCGCATCTTATGGACTATTTCTTCGTCGGCATTGGCGGCTCGGGGATGATGCCGCTCGCGATGATCCTTGCCGGCCAAGGCGCGAGCGTCGCCGGATCGGACCGCGGGCTCGATCAGGGGCGCGTGCCGGCGAAGTTCGCCGCGCTGGAAGCGCTCGGCATCGCGCTCCACCCGCAGGACGGCAGCGGCATCACGAGCGCCAAGCAGATCGTCGTCGCCTCGGCGGCGGTGGAGGAGACGGTGGCCGACATCGTCCAGGCGACCGCGCTCGGCTGCCGGCGGATGACGCGCGCCGAGCTCAACGCCAAGCTGTTCAACCGCGCGCAGACCGCGATCGGCGTGGCCGGCACCAGCGGCAAATCGACTGTCACCGGCATGATCGGCTGGCTGCTCCACGCGCTCGATCGCGAACCGACGGTGATGAACGGCGCGGTGATGAAGAATTTTGCCCGGGCGGAGGCGCCCTTCGCCTCGGCGCTGGTCGGCGAGCCCGCGCTTTATGTGAGCGAGGTTGACGAAAGCGACGGCTCGATCGCGCTCTACGCGCCCAAGATCGCGGTGCTCAACAATGTCAGCCTCGATCACAAGTCGCTCGAGGAATTGCGCGCGCTGTTCGGCGCCTTCGCCGCCAAGGCCGAGACGGCGGTGGTGAACATCGGTGATCCCGAAGCCGCGACGATCGCCGCCGGGCTTAAGCGCGAACGGCTCTACACCGTCGCGGTGGAGCAGGCGGCGGACCTGATGGCGACCAAGCTTACGCCCGAGCCTTATGCGATCGCCTTCGATCTGGCGGAACATGGCGGCGCCGTGCGGCGCGTGCGGCTGCGGGTGCCGGGGCGCCACAATGTGGCGAACGCGCTCGCCGCGATCGGCGCCGTGCGCGCGCTCGGCATTGGCCTCGCCGAGGCGGCCGAGGCGATCGAGGGCTTCGCCGGGCTGAAGCGCCGCTTCGAATTGGTCGGCGAGGCGGGCGGCGTCGCGGTGATCGACGATTTCGCGCACAATCCGGACAAGCTCGCCGCGACGCTCGACACGCTCCATGCCACGCCCGGGCGGCTGCTGCTGCTGTTCCAGCCGCATGGCTATGGCCCGCTGAAAGTGATGCGGCGCGAACTGGTCGCCGCCTTCGCCGCGCGGCTGCGCCCCGAGGATCGGCTGGTGCTGTGCGATCCGGTCTATTTCGGCGGCACCGTGTCGCGCGAGGTGACGAGCGCGGACATCGTCGCCGATCTGGTCGCCACCGGCGCCCCCGCCCGCCACATCGCCGACCGCGCCGAGGCGGCGGCGACGCTAGTCACCGAAGCGCGCCCCGGCGACCGGCTGGTGGTGATGGGCGCGCGCGACGACACGCTCAGCCTGCTCGCGGGCGAAATGGTGACGCGGTTGGCGGGGCGGGAGGGTCGCTCGGGCGAATAGTCGCCAAGCGCTCGACACGATGGCCAACCGTCACCCCGGATTTGTTCCGGGGTCCACCGGCGCCCCAGGCTACACGGCCGGCGATCCCGGACCACGGTGGATGCCGGAACAAGTCCGGCATGACGAGGAGAGGCAGGCGACGACGGTCACCGCCCCCGCTGCCCCTCACCCCACGCCTTCGCCCACCGAGATCGGGAACTGCCGCGCGCAGAAGGCGCAATCGACGGTGATCACGCCGTGTTCGTCGGCCATCTCGCGCTGTTCCTCGGCGGGGAATTTCGCCAGCACCTGCGCGATATAGTCGGGCGAGCAGCGGCAGCCGCGCGACAGGACCAGCTCGCTCAGCACGCGCACCTCGGGCTCTTCGTTGAACAGCCGCCAGACGAGCGTTTCGAGGCTGGCGGAAGCATCGGCGATCTCCTCGACCTCCATCGTCGCGCCAAGCGCCTCGACATGTTGCCATTCGGGGTGATCGAGCCGGGTATGCAGCCGCTCGCGCCCCTCCTCGCCCTCGGGCAGGTGCTGGAGCAGGAAGCCGCCGGCGATCCGGCGCCCGTCGCTCAAGCGGCGCAGGCCCGCGCGCACCAGCGTGGGGATTTGCTCGCTCTGCGCGAAATAGCTTTGCGCGGCTTCGGCCAGCGTCTCGCCGTCCAGCGGCACGATGCCCTGATAGCGCTCCCCGGTCAGCGCCTGATCGAACGTGATGGCGAGATAGCCGGCGCCGCCGAACAGGGTCTGCAGGCCGGGCGCCTCGGGCAGCGCCGCCACTTGCTCCGCATCGAACTGCACATAACCGCGCAGCTCGCCGCCCTTGTAATCGGCGACCATCAGCCGCACCGGGCCGCTTTCGGTCTGCGTCTGCATCGTCAGCTGCCCGCCCGCGTCCTTCAGCGTCGAGCCGATCAGCGCGGCGAGAGTCAGCGCTTCCGCCAGCAGCGCCTCGATCACCGGCGGATAAGCGTGCGCCGAGAGGATCGTGTCCAGCAGCGGCCCCAGCCGGGCGAAGCGCCCACGGGCGTGGCGGCCGGGAATGGTGAAGCCCAGCGCGCGATCGAGATCGGTGTGAATCAGGTCGTCCATGGCAAGTCCGTTCAGGGCGCGCGGCGGGTGCGGCGAGCGAATGTCGCTAGATAGGAAGCGCGCCCGTCCGGCTCAACCGATCTGCCCGAAGCACCAGCGCAGCACCGATTTCTGCGCGTGGAGCCGGTTCTCGGCCTCCTGCCAGATGCGCGACTGCGGCCCGTCGATCACCGCCGGCACCACTTCCTCGCCGCGATGCGCCGGCAGGCAGTGGAGGAAGATCGCGTCGGGCTTGGCGATCGCCATCAATTCGGGCGTCACCTGATAGGGCAGCATCGCCGCGAGCTTCGCCTCGGCATGGGCTTGCCCCATCGAGATCCAGGTATCGGTGACGACGACATCGGCGCCCGCCACCGCGTCCGCCGGATCGCCGGTGCAGCGCGCGCGTCCCTGGCCAAGCGCGAGCACCTCGGGCGCGGGGGCGTAACCCTCGGGACAAGCGGCGATCACATCGAACGCCATCAGCCCGGCGGCCTCGACGATCGAGGTGAGGACGTTGTTGCCATCCCCCAGCCACGCGAGCTTCAGGCCGGGCAGCGCCTTGCCGCTTTCGATGATCGTCAGCAGATCGGCCATGATCTGGCAGGGGTGCGAATGATCGGTCAGCCCGTTGATCACCGGGACGCCGGCGTGCGCGGCCATCTCCTCCACCTTGGCGTGATCGTCGGTGCGGATCATGATCGCGTCGACATAGCCGGAGAGGACGCGGGCGGTATCGGCGATCGTCTCGCCGCGGCCGAGCTGCATCGATCCCGCGTCCGCGACGATCGTCGTGCCGCCCAATTGGCGCATCGCCATGTCGAAGCTGAAGCGGGTGCGCGTGCTGTTCTTCTCGAACACCATCGCGAGCGTGCGGCCCGAGAGCGGCGCGTCGGCATCGGGCGTGCCCTTCGGCAAGCCGGCGCGTGCCGCCTTGCGATCGAGCGCGTCGGCGATCATCGCGGCGATCCCGTCACCGCCGGCGTCGGCGAGGTTGAGGAAGTGGCGCACTAAATTCCTCCCCAAGCTCGCTTGGGGAGGGGGACCAAGCCGAAGGCTTGGTGGAGGGGCATCGACGCGGGGACCAGCCCCTCCACCGCCCGCTGCGCGGTCGGTCCCCCTCCCCAAGCAGAGCTTGGGGAGGATTTGGCAACCCCGCTCACGCCGCCAGCGCCGGGGCGAAGCTGCGCGCGGCTTCGGACAGCTTCTCCACGCATTCGGCGATATGCGCTTCCTCGATCACCAGCGGCGGCAGGATGCGGACCACATTGTCGCCCGCCGCCACCGTCAGCAGGCCGTGATGATCGCGCGCGTGCGCCACGAAATCGCGCACCACTGCATGGTCCTTCAGCTTCAGGCCCAGCATCAGCCCCTTGCCGCGCACGCTGTCGAACAGCCCGTCATGATTGGGGATCATCTGCTCTAGCGCCGCGCGCAGCCGCTCGCCCTTCGCCGTGACCGCTTCCAGGAAGCCCGGCTCGAGCAGCACGTCGAGCACCGCCTCGCCCGCCGCCATCGCCAGCGGGTTGCCGCCATAGGTCGAGCCGTGCGTGCCGATCACCATGCCCTTGGCCGCTTCCTCGGTCGCGAGGCACGCGCCGAGCGGAAAGCCGCCGCCGATCCCTTTGGCGACCGCCATGATATCGGGCGTCAGGCCGTAATGCTCATGCGCGAACAGCTTGCCGGTGCGGCCATAGCCGGCCTGCACCTCGTCAAGCACCAGCAGCAGGCCATGCTCGTCGCATGCGGCGCGCAGGCCTTTCAGGAACGCGTCGGACGCCGGGCGGATGCCGCCCTCGCCCTGCACCGGCTCGACCAGGAAGCCGGCGGTGTGATCGTTCACCAGCGCGAGCGCCGCGTCGAGATCGTCGAACGGGGCATAAGCGAAGCCGGGGAGCAAAGGCTCGAACCCGTCGCGCATCTTGGGCTGGTTGGTCGCGCTGATCGTGCCCATGGTGCGGCCGTGGAACGCGTTGTTGAAGGTGATCAGCGTGTGCCGCTGCGGATTGCCGCTGACATGATGATAGCGCCGCGCGGTCTTGATCGCGCATTCCACCGCTTCCGCGCCCGAATTGGTGAAGAATACCGTGTCGGCGAAAGTCGCGTCGACCAGCCGCTGGGCGAAATGCTCGCCCTGCGGGGAGCCGTAGAGGTTGGAGACGTGCATCAGCGTCGCCGCCTGATCGGCAATCGCCTGCACCAGCTTGGGATGGCCGTGCCCGAGCGCGTTGACCGCGATGCCGCTCGCGAAATCGAGATAGCGCTCGCCGCGCTCGCCGATCAGATAGCAACCCTCGCCGCGCACCGGGCGCACATCGCACCGCGGATAGACGGGCATGAGCGGGGTGATGGGCATCGGCGGGCTCCTTTTCCAGAAACGCGAAAGGGCGACCCAGGGCCGCCCTGAAGCGCGGTTTTAGAGGCGTTGGCCGTGGAGCGCAACGGTGTGGGGGAGGGTCTCGCTTACGCGCTTGATTGGGGTGCGCGTTCCATCGACCCACCCCAACCCCTCCCTTTCAGGGAGGGGCTTGTTTCTCGAGCCATCCGCACTCCCCTCCCTGGAAGGGAGGGGTTGGGGGTGGGTCGCAGCGGCGCGCCACGCCCCCCTCAAGCCGCCAGCAACCGCTCCTTCAGTTCGGCGAAGCTGCATTCGGCCACCGCCTGCTCCATCGCCTCGGCGGTGACGATCCGCGCCAGGCAATTCTGCTGCTGCGCGATCGCGTCGATCGCCTGGAGCGTCGTCAGGTTGCGCTGCATCAGCTCGACATCGGCGCAGAGCACCTCGCCCAGCGCCTCGATCTCGCCGGCCAGGCGGGCGAGCTGCGCGCCCACCCGCGCGAGCCATTCGTCGCGTTCGATCATCGCCGCCTCCCCGTTCATGCCGCGGCACTCAGGCTGATGCGCTCCAGCATCACCTCGGCGATGTCGCCGGGGGCGAGCAGGCGCAGATCGGGCACGCGCGCCTTGCCCGCCAGGATCGCCTCGGCGATCAGCGCGGTCGCCGGGTCCTGCGCCGTCACGCGGCCGCCGACCTGGGCGATCGTCGCGAGCCCCGCCGCGCCGTCGCCGCCCGCGCCCGACAGGATCACGCCGCCGGCGCGCTTGCCCGCCACCTTGGCGAGCGTGGCGAACAGCATGTCCGCCGAAGGCCGCGCGCCCGCCACCGGATCGCGATCGAGCATCCGGATCAGCCCGCCCGGCCAGCGATCGACCACGACGTGATGCGTCGAAACGCCCGCCACATAGATATGGCCTTCCTGCAGCGGCATCCCGTCCGCCGCCATCTTCACCTCGGGCGCGACCGCGCGGGCGAGCTTGGCGCCGAACGGCACCAGCAGCCCTTCGTCCATCGGCTGGATCAGGATCGTCGGCGGGCAATTGGCCGGGAAGCGCGCGAGCATTTCGACCGCCGCGTCGGGCCCGCCCATGCCGCCGGCGATGCCGATCACCGCGCCATCATAGCGATAGTCGCGCACGACGCCCTTGGCCTCTTTCGCCTCGCTCTTCTTGGCGAGCACGTTGGTTTTGGACGCGGCGATGACCAGCTTGCAGAGCTTGCCGGAGATTTTGTCGAACTCGTCGGGCGTCGCGCGCGCGGGCTTGGGGAAGCAATCGACCGCGCCGATCTCCAGCGCGCGCAGCGACACGTCGCCGCCCTTATGCGTCAGCGTCGACAGCATGATGACCGGCATCGGCTTCTTGTCCATGATCTCCGCCAGGAAATCGAGGCCGTTCATCCCCGGCATTTCGACATCGAGCGTCAGCACATTGGGGCGCAGCTCTTCGATCAGCTGGCGCGCCTCGGCCGCGTCCCCCGCCGCGCCGACGACGACGATATCCTTACTACGCTCCAGCGCACTGGAGAAAAGCGCGCGCATGGTGAGCGAATCGTCCACCACCAGCACCTTGATCACGGCCATAGCCTTCGTCCTTGATTAAAACTTCCTGACGCCGTTCACGCCGCGTCGCGCAGATCGACTTCACCCGTCAGCGTCGGCAGATCGAGCACCATCACCATCCGCTCGTCGATCGCGACCAGCCCTTCCAGGAACGGCACCACGCTGTCCGCCTCGGTCGCCGGCGGCGGCTGCAGCTGGCTGTCCTCGAAGGTGACGATGTCGCTCACCGAATCGACGATCAGCCCGCGGAACTGCTCCTTCACCCGCGTGACGATGATCACGTGGCGCGCGGTGGGATCGGTCGCGCCCCAGCCGAGCCGGGCGGCGAGATCGAGCACCGGCAGCACCGTGCCGCGCAGATTGACGACGCCGGCGACATAGGCCGGCACGTGCGGCAGTCGCGTGGTCGGCGTCCAGGCACGGATTTCACGGATCGCCATGATGTCCACGCCGAACACTTGGTTTTCCACTTGGAAGGTAATGATTTGACGCGCCATTTTCCCTCTCCCCCGATTAGTGGCTGACGCGGCGCACCGCCGTCGCCAGCTTTTCCGCGTCGAACGGCTTCACGATCCAGCCGGTCGCCCCCGCGGCGCGCGCGCGCGCCTTCTTTTCGTCCGAGCTTTCGGTCGAAAGCACCAGGATCGGGCGATCGCGGTGGCGATCATGCGCGCGCAGCTTCTCGATCAGGCCGAAGCCATCCATCCGCGGCATGTTGATGTCGGTAATCACGACATCGACGTCGTTCGCGTCGAGCCATTCGAGCGCATCGACCCCATCGACCGCCTGCGCGACGTCAAACCCCTTTTCGGTGAGCGCGGCGCGTAGCAGCGCCCGCATCACATTGCTGTCGTCGACCGTCAGAACCTTGGTTTGCATAGCCTCTTCCCCGCCCAACATCTCAAAACAATTCCACATCGCCCGTGGCGCGCGGCGCGCGCTGCTGCGGCTCTTGCGGCACCGCTTCCGCCGCGACCGCGCGGCAGCGCGCCTTGCCGAGCGCCGGCAGAAATTCCACCCGCCGCGCGGCGCTCCCCCCCAGATCGGCATGGACCACCGGAATCCGCTCCCGCTCCAAGAAGCTCCGCGCGAACTGGCCGTTGATCGTGCCGATCTTCAGCATTCCGCTGTGCATATTCGCGCCACCGTAAAGATGGGCTTTCATCCGGCTCTTCATCGCACCCAGACCGAGCATCTGGTTGATAAGTACTTCCATCAGGTAGGCGCCGTAATGCTCGTCCAGCTGGCCCGCCCCGCGCCCTTGCGGCGGCTCGGCGAGCAGGAAGTGGTTCATGCCGCCGACACCTGCCACGGGATCGTAGAGGCAGCAGGCGATGCAGCTGCCCAGCACCGTGGACAGCGTCAGGCCCGCTTCGTTCGACGCCCGGGCCTGGCCCTGCATCACCGTGACGCGGCGCGCCTCGAGGATGGGTTGGTGCAACATCAACCGCGCGCCCCCAGCGCATAGCCGGCGATCTCGCCCAGCCCGGCGACATGCGCCGCCGCGCCCAGCTGGATCGCGGCGCGCGGCATCCCGAACACGGTGGAGGTCGCCTCGTCCTGTGCGATGGTGGTGGCGCCAGCGCGCTTCATCGCGAGCAGGCCGTGCGCCCCGTCCGCGCCCATCCCGGTCAACAGCACGCCCACCGCCGCCGGCCCGGCGACTTCCGCCACCGAATGGAACAGCACGTCCACGCTCGGCCGGTGGCCGGAAACGGGATCGCCCGCGCGCAGCTTGCTGAACAGCCCGCTGCCGCCGCGCACCGTCAAATGCCGGTCATTGCCCGGCGCGAGATAGACATGGCCGGGCAGCAGCCGCACGTCGCTTTCGGCGAGCCGCACCTTGGGCGGGCAGCTCTCGTCGAGCCGGCGGGCGACGGCGGCGGCGAAATGGCCGTTGATATGCTGCACCACCAGTGTCGGCGGGCAATCCGCCGGGAAGCTGCCGAGCAGGACGTGCAGCGCTTCCACCCCGCCAGTCGAGGAACCGATCGCAATCAGGCCGATATCGCCGCGCCGCTCGGTGATCGCCGCACGCGCCGGGCGTACATCGATATGGCGGCCGCGGGTGGCGGCGGCGGCGCGGATCGAATTGGCGAGCCGCCCGCCGTCGCTCGTCAGCAATTCGCCCGGGCGGCCGCGCGGCTTGGGATAGCAATCGACCGCGCCCATCGCCAGCGCGCGCGCGGTGATCTCCGCGCCCTGCTGGGTGAGGCCGGAGACGATCACCACCGGCGTCGGGCGCAGGCGCATCAGCTTTTCGAGGAAATCGATGCCGCTCATCCCCGGCATCTCGATATCGAGCGTCACCACATCGGGATCGAGCTGGCGGATTTTCGCGCGCGCGTCGTTCGCGTCGACGGCGGTGTCGACCACCTGGATATCGGGCTCGTCGCGCAGCAACGCGCTCAGCAGCGCGCGCATCGTCGGCGAATCGTCGACGATCAGAACCCGGATCATGCGGCTTCCTTCCGGTAGATGGTGTTGCCGATCGGGCGGAGCACGCGGCTCGCCGGGCCCGTCACGCGTTCACTATGGCCGATATAGAGCAGCCCGCCGGGGCGCAGCTGCTCTGCGAAGCGCGCGACCAGGCGTTCCTTGGTCGGCTGATCGAAATAGATCATCACGTTGCGGCAGAAGATCACGTCGAACGGCTTTTGCATCGGCCAGGGGCCGAGCAGGTTCAGCGCGCGGAAGCGCACCAGCTTCATCGCCTCCGCGCTGATCTGTGCTTGGTCGCCCTTGAGTTCGATCCAGGTGCCGCGCAGCGCCGCCGGCACCGGCTCGACCGAGGCGGCGGGGTAACGCCCGGCGCGCGCCGTCGCCAGCGCGTGATCGGCGAGATCGCTCGCCAGCACCGCCACGTCGCGCTCGGCGAAACGGCGCGCCGCCACGCGATCGGCGCCGAGCAAGGTCATCACGATCGACCAGGTCTCCTCGCCGCTGGAGCAGCCCGCCGACCAGATCCGCACCGGCTGCCCGGCTTCGGCGCGCTCGATCAGCGGGCGCCGTGCCTCGCGCGCGAGGTGCTCGAAATGATGCTCCTCGCGGAAGAAGAACGTGTGGTTGGTCGTCAGCGAGCAAACCGCCTTGTGCCGTTCCTCCGCGTCCTGATCGAGCAGCTTCACGTAATTGGCGAAGGTGCCGCAATTGCGCCGGCGAACGTGCGGGGCGAGCCGCGAATAGACCAGCATCGCCTTGCCCGACGGGAGCACGATCCCCGCCTCGCGGTAGATCAGATCGCGCACCGCCGCGAAATCCGCCGCGTCGTACACGCCGGCGCTGACCCCCGGCATCCGTTCGAAGGCGAGCGCCTCGCTCATTCGGCCGCCACCCGATCGGCGGCGTTCACCGCGCGCGCGACCACCGCATCGACATCGACGATCAGCGCGACATCGCCATTGCCCAGGATCGTCGCCCCCGCGACGCCATCGACCGAGCGGTAATGCGTCGCCAGGCTCTTGATCACGAACTGGCGCTGATCGGCGATGATATCGACCTGGAGCGCCGCCTGCCCCGCCACTTCGGTATCGACCACGATCAGCACGGCCTCGCTCGGATCGCTGACCGCGCCGCGCGCGCCGAGCGAGCGATCGAGCGGGATCACCGGGATGAAGCGGCCGCGCACGTTGAGCATCCGCCGGCCGGTGCCCATCGGCGCGATCTCCGCCTCGGACGGGCGCAGGCTCTCGATGACATGGGCGAGCGGCACCACGGCGGTCTGATCGCCCACCGTCACGATCATCCCGTCCGAAATGGCGAGCGTCAGCGGCAAAGCGAGGGTGAAAGTGCAGCCCTGGCCGGGGCGTGAATCGATGGTGATGCGCCCGCCCAGATTCTTCACATTCTGGCGCACCACGTCCATGCCGACGCCGCGCCCCGAAATGTTCGACACTTGCTGCGCGGTGGAGAAGCCGGCGGCGAAGATCAGATTGTCGATCTCCTCGTCCGACAATTGCGCGTCGGCGGCGACCAGGCCGCGCTCCTTGGCCTTGGCCAGCACGCGCTCGCGGTTGATGCCACGCCCGTCATCCTTGATGTGGATGAGAATGCGGCCCGAACGCTGCTCGGCCGACAGGTGCAGCACGCCTTCGGGCGATTTGCCCGCGGCGATGCGCTCGGCCGCCGGTTCGATGCCGTGATCGACCGCGTTGCGGATCAGGTGCGTCAGCGGCTCGCCCAGGCGTTCGAGCACTGTCTTGTCGAGCTCGGTCGCCTCGCCCGACATTTCCAGGCGGACGCGCTTGCCGGTCTGCGCCTCCAGCTCGCGCAGGATGCGCGGCACGCGGCTGAACACGGAGCCGATCGGCTGCGCGCGGATGCTCATCGCGCTTTCCTGGATGTCGCGGGTCAGCCCGTCGAGCACCGCCAGTTCCTCGACCGCGGCGAGGCCTTGCGCCGACAGCCGCTGGGCGAGCATCGCCTGCGCGATCACCAACTCGCCGACCGAATCGATCAGGCGATCGAGCTTGCCGAGATCGATGCGGATCGATTGCACGGCCGGGCCGGCGGCGACAGGCGGCTCGTCGCCCGATGCTTTCTCGGCGATCGGGGCGGGGGCCGGCGCGGCGGGCGGCGGCGTGGGCGCCGGCGCCTTTTCGACGACCGGCGTGGCGGCGACGGGCGCGGGCGCGACGGCGACCGGCGCCGCTTCCTCGACCGCCGGCGCGGCTTCGGCGCGCTCGGCTTCGACGACCTCGCCCTCGGTGGCGATGATCAGTTCGACATCGTCGCCGACGAAATCGAAAATCTCCTCGATCGCGCTCTTATCGACGCTCGCCGGCACGCTGAAGGTCCAGCCGAGATAAGCGGCGCCGGCGTCATATTGTTCGAGCAGCGGCACCTCGCGGGTGTCGATCGCGGTGCAGACCGCGCCGAGCCCGACCAGTTCGCGGATTAGGAACAGGGGCTCCCCGCCATTGGCGAGGGCGCCCGCCTTGGGGCGCACAGTGACGCGCCAGGCGGCGGCCGCCGCTTCGGCGTCGGGATCGGCGGGGACGATGTCCGCCATCAGCGCGTCGAGATCGAAGTCCAGCCCGTCATCGGCGGGCGCCGCCGCCGCTTCGGGCTCGGCCGGCGCGGCTTCGGCGGGCGCGGCGGCGGCGAAGCTGTTCGCCCGCGCCGCGTCGAGCTCGGCGAGCACGCCCGCGTCGTTGGGCGCGTCGCCGCCGGTGCGGCAGACATTGACATGATCCGCGAGCACGTCGAGCGCGCGCAGCATCAGCGCGTTGAGCGGATCGGACAGCGGCAGCAACCCGTCGCGCACGTCCGACAGCAAGGTCTCGAAGCCATGGGTGAAGGCCTGAAGCGATTCGAACCCGAACGCCCCCGCGCCGCCCTTGATCGAATGCACCGCGCGGAACACCGCGTTGATCGTCTCGCCGTCCGCCGTGCCCGCCTGGCAGGCGGAGAGCCCGGCCTCGGCGGCGGCGAGCGCTTCCTCGCACTCGACGAAGAAGATCGCCTGGATTTCGTCCGCGGTCATGCCGCCCCTCCTTCGAACAGCGCCGCTTCCGCGCCCACCATCGCCGCCATCTCCCGCAAAGGATCGGACGGCTTGATCACGCACGCCTGGCCCAGCTCCGCCGCGGTCTTGCGCGCGCTGAGCAGCAGTTGGAGCAGCGCCTGGCCGGGCTTGGCGACCGCGCTCGCGTCGAGCGTCACCGCGCCCTCGGCCAGCGCCGCCATGATCGGGTCAACCAGCTGGACGATCGCCTGGCGATCGCAGCGGGCCGGGAGCGTGATATCGGTCATCGCCTTGCCTTCCTTCCCGTAAGATCAGAACTCGGTCCAATCCTCGTCATCCATCGGCGCCTTGAGCGCGAGATTGCCTTCCACGGCCGGCGCCGCGCGGCGCGCGCGGGGCGCGGCGGCCCGGGGCGCGGCCGCGCGCGGGGCCGACGCCTCGCCCACGAAGCGTTGCACCAGCGCGCTCAGCGTATCCGCCTCGTTCGCCAGACTGCGCGCGGCGGCGGTCGATTGCTCCACCATCGCGGCGTTCTGCTGGGTGGTCTTGTCCATGTCGGCGACGGCGGCGTTCACTTGCTGCAAATTGGCCGCCTGGGTTTCCGCCGATTGCGCGATCCCGCCGACCATCGTGCTGATCGCGCCCACCCGCTCGACGATGCGCTTCAGCATCTCGCCAGTCTCGCCGACCAGCGCGACGCCGCCCGACACCTGCTCGCCCGAGGCCAGGATCAGCGCCTTGATGTCCTTCGCGGCATCGGCCGAACGCTGGGCGAGCGCGCGCACCTCGCTCGCCACCACCGCGAAGCCGCGGCCGGCATCGCCCGCGCGCGCGGCTTCCACCCCGGCGTTCAGCGCCAGCAAATTGGTCTGGAAGGCGATCCCGTCGATCACGTTGATGATCTGCGTGATCTGCTGCGAGCTCTTCTCGATCGCGCTCATCGCCGCGACGGTGCGCTCGACGACTTCGCCGCCCTTGCTCGCCTCGCCATGCGTCTCGCCGATCGCGCGGCGCACGTCCATCGCCGAACGCGCCGTCTCGGCGACGCCCGCCGTCACCTGGTTCATCGCCGCGGTCGTCTCTTCGAGCGAGGCCGCCTGCTGTTCGGTGCGGCGCGCCAGATCGTCGGAGGCGGCGCGGATCTCGGTCGAGCCGTTGTGCACGCTCTGCGCCGAATGGGCGACACCGGTCAGCGTCTCGGCCAGGCCGCTCACGGTTTCATTGAAGCCGTGCCGCAGCGCTTCATATTCGGCCGGCAGCGCCTGATCGATGCGATACGTCAGATTGCCCTGGCCGAGCTGCTCCAGCCCGCCCGCGATCACCTCCACCACCTGGCGCTGCTTGGCCTCGGCCTCGACATTGCGCTTGGCGGTGCCACGGAAGACCTCGAGCGCATCGACGATCACGCCGATCTCGTCGGCGCGGCCCGCGCCCTCGACGGGCACGTCGAGATCGCCCGCGGCCATCGCCTTCATCGCTTCCGCCGTCTTGGTGAGCGGCAGCAGCGCGAGGCGGTTGAGATACCACAGCCCGCCCGCGATCATGCCCAGGATCAGCACGCCCAGCCCGGCGAGCAGGATATAGGTTAGCCGCAGCGTGTCATTGGCCTCGGCCTTCGCCGCCTTCTGCTCCACCCCCAGCAGCTCGACCAGCTTCATCACCTCGCCGGCCTGGAGATCGGTATGGCCCTGCAGATCGCCATAGGCGCCCTCGGCCGCCACCTTGTCATCGCGCTGGAGCGCGGGGATCAGATCCTTGTCGATCGTCTGCAGCAGCGCATCGCTCTCGGCATTGGCGCGGCCCAGCTGCTCGCGGATCTTCGCCGGCAGCGGCGCGCGCTCCCAGCGGGCGCGCGCGTCCTGGTAGCTCTTCTTCAGCTCCTTCAGCCGTTCGGAGCGGGCCTCGATGCTGAGCGGCTCATAATAGAGGCGCGTCGCCTCCATCGCGATGTCGGTCATCAACAGCGGGGCTGGCGCGGCATCGGCCACCAGATGCACGGCGCGATCGCCGCGCTTCTGAATCTCGCTGTCGACGCTGATCTTGTTGACGCCAATCGACATCACGACGGCACTGATCGCGAGCGTCCCCACGATCACCGCGCCGCCGATCTGCCCTTTCATGCGGATTTTCATTCTGACCCCTATCGCTCGAGCTCGATCCGGCGCCGAGGGGAAGCAAGGGGGGCGCGTCGGCGCTCAACCACTCGATCCCGGCCCCAACGCCAGTCCCCAAGCGCTAGGCGCGGGGTGGTAAAAATTGCTTTTAGGCTGTCTATATTTCCGCGCGGGGCACGCGAGCGGTTCCGCTTTTAACTCAAAAACTTAGCCGCAATTTGGCGCGCACCCCGTAGAAACACCGCGAAAAAAAGCCCGCCCGCGCGCCCGATTGGGACGCGCGGGCGGGCGATCGAGCATCAAAATTCCCGCCAATCCTGATCGATCGCCATCGCCGCGCCGCGACCGCCCGAGGCGACCAATCGCGGCCGCTGCGCCACCGCGCCGGACCGCACCGCCGGCGTCGTCGGCATCACGTGATCGTCGAGCTTGAAGCGGCCGACCAGCGTCTGCAACTCCTCCGCCTCGCCCGATAGGCTGCGCGCGGCCGCGGTCGCCTCTTCCACCATCGCCGCGTTCTGCTGCGTCACCCGGTCCATCGCGGCGACGGCGGCGTTCACCTGCTGCAAATTGCTCGCCTGCTGTTCGGCCGCTTCGGCGATCTCGCCGACCATCGCGCTCACCGCGCCGACCTGGTCGACGATCCGCCCCAGGATCGCGCCGCTTTCGCGCACGCGCGCCACGCCGGTACCGACCTGCTCGGTGGAGGCGGCGATCAGCGCCTTGATGTCCTTGGCCGCCTCCGCCGAACGCTGGGCGAGCGCGCGCACCTCGGTCGCGACGACCGCGAAGCCGCGCCCCGCGTCGCCCGCGCGCGCCGCCTCCACCCCCGCGTTCAGCGCGAGCAGATTGGTTTGGAAGGCGATGCCATCGATCACATTGGTGATCTGGGCGATTTCGCGCGAGCTGGCCTCCAGCCGATCCATCACGGCAACCGCGCGCTCGACCGACTCGGCGCCCTGCCGCGCCTCGCCGCCTGCGGTGCCGATCGCCTGGGTCACGCCGTTCGCGCTCGCGGCGGTCGCCGCGACCATCTCGGTCACCTGGCGCATCGCCGCCGTCGTCTGTTCGAGCGTCGCCGCCTGCTGCTCGGTGCGGCGCGCCAGATCGTCGGACGCGGCGCGGATCTCGGTCGCGCCGCTGCTGACGCTCTGCGCCGCGTGCGAGACGGTGCCGAGCACCTCGTTCAGCTGCGCCAAGGTCTGGTTGAACGCCTCGCGCAGCGTTTCATAAGCGCTCGCGAACGGCGCGACGATGCGATGCGAGAAATCGCCGGCGGCGAGCGCGTTCAGCGCGCGGCCAAGCTCGCGCACCACCTCCTGCTGCTCCGCCTCGTGCCGCGCGCGTTCCTGGCCGGCCGCGCGAAACACCTCGATGCCGCGCGCCATCATGCCGATCTCGTCGCGCCGATCGGTGCCGGCGATCGCCTGGCCGTAATCGCCGCCAGCCATGCGCTCCATCACCTCGGCGGTCGCGGCGATCGGATTGATCACCGCGCGCAGCAGATAAGCGAAGGCGCCGGTCAGCAGCGCGATCAGGATCAGCCCGATCACGGCCATCCCGGCGAGCGTCAGCGCCATCACCCGGTCGCCCTGTTCGGCGAGCCGCGTGCGCAGCGCGGTGCCCGTCGCCATCACCCCGGCATTGGCCTGTTGATGCGCGACGAAAGCGGCTTCCACGCGGGCATAGCTCGCGTCGATCGCCGCGCGGTCCCCGCGCGCCACGGCGGGCAGGAACGCGCCGTCGACCTCGGCCCAGAAGGCACGCCCCGTCGCCACGTCGCGCGCGACCGCCGCCTTCACCTCGGCGGGCAGCGGCGCCGCGCCGAAGCGCGCTTCGTTATCGGCGAAAGACTTCTTCTGGCTGTCGAGCAGGGGGCGCATCTCGCCCAGCAAGCGCGGCGCGCGCGCGAGGCGCGTCACCTCCACGAAAGGCTCCGCGACATAAAGCGTGGTGGGCGCGACCTCGACGATCAGGTCGTTGGCGAGCTGGCTCTGCTGTTGCACCGGGCCGCCGATGCGCACCTGATTCACCCCCCAGCCCATGCCGGCGCCCGCCACCAGGATCGCCCCGACGATGACGGCCCCGCCCCACTGGCCCTTGCGCTTGATCATCATGTCCTATCACCCCTCGGCCCGGCGGGCCTTGCTGCAATCGTTTGAAGGCGCCTAGGAGAACTACCGTAAACGCCCCGCTTAACGATCGCGACAGCGCTACCCGGATCGGGTAGCGCGTTCGCCGCCCGCCTCAGGGTCGCGGCGTGGGACGGAGCTGGGCGGCGAGCGCGTCGAGCTCCTCGGCGGCGACCCCGGCGAGCCGGGCTTCGAGCGCGCGGTAACGTGCCAGCACCGCCGTGCCCGCCGGCGTCACCCGCGCGCCGCGCGCGGGGCCGGAGGCGTGGGCTTCCACCAGCGGCTCCGCCCAGCAGCGGTTCATCGCATCGACCAGCAGCCAGGCGCGGCGATAGCTCATCCCAAGCGCGCGGCCGGCGGCGGAGATCGATCCGGTGCGCGCGATCGCCTCCAGCAGATCGGCCTTGCCCGGGCCCATGGCCGGCTCCTCGCCGCAGAACAGCTGCGCCTTCAGCTTCAGCGCGCCGAGCCGCATCAGTCGCGCCCCGGCGGAGTGGAAGCTGCGTTGCGCGGCGGCTGTCGCATAGGCATCCCTGGTTGATGGAAGGAGAATAGGATGCCGCTTTACGAAATCGAGGGCAAGCGCCCGGTGCTCGATCCCGCCGGCGGCTGGGTCGCGCCGAGCGCCGATCTGATCGGCGATGTCCGGCTGGGTGCCTGGGCGAGCGTCTGGTTCGGCGCGGTGGCGCGTGGCGACAACACGCCGATCCTGATCGGCGCGGGCAGCAATGTGCAGGAAGGCGCGATGCTCCATTCGGACCCCGGCGCGCCGCTGACGATCGGCGCCGATTGCACGATCGGCCACCACGCGATCCTGCACGGCTGCACGATCGGCGACGGCGTGTTGATCGGCATGGGCGCGATCGTGCTCAACCGCGCGGTGATCGGCGCGGGGTGCATCGTCGGCGCGGGAGCGCTGGTGACCGAGGGGAAGAGCTTCCCGGCGGGGTCGCTGATCGTGGGCAGCCCGGCGCGGGCGGTGCGGACGCTGGACGAGCGCGCGGCGGCGATGCTGGCGGCGTCGGCCGCGCATTATGTCGCGAAGGCGCGGGCGATGGCGACGGGGTTGCGGCGGGTGGATTGAGGGGGACTAAAGCCCCTCCCCTCCCAGGGGAGGGGTTGGGGTGGGGTGGGTCCTCGCGCAACGGCCGCCTGAGTAGCGCTGGCAGAAGCCGCCGCGGCGAAGCCGCGTCGTCGGTCGGCGCTTGAGCGCCGCCGGCCGGCCCGCGCCGGCGCGGAGCGCCGCGATCAGCGGAGCTGATCGCGCGGCG
>Ga0310345_10001639_pt1 | contig 24429 bp, 25 predicted proteins | sample HC15DNA20500_MG_FD_204667 | JGI IMG/M metagenome (GOLD analysis project Ga0310345, IMG submission 204667) | Marine microbial communities from station ALOHA, North Pacific Subtropical Gyre - HC15-DNA-20-500_MG | ecosystem: Environmental > Aquatic > Marine > Oceanic | place: Pacific Ocean: North... | reverse complement strand
GGGGCTGTGGGCGATCGGGGACGTGACCGGCCACGGCGCCTTCACCCACGTGTCGATGTACCAGTCGACGATCGCCCTGCGCGACGTCCTCGGCGAGGACGGCCCGCCCGCGAGCTACCACGCCCTGCCGCACGTGACCTTCACCGACCCGGAGGCCGGCGGGGTGGGGCTCACCGAGCAGCAGGCGCGCGACCGCGGCCTCTCGGTCTGCGTCGGCACGACGCCGTTGGAGCAGTCCTCCCGCGGCTGGTTGCACGGTCCGGGAGGCGCCGGAGTCATCAAGGTCGTGGAGGACGCCGACCGGGGCGTCCTGGTGGGCGCCACCGTCGTCGGGCCGGCCGGTGGCGAGATCCTCGGGCACCTGGCGCTCGCCGTGCACGCGGAGGTCCCGGTCGCCACGTTGCGCACGATGATCTACGCCTACCCGACCTTCCACCGCGCGATCGAGTCCGCGCTCGACGACCTCTCCTGACCTCTCCTGACGCGATCGCCGCCGCCCCGGACGGGTGGTGCGAGCACTGGTCCCGAGGGGTAGAGATCGGGCATGGGAGCGATCAAGGAGTCCGTCGGAGAGGTCGCCCACCGGGGTGACGACCACCCGTGGGTGAGGCACGCGGCACGAGCGGGGATGGCGGCGTACGGCGTCGTCAACCTGCTCATCGGGTGGCTGGCGCTGCAGCTGGCGCTGGGCGACCAGTCCGGCAAGGCCGACAGCAGCGGCGCGCTGCACGAGCTGGCCAAGCAGCCGCTCGGCGCGGCGCTGGTGTGGGCGGTGGCCGTCGGCATGCTGCTGCTGGTGGTCTGGCGCACCGTCGAGGTGGTGGTCGACCACGAGTGGGGCGCCGGCGTGAAGGCCGTGATCTACGCGGCGATCGGGATCTCGGCGATCAAGGTCGCCGTGGGCGAGGGCTCCAAGGGAGGGACGGACTCGTGGACCGCGCAGCTGATGAGCCTGCCGGGTGGCCAGCTGCTCGTGGGCGCAGTCGGGGTCGCGATCATCGGATACGCGCTCAAGCAGGTGCACAAGGGCTGGACCGAGGGGTTCCGCGAGGACCTGGAGTCCGAATGTCAGCGCGGGGACCTGGGGTCGGCGTACGTCACCCTCGGCAAGGTCGGCTACGTCGCCAAGGGCGTGGCGGTCGGGCTCGTCGGCGGGCTCTTCGTGTGGGCCGCGTGGGAGCACCAGGCCAAGAAGTCCGGCGGCCTCGACGTCGCCCTGCAGACGGTGCTGGACGCCCCCGCGGGTCCGGTGCTGCTCTTCGTCATCGCTCTCGGCATCGTCTGCTACGGCGCGTTCTGCCTGGTCCGCGCCAAGCACCTGGACACCTGAGGTGGGGTCTGAGGACCGCGCCGAGGACCGGGCCGAGGAGGTCGACGTCGTCGTCCTGGGCGTCGGCTCAGGAGGGGAGTACGCCGCCCGGCGGCTGGCCCGCGCCGGGCTGCAGGTGGCTGCCGTCGAGGAGCGGCTCGTGGGCGGTGAGTGCCCGTTCTGGGGCTGCACCCCCTCCAAGCTGCTGATCCACGCCGCCCGCGAGGGCCGTGCGCTCCCGGCCGCAGCGGCACGCATCCGCGAGGCGACCCACGACTGGCACGACGACGGCCACGTCGGGCCCATGGAGGACGAGGGCGTGCGAGTGGTGCGCGGCCACGGCCGGCTCGACGGCCCCGGGCGGGTGCGGGTCTCGACCGAGGGCGGCGACCTGGTGCTCACGGGGCGGCGGGGCGTGGTGCTGAACACCGGGACGGCTCCGGCTGTCCCTCCGGTCCCGGGTCTGGACGGCACGCCGTACTGGACCAACCGCGAGGTGTTCGAGGTCGAGGAGGCGCCCGCCTCGTTGGCGGTCCTCGGCGCCGGCAACATCGGCTGCGAGCTCGCGCAGGCCTTCGCCCGGCTCGGCACCAGGGTCACCCTCCTCGAGTCCGCGGAGCGCATCCTCGTCCCCGAGGAGCCGGAGGCCGCCGAGGTCGTGACCCGGGTGCTCCGCGAGGAGGGCGTCGAGGTCCGCACCCGGGCGGAGATCGCGCGGGTCGAGCACGACGGCTCGGGGTTCACCCTCGTCACCGGGACGGGTGACGTGCGGGCCGACCACCTGCTGGTGGCGACCGGACGGCGCCCCCACCTCGCCGACGTCGGGCTGGAGACCGTCGGGCTGGACCCGGACTCCGACACCGTCGCGGTCGACGAGCACTGCCGGGCCGCGGAACGCCTGTGGGCGGTGGGCGACATCACCGGCCACGGCGCCTACACCCACATGTCGCTCTACCAGGGCAGGGTCGCGGTCCACGACATCCTGGAGCAGGACGGTCCGCCCGCCACCTACCACGCGGTCTCGCGCGTCACCTTCACCGATCCCGAGGTCGCCGGCGTGGGCCTGACGGAGGCCCAGGCGCGGGAGCAGGGCGTCGCCGTGGTGACCGGCACCGCCGACATCGACAGCAGCCCGCGGGGCTGGATCGACGAGGCCACCGGTGTCGTCAAGGTGGTCGCCGACGCCGGGAGCGGCGTGGTGGTGGGAGCCAGCGTCGTGGCGCCGTACGGCGGCGAGGTGCTGGGTCTGCTGTCCACGGCCGTCCACGCGCGGCTCCCCGTGCCGACGCTGCGGGGCATGCACTTCGCGTACCCGACGTTCCACCGCGTCGTGGAGCGGGCACTGCGCGACACCGGCCTGTAGGCGGGGAGCGGGGTGGTGGGAGCCGGCAGGCACGAGGTGGTGTGACGGCGCCGAGCGGTGGGAAGAAGCCGCTCATGACGCAGGGACATCTCGGGGACACCAGCGACCGTCTCTACACGACCGACGAGCTGACCGCCTACGGCCGCCGACGCGACGTCGAGGCCACCCGCGTGGCGGGCGCGCCGCTCGCGCCCGCCCACCAGCCCGCCCACCAGCCCGCCCATCAGCCCGCCCATCAGTCGGCCCAGCAGGCTGCGCCGGCGGCCGAGGACCCGCAGGGGCCGCGCCGCTTCATGAGCGCCACGGACTTCCTGGACCGACGGGCCGAGGAGGTCGGCCTGGGGCCGGCGACGTGGGGCTGGCGCGGCTGGGTCAACCGGATCACCCGTGGGCTCGCGGACCTGGCGATGGGGCCTGCGGAGGCCGAGCACGAGACGCTGCGGCGGACCGTGCAGAGGGACTTCGACGGTCCGCGGACGATCGCGTTCATCAACCCCAAGGGCGGTGCGGCGAAGACGACCGGCGTGCTGGCGGCCGGCTACACCTTCGGCACCGTGCGCGGCGGGGGCGTGGTCGCGTGGGACAACAACGAGACCCGCGGGACGCTCGGCATCCGCGGCACCCGGAGCACGCACCGCAACACCACCCGCGAGCTGCTGGAGGACCTGGAGAAGTTCAGCGACGTCTACCAGTCGCGGATCGGTGACCTGGGAGCGTTCGTGCGCTCGCAGGGTGACGCGCACTTCGACGTGCTGGCCTCCGACGAGCGGCCCGACGTCACGGGCACGATCCGCGCGGACGACTACCTCGCGGTGCACCGGCTGCTGGAGCGGTTCTACCGGATCCTGCTGATCGACACCGGCAACAACATGCGCGCGGAGAACTGGCTGGCCGCCGCCGAGTCCGCCGACCTGCTGGTCGTGACCTCGACGGTGCGCGAGGACACCGGCTACTCCGGCCTGTGGATGCTGGATGCGCTGCAGGACGCCGGCTACGCCGACCTCAAGCACAAGACCGTCACCGTGCTCTCCGACCCCTCGCCGACCGTCGACGACAAGCTGGCCGCCGACCTGGTCGACGTCTACGAGCAGCGCACGCGCGCGGTCTACCGGGTGCCCTACGACCCCGCGCTGGTCGCGGGCTCGGTCGTGCCCTACTCGCAGCTGTCGAAGGCCACGCGTCAGTCGTGGCTGCGGGCGGTCGCGGGCATGGCCGAGGCGCTGTAGGACGCCGGCATCGCTGCGCTGGGGCACTCTGGCAGGCTCGGGACCATGCGTGCAGTCGTCTACCGCGAGACCGGGTCCGCCGCCGACGTCCTGGAGGTCGTGGACCGGCCGGTCCCCACACCCGGGCCGGGGGAGGCGCGGGTGCGGGTCGTGCGTGCAGGGGTCAACCCCACGGACTGGAAGTTCCGCGCCAACGGCATGAACGGCGCGTGGGACGAGGTCGTCCCCGGCCAGGACGGCGCCGGTGTCGTCGAGGAGGTGGGGCCCGGTGTCACCGAGCTCGCCGTCGGTGACCGGGTCTGGACGATCCTCGCGCAGTACCAGCGCCCCGGCGGCACCGCCGCCGAGCACACGGTCCAGCCGGTCTCCCGGCTGGTGCGGCTGCCGGACGGCGCGTCGTTCGACCTCGGTGCCTCGCTCGGCGTCCCCGCCGTCACCGCGCACCGCGCCCTGACCTCGGGCCCGGTCGCTCGGCTCTCCCCGGGGGCACTGGACGGACTCACCGTCCTGGTCGCCGGCGGCGCCGGTGCTGTCGGCAACGCCGCCATCCAGCTGGCGCGGTGGGCCGGTGCGACGGTCGTCGCCACGGTGAGCAGCGAGGAGAAGGCGGCGCTGGCCCGTGCGGCCGGCGCCCAGCACACCGTGGACTACACCGACGGCCCCGCCGCGACCGTCGCCGGCGTACGCGCGGTGGCGCCGGAGGGCGTCGACCTCGTCGTCGAGGTCTCGCTGGCGACGAACGTCGCGGTGGACGTCGACGTGCTCAGGGTGCACGGCACGCTCGCCTACTACGCCGACAACGGCGGCGCCGAGGCGGTGGTGCCGGTGCGTCCGACGTTCGCGAAGAACCTGCGGCTGCAGGGCGTGCTGCTCTACACCCTCGACCCCGACCTGCTCGCCACCGCGGCCGAGGACGTCACCGCCGCCGTCGAGGCCGGAGCGCTGCGGGTCGGCGAGGACTCCGGGCTGCCGCTGCACCACTACCCGCTCGCGCAGGTCTCCGACGCGCACGCAGCCGTCGAGGGTGGGGCTGTCGGCAAGGTGCTGATCGACGTCACCGACGCCTGAGCGCGCTCAGAGGGCCGTCGTGCCGTCTGGGTGGACGAGGAACCGGAGGCCGTGGGGGCTGGTCCAGAGCCAGGTGGTGGGGGTGAGCTGGACGTAGTCCCAGGCGATGGTGGTCGAGCCTGTCGAGACCGGAGAGGGGTGGGTCTTGGCTCGGTGGTGTCGTCTGCACAACGGGGCGAGGCGGTCGGTGGCTGTTTGGCCGGGTGGTCCGCCGCGGTCGGGTGGGACGTACTCGTCGATGTGGTCGAGGTCGACCTTGGCTGAGGTGCGGGTGCAGTGGGGGAAGACGCAGGTGGGGCGCTTGAGCTTGACCCGCTGGCTGATGCGGTCGGGGATCTCGTAGGAGTCGACGGCGATCTGGTCGTGCAGGTCGATGACGGGCTTCACGGTGACCTGGGTGCCGGGCACCGACAGCCACTCGCGGACCGCGTCGGCGGTGAGGGTCTGGTGGTGGTTCTCGACGCGGGCGAGGTGGAGGCCGAGCATCCCGGTGTCGGGGTCGACGTCGGGTGATGACTTGAGGGCGGCCTCGGAGAGGTGGATGTGGAGGACGACCTGACGGGTGCGGCTGGTGGGCTTCGTGGTCTCGAGACGGCGCTGGCGCGCCTCCTCGACCGGCGAAGCCTCGCTGGCGCTCGTCGCTGCTGAACCACTTTCGTCGGTCGGTGAGGTGTCGAGGTCGAGGGTGAGGTCGCCGCGGGAGAGGTAGCCCAGTGCTTTGGCGCGGCGGACGTCGAGGGAGTCGGTGGAGCCGGCTGCGAGGAGCTGGTCGGCGATGGTGCGGATGGCGTGCTCGAGCTCCTCGGCATCGGCCCGGTCGAGCAGGCCGGAGAGGTGGACGCCGCTGGCGGTCCCGATGGACCACGCGGTCGAGAGGTCGAGGTGGCGTGCAGCGTGGCGGCGGTGTCGACCTCTTCCATCTCGCATGCCTCGGGGTCGAACCGTGCCGCGGCTTCGGCGACGAGCCGCTTGACGGTGGTGAAGGAGGCGGTGTGGACGACGTGCGCGAGGTGGGCGTCGACGAACGCAGCAGCCTCCTGAGTGAGGGCGCGGGTGAGGTCGGTGACGCGGCGTACCCGCCAGACCTGGACCTGGCCGTCGAGGAGGCGCTGCCAGATCTTGGGAAGTCGGTAGCGGGCCTCGACCGCGTCGGAGAGCAGCATCCGGCCGGAGTCGGTCGACCTGCCCAGGGCGGCGGCGAGCTCGATGACTGCGAACTCCGAGACCTCGGGTGCGCCGGGGCCGGCGAGCTCGAGCATGGTGTCGGCGCCGGGCATCCCGAACCGGGTCACCCAGGCGTTCTCCGCGGCGGTGTGGGCGTCGTCGTCGGGGAGGCCGAAGGTGCCGTAGAGGTCGGGGAGCAGCTGGCCGGTGGTGTGGCGGTCCGCCCACTCGGCGATCGCGATGAACCGGTCCCGGACGGCCTGGTCGGCAGCCTTGTCGAGGTCGCGAATCTCGGTCAGCAGGTCACCAGTCGGGACAGGAGAAGACTCCTGTCCCGAGTGGTCCTGGTGCCCGAGTGCCATGTCCAGAGTTTACTAGAACACCAGTTCGAAAGGAACCGCTGGATGCGGGCTCGGGGAAGAATCTGTGGAGGACGAATCAAGCGCAACCCAAGCGAGCACCCCAGCGGACCGAAAGGGTCGAGCGAACCTCAACCAAGTACCGAGATCGAAGTCGACCGCAAGCAAGCCTTCGATAAATGAAGGACCTGCTGCAGCGCGAACGTCCAGGCGCCCACCCACCCCGACCACCGAGTCGACAAGGACCGGAGGGCGTAGCGTGAAAGGGGTTCACGAGGAGCCCTCCGGTCGCCCCGGGATGAGGTTGCTTGTCGGCGTACGGGGTCTCGAGACGGCGCTGGCGCGCCTCCTCGACCGGCGGAGGGCGGTCGCTGGCGCTCGCCTGCTCGACCAGCCAGGGGGCGGGGTTTCGAGGCTCGTCGCTGGCGCTCCTCGGACCTCAACCAGCGGTGGGGTCCGGGGGCTCGACCAGCGGGTGGTTGCGTCAGCCGAAGGGCAGCGGTTCGGGGGCGAGCGAGACGGCCTTGGCGCGGGCGGCGGTGAGCCGGCGGCGGTGGTGCTGCCGGCAGAGCACCTCGTAGGCCACGTCGACGTCCGCGTCGTGGTGGTCGGGCTGCTCGACGTCGCCGACGACGATGACGTCGCCCTCGACGACCATCACGCCGTTCTCGGTGCGGGCGTTGTGGGTGGCGCGCTTGCCGCACCAGCACAGCGCCTCGACCTGCAGGACGTTCATCCGGTCGGCGAGCTCGACGAGCCGCGCTGAGCCGGGGAACATCAGCGTGCGGAAGTCGGTGAGGATCCCGAAGGCGAAGACGTCGATCTGCAGCTCGTCGACGATCTTGGCCAGGGCGTCGATCTGGTCGGGGGAGTAGAACTGCGCCTCGTCGCAGATCAGGTAGTCGATCCGGCCGCCCTGGGTCAGGTGGTCGACGACGTGGCGCCAGAAGTCGAACTCGCTGTCGACCTCGATCGCGTCGTGGGTCAGGCCCAGGCGACTCGAGAGGCGGCCGGTGCCGGCGCGGTCGCGGGTCACGAAGATCTGCCCCACACGGCCGCGGGCGGCGTGGTTGTGGTTGGTCTGGAGCGCCAGCGTGCTCTTGCCGGAGTCCATGGTGCCGGTGAAGAACTGGAGCTCAGCCACGGGGCGAGATCCTAGGTGTCCGGCAGGATGGGCGCATGTCCGGGCCAGTGCACCCCCTGATCGACACCGCCGAGCTGAGCGCGCTCCTCGACTCCGGGCAGCCGCCGACCCTGCTGGACGTGCGGTACCGGCTGGGCGGTCCGACCGGTTCGGCCGAGCACGAGGCGGGGCACGTGCCCGGAGCGGCGTACGTCGACCTCGACACGGCGCTCGCCGCGCCTCCCGGTGCGGGCGGCCGCCATCCGCTGCCGGACACCGCGACCTTCGTCGGGGCGATGCGGTCGGCCGGTGTGCGGAGCGGCCACCCGGTCGTCGTCTACGACGACTGGTCGGGCCACGCCGCCGCGCGCGCCTGGTGGCTGCTGCGCCACCACGGCGTCGAGGACGTGCGGGTGCTCGACGGCGGGTGGAGCGCGTGGGTCGCCGACGGCGGGCCGGTGGAGACCGGTCCGGTCGACACGGAGCCGGGCGACCTGGACGGGACGCCGGGATCGATGCCGGTCGTCGAGGCCGACGGTGCGCTCGGGGTCGCGGTGCTGGTCGACGCGCGGGCCGGCGAGCGCTACCGCGGAGAGGTCGAGCCGGTGGATCCCGTGGCCGGACACGTCCCCGGCGCCGTGAACGTGCCGACGTCGCTCAACCTCACGCCCGAGGGCAGGTTCCGCCCCGTGCCCGAGCTCCGCGAGCTGTACGCCGGAGTCGGGGCCGTGCCCGGGGCGGACGTCGCGGCGTACTGCGGCTCGGGGGTGACCGCCTGCCTCGACGTGCTCGCGCTGGAGCTGGTGGGGGTGCGCGCTGGGCTCTACCCGGGGAGCTGGAGTGGTTGGATCACCGACCCCACGCGGCCGGTGGCCCGGGGCTGAGGTCGGCGTTCGTCTCACCGGGTCTCGACACGCCGGTCGCGGCTTCGTACCTCAGCCGCGCGGCTCGCTCGACCACCATCAGGAAGTCCGCTGGCGCGTCCTTCCTACCAGTGGATCCCCTTGAAGACCCGCGCCAGCATGATCTGCTCGGACTCGCGGGAGCCTTGCGCCGCGTCTCCGCGGGCGGCGGCGGAGTCCGGGAACACGTGGTAGGCCATGTTGAGGATGCGGAACGCCACCTTGGGCGCGACCGTGTGCGCGATGGCGCCGGCGTTGCCGAGCGCGGTGTTGATCTCGTGCGGCCGCTCGACCATCGCCCTGATGACCAGGTCCGCAGCCTGTGCCGGTGAGATCGTGGGGAACTTGTCGTAGATCTTGGTCGGCGCGATCATCGGCGTCCGCACCAGCGGCATGTGGATACCGGTGAAGGTGATGCCGTCGCCGACGAGCTCGGAGGACACGACGTTGGACCAGGAGTCCAGAGCCGCCTTGGACGCCACGTAGGCCGAGAACCGGGGCGGGTTGGTCTGCACGCCGATGGAGCTGATGTTCACGATGTGCCCGCGGCGCTGCTCCCGCATGGCCGGGATCAGGCCCATCACCAGGCGGATCGCGCCGAAGTAGTTCAGCTGCATGGTGCGCTCGAAGTCGTGGAAGCGGTCGTGGCTGAGCTTGAGCGAGCGGCGGATCGAGCGCCCGGCGTTGTTGACCACGAAGTCGACGGAGGGGAGCTCGGCCGAGATCTGGGCGCACAGGGCGTCGATCGCGTCGAGGTCGGAGAGGTCGCACGGGTAGACGTGGGCCGTGCCGCCGCGGGACTCGATGACCGCCCTGGTCTCCTCCAGCTTGTCCTTGCCGCGGGCGACCAGCACCGGGATGCCGCCGCACTGCGCGACCTTCAGGGCGGTCACCTGGCCGATGCCCGAGGAGGCACCGGTGATGACGACGTGCTTGCCCTGCAGGGCGGCGCGGTTGTCGGCGTCCCGCCCGCAGGAGTCGTCGAGGTGCTCCTCCCAGTAGCCCCACAGGGTGCGGGCGTAGGACTCCAGGTCCGGCACGCCGATGCCGGAGCCGGACAGCGCTTTCTCGGTGCGTCGGGAGTCGAAGACGGGGGCGAACCCGGTGTGCCCCAGCACCTCCGCGGGGATGCCGAGCTGGCTCGTCAGCGGGTCGAGGACCGACTGCACGATCCCGTTGCGGGCCAGCGCCGCGGCGTACGTCGAGGGGCGCACCGCGCGGGGGAGCAGGGCGAGCGGCCCGGCCCGGGTGACGCCGCGGTCGACCGGGGTGGCGAACCGCGGGGCGCCGGCGGCGGCGCAGAAGGCGTTCACGACGTCGACGACCGGCTGCGGCTCGGGGTTGACGAGGTGGAAGGCCTGGCCGTCGAGGTCGGGACGGTGGGCGATGTGGTCCATCGCCTTCGCGACGTAGTCGACCGGCACCACGTTGGTGTCGCCGAGGTCGACGCCGACGAGCGGCAGCCAGGCGGGCAGCCGGTCGCGCAGCAGCTTCATCAGGGGGAAGAAGTAGTAGGGGCCGTCGACCTTGTCCATCTCGCCGGACTGGGAGTCCCCGACCACGATGGCCGGTCGGTAGACGCGCCAGGGGACCGTCGCCTCCTCGCGCACGATCCGCTCGGACTCGAACTTGGTGCGGTGGTAGGGCGAGGGCAGGTGCTGGCCCTCGTCGAACATCGTCTCGTCGAAGCGGCCGCGGTGCTCGCCGGCGGCGGCCACCGACGACACCTGGTGGAAGCAGCCCACCTCCAGCGCCTCGGCGAGCTCGAGGGCGTGGCGGGTGCCCCCGACGTTCATCGTCTCGTTGGTCGCGTCGTCGGCGGTCATGTCGTAGATCGCCGCGAGGTGGAAGAAGTGCTCGATCGAGCCGCGGTGCTCGGCGACCCAGGCGGGGTCGACACCGAGCCCGTCCTGGGACAGGTCGCCCACGACCGGGGTGACGCGGTCGGTGCCCCAGCGTCGGACGAGGGCGTCCATCCGATGTCGGCTGCCCTCGCGGACGAGGACGAAGACCTCGCCCTCGCGGTGGTCGAGCAGCTCGGTCACGAGGAACCGCCCGATGAAGCCTGTGGCGCCGGTCACGAAGTAGGCCATGGGCGGAGACTAGCCCCGCTCGGCGCTCGTGGGGATGCCCCGAGGGCTACTCCTTGGAGCCGCCGAACATGATCTCGTCCCAGCTCGGGACGGACGCGCGGCCGCGCTTGCGGGCCGGCTTGCGGGCGGCGGGCTCGTCGACGTGCTCGGGCGCGGCCGGCTGGGCAGCCGGCGGCTCGGTCGTCTCCCGCGCGGCCGGAGCGGGCTCGTCATGCGACGACGGGGCCGGCTCGGGCTGACCGGGCTCGGCGTCCGCACGAACGGCCTCGCCCGGCGCCTGGTTCGGCGCCTCGTCGTGCAGGTCGGGCAGCGACTCGGGTGCGACGAGGTGGATCGCGTCGTCGCCCAGGGGCAGCTGGTCGGGCTCGTCGAGGGCGGCGGCACGACGGCGGCGCACCTGCTCGAGGTCGTCGGGGGCCGGGGGTGGGGCCGGGGTCGCCGACCGGTCGCCGATGAGCCAGCGGGCGTCGTCGTCCTCGGCCACGACGTAGTTGCCGGGCATGTCGTAGGTGTAGGTGCCGGTGCCCGAGCGGGTCTGGGTGGCGAAGTCGGCGGTGAGGACCCAGCGCCCGTCCTCGCGGCGCCAGGCGTCCCAGGCGACGGTGTCGGCGCCGACGTTGACCGAGCGCAGGTGGGACTCGACGGCCTCGCCGAGGATGCGCGCCCCGTCACCGTTGCGACGGCGTACCGAGCTGCGCTGCGCGCGCTGGGCGACGTGCTCGCGCTCGGCGAGGACGGGGCCGGCGAACGGCATGATCTTCTCGACGCTGGTCTGCGCCGCCTCGGCGACCGCCTCCGGCGTCTCGCCGGCGCGGATGCGGGCCTGGATGTCGCGAGGCCGCAGGACGCTCTCCATGGTGATCTCCAACTGACCGAGTCGTGACGTCTCGCCGCGCAGGGCGCTGCGGAGCCGGGCGTCGACGTCGAGGGTGTGCTCCTCCCCGGCGTCGCTGACCAGGAGCAGGCGCTTCCCGTCCTCGCTCGTGCCCGCGAGGGTCAGGTGCACCATGAGCCGGTCCACCTCCTGCTTCGTAGTCCATCGCCGCCGGAGTGCCCGGGGTGGGCCGAGCCTACGCCAGCAGACGCCCCGGACCAGGGACCCCGGCGCTCGAGGGGCCCGTGGCGCGCTCGCGGTGCACTCGCGGTGCGGCGGTGCATCGGTCCCGCTGCGCAAATGCGTGGCGCACCGCTGCTCGCAGGCCCCACCATCTGCTCATGACCACGACCTGGCTCCCGACGGACTGGGAGCATCCGCTGCGGGTGGAGCTGCCCACCGGCCACCACCTGCGCCCCATCACCGCCGACGACACCGAGAAGGACATGCAGGCCGTCATGGGCTCGCGGGAGCGGCTGTGGGAGATCTACGGCGACGCCTGGGGCTGGCCGCCGGCCGACATGAGCGCCGAGGCCGACCGCGAGGACCTGCAGCGGCACTGGGAGGAGATGCAGACCCACGAGTCCTTCAACTACGCGCTCCTCGACGCCGAGGAGACCGAGCTGATCGGCTGCGTCTACGTCGATCCCGGTGACGGCCCCGGGTGCGACGCCGTCATCTCGTGGTGGGTGCGGGACGAGCACGTCGGCAGCGAGCTCGAGTCCACGCTGGACGCCTTCGTCCCCGACTGGATCGCCCGCGACTGGCCGCTGACCTCGCCGTTCTACGGGGTGCGCTGAGGCCGTCCGCGGCCGCTGGGTCCCGGCCCCCGGCTGTGGGTAGCCTGCGCGGGTGCCGACCCCCGAGCCCAGCGCGACCCTGGTCGTCCTCGACCTCGTCGGCATCTTCGTCTTCGCGATCTCCGGCGCGCTCGTCGCGGTCCGCAAGGAGCTCGACGTCTTCGGGGTGATGGTCCTGGCCGGTGTCACCGGCCTCGGTGGCGGGTTCCTCCGCGACGTGCTCATCGACGCCACCCCGCCGGCCGCGCTGCAGGACTGGCGCTACCTCCTCGTGCCGGTCGCCGCCGGTTTGGTGACCTTCCTCTACCACCCGGCGCTGGGCCGGATGGAGCGGCTGGTCAACGTCTTCGACGCCTTCGGTCTCTCGTTGTTCTGCGTCGCCGGGGCGCTCAAGGCCGTCGACTACGGCCTCGGGCCGCTGCCGGCGGCGCTGCTGGGGATGGCGACCGGCATCGGCGGCGGCATGATGCGCGACGTGCTGGCCGGCCGCGTGCCGGTGATCTTCCGGGGCGAGCTCTACGCGACCCCTGCGCTGGCAGGGGCGCTGGTCGCGGTCCTGCTCGACCGCGGGGACGTGCCGTTCGGCCTGGCCGCCGCGGCCGGAGCCACGGTCTGCCTGGTGTGGCGGCTGCTGTCGATGTGGCGCGGCTGGCAGGCTCCGGTGCCACGCGGACCCGCCAGCGTCTGAGGTCCGTCAGTCGCCGTCGGACACCGGGGGCCGCGGCAGCGTGAGCGCCGCCAGCGCGGCGAGGAGGCCGGCGGCCAGGGACACCAGGTACGCCGGGTTCGCGCCGTGGTGGTCGACGACGAAACCGGAGGCGGCGGCACCGGGGGCGACCCCGGCGACCAGGCCCGTCTGCACGAGCGCCATCCCCTCGGTGAGGCGGGCCCGCGGGGTGCTGGACTGCACCAGCGACATCGTGGCGATGAGCGTCGGGGCGATGGCGGCACCCCCGATGAGCAGCACCAGCCCCATCAGCGGCAGCGACCCGACCAGCCACAGCGGCGCCATGGCCAGGGCCATCGCGGTCGCCCCCACCCGCAGTCGCGTCGTGACCGAGGCACGCCACGTCAGCGCACCGGTGACGACGCCGGAGACCAGGCTGCCCAGGGCCCACAGGGCCAGCAGCGCGCCGGCCCAGGCGGGAGCCCCCTGCTCGTCGGCGAACGCGACCGTGGTCACCTCGGCAGCACCGAAGAGGACGCCCAGGCACGCGGAGACGACCGTGAGCGGAGCCAGCGTGCGCCAGGGCAGCGGCACGCGCCGGTCACCCCCGCGCCGGTGCGGGTGGGCCGGGGGAGCGGTGGAGCGCTGGGCGGCGAACGCCCACGAGCCCAGGGACCCCGCGGCGGCGGCCACCGCCAGCCCGAGCACGGGGTGCACCAGCGTGGCGAGCACCGTCACCAGGATCGGGCCGAGGATGAAGACGACCTCGTCGAAGACGGCCTCGAGGGCGTACGCGGTCTGCACCTGCGCCGGCCGGTCGAGCACCTGCGCCCAGCGGGCACGCACGGCCGAGCCGATCTGGGGCAGCGAGCCCCCGGCCACGGCCGCGGCGACGTACGACGCGGTGCGCGGCCAGTCCGCCTGGACCGACCAGACCAGCAGCGAGGTCGCGATGCCGAAGACCGTGCCCGCCGCGGCCAGGACCGGTCCCTGCCCCCAGCGGTCCAGCAGCCGGCCCTGTGCGATGGCGAGCACGGCGTTGGCGACCATGTAGGCCGCGGAGACCGAGCCGGCCAGGCCGTAAGATCCGGTCGCCCCCTCGACCAGCAGCACGATGCCGAGGCCGGCCATGGAGATCGGCAGCCGGGCCACCAGACCCGTGAGCGAGAACGCGAGCGCGCCGGGGTGCGTGAGCACGTCCCGGTAGCCCCTCAGCCCGCCTCCAGCACCGCCGCCTGCCATGCCCGGAACCTAGGACCTCTCCCGGGTCCCGGCTAAATCTCGGGTGATCCTCCAGGGTGAGAAGGCGGGTTCCTACGATGTGGGCATGGCCAGCCCCGACGTGAGCCCCTACGACGCCCTGCTGCTCGTCTCCTTCGGAGGCCCGGAGAAGCCCGAGGACGTCGTGCCGTTCCTGGAGAACGTCACGCGGGGCCGGGGCATCCCGCGCGAGCGGCTCGAGGAGGTGGGCGAGCACTACTTCCTCTTCGGCGGTCGCTCGCCGATCAACGACCAGTGCCGCGACCTGCTGGCCGCGATCCGCACCGAGCTCGCCGGCGCGGGGATCGACCTCCCGGTCTACTGGGGCAACCGCAACTGGGACCCGTTCCTCACCGACACGCTGCGGCAGATGGCCGAGGACGGCATCACCCGCGCCGCCTGCTTCGTGACCAGCGCCTACAGCTCGTGGTCGTCGTGCCGGCAGTACCGCGAGAACCTCTGGGACGCCGTCGACCCGCTCGGCGACGGTCCCGGCCCCGAGGGCTCGCCCGTGCGGCTGGACAAGCTGCGCCACTACTTCAACCACCCCGGCTTCGTGGAGCCCAACGTCGACGCGGTGCTCGCGGCGCTGGCCGACCTGCCCGAGGACGTCCGGGCCGGTGCCGAGCTGGTGTTCGTCACCCACTCGATCCCCACGGCCATGAGCGAGCGCAGCGGCGACCCGGAGAAGGACTGGGAGGAGGGGAGTGCCTACGTCGCGCAGCACCTCGACGTCGCCCGCAGCATCGTCGACCGCGTCGCGGAGGAGACCGGCACCCGCCACGACCACGCGCTGGTCTACTGCTCGCGCTCGGGCTCGCCGCAGGTGCCGTGGCTCGAGCCCGACGTCAACGACCACCTCACCGCGCTCAGGGAGCGGGGTGGCGCCGCCGCGGTGATCGTCCCCGTGGGCTTCGTCTCCGACCACATGGAGGTCGTCTACGACCTCGACACCGAGGCGCTGGCCACCGCGAAGGAGGTGGGCCTGCCCGCGACGCGGGCGGCCACCGCCGGCACCGACCCGCGCTTCGTGTCGATGGTGCGCGACCTGCTGGTCGAGCGCGCGACCGTCGAGCGCGGCGAGGACGTCGTGCGGGCCGCCACCGGCGAGATCGGCGCCATGTGGGACGTCTGCCCCGTGGGCTGCTGCGCCAACCCGCGCGCGGAGCGGCCCGCCCTCTGCGGCCGCGACACGTGACCGACCCGCGCGACCTCGCCGCCCTGTCCCGCGAGGTCGCGACCGAGGCCGCCGCCCTGGTCCGCGAGCACGCGGCCGCAGGTGTCGAGGTCGCGGCCACCAAGTCCAGCGACGTAGACGTGGTCACCGCCGCCGATCGCGCGAGCGAGGAGCTGCTGCGCGCGCGGCTGGTCGCTGCCCGGCCCCACGACGCGATCCTGGGGGAGGAGGGGGAGGACCGGCCCGGCACGTCGGGCGTGCGGTGGGTCCTCGACCCGATCGACGGCACCGTGAACTTCCTCTACGGGCTGCCGCGCCACGCCGTCTCCGTCGCCGCGCAGGTGGCCGACGATGCGGCACCCGACGGCTGGTCGACCGTGGCCGGGACCGTCCTGGAGGTCCCGACCGGCTCCACCTGGAGCGCGCACCTCGAGGACGGGCAGGCTGTCGGCGCCCGTGACGGCGTGCCGGTGCGGGTGCGCGAACAGCAGCCGCTGGCGCAGATGCTCGTCGCGACCGGCTTCTCCTACGACCGTGAGGTGCGTCGCCGCCAGGCGGAGTCCCTGGTGCGGCTGCTGCCCCGGGTGCGCGACATCCGCCGCCTCGGCTCGTGCGCCCTCGACCTGTGCCTGCTCGCCTCGGGGCACCTCGACGCCTATGTCGAGGAGGGCGTGAACCTGTGGGACCACGCGGCAGCGGCGCTCATCGCGCGCGCCGCGGGCGCGCGGTGGGAGCTGCACACCGGCGCCTCGGGGCGTGACCTGCTCGTGGCGGCGCCCGCGGCGGCGTACGACGTGTTCTGCGAGGCGGTCCTGGAGGCCGGGTACGCCGCTGCCGCGACGTCGGAGGGGTGACCTCCGCCCGGGGGGAATATGGCGACGTCACCCACTGTTCACCGCCCGCCACACCAGACCGGTGTGGAGTGGTCCCCGGCGATGGTGCACACTGTGGCGCCGATCGACCGGACGAGGGGAGTGACGACGATGGCAACCGACTACGACGCGCCACGCAAGAACGAGGAGGACTCCTCCGAGGAGAGCATCGAGGAGCTCAAGGCACGCCGGCACGACAAGAGCTCGGGCAAGGTCGACGAGGACGAGACCGAGGCGGCGGAGAACTTCGAGCTCCCCGGAGCCGACCTGTCGCACGAGGAGCTCGCCGTCGAGGTGAAGCCCAAGCAGGAGGACGAGTTCACCTGCATGAGCTGCTTCCTGGTGCACCACCGCTCGCAGCTGGCGGACGCCAAGAAGAAGATCTGCTTCGACTGCGCCTGAGGCCCTCGGGGGCCCTCAGGCGTCAGCCGACCAGCAGATCAGCTGGGCGGATCAGCTGGGCAGATCAGGGAGGACGGGTCAGACCCCGTCCTTCTCGAGGCCCGGGGGCAGGTGCCCCGCGGACTTCGTGTAGTACCGGGCGGCGCCGCGCATGGCGAGCATGCGCGCGACCGAGACCGCAGCCCCCGTGGCGACCGCCCAGGCCAGGGCCTCACCGATGTTGACGTCGGGGTCGGCCGGGTTCGCCGGCGGCTTGCGGCGCGCGGCCTTCGACCACCCCGTGGTCAGCACCTTGCGGGTGACGACGGCGGCACCGACCGCCGAGCCCTTCTCCATCACAGACCAGACCTTGGACATGGTCCGACCCTAGCCCCCTGCAGCACCCCACCGGAGGGGGAGGGACCAGCCCGGGCGCAGCAGGACGATCAGTCGGCGGCGTCGACGGCGCGGGTCAGCGCCTCGGCCAGCCGCTCCGGGCGGCGCGTGCTGACCAGCCAGTACGGCGTGGGGTCGGCGGGGTCGCGCAGCGCCACCTTGACCGCCTTGCTGCGGTAGGGCCGCAGCAGCAGGTAGGCGCGGGCGTCGGCCTCACGACCGGCCACTAGTCGGGTCCGTTCGGCGTCCAGGGCCTCCACCTCGCCGACGAAGCGGACCTCGACCTTCGCGCGGCCGGCGCGGAACCAGCCGTCCTGCACGCTCAGCACGGCTCCGCCGTACGCGAGGAAGAAGGCGACCATGAGCGCGGCGGCGACGAAGGTGACGGCCCACGCGAAGGGGCCGGGGACCGCGACGATCACCGCCAACCAGAGGCTGGCGACCAGCATCGTGCCCTGGGCCCACCACCGGATCGGCACGGCGAGCCGCTCGCGGTAGTGCGTGCCCGTGTCCACGGGACAGGAGTCTCGCACTAGGGTCCCTGCCGTGGACGACCAGGCCTCCTCACCGCCCGTTGCTCTGCCCGTCCCCCTGCCCGTCCCCGTGGTCAGGCTGGACCCCGAGCTGCCGCTCCCGTCCTACGCGCACCCCGGCGACGCCGGCGCCGACCTGCACACCACGGTCGACGTCGTGCTCGCGCCGGGGGAGCGCGCGCTGGTGCCGACCGGGATCGCCCTCGCGCTGCCGGAGGGGTACGTCGGTCTCGTGCACCCGCGCTCGGGGCTGGCCGCCCGGCACGGCGTCTCCATCGTCAACACGCCCGGCACCGTGGACGCCGGCTACCGCGGTGAGGTCAAGGTGCTGCTGGTCAACCTCGACCCGGCCGAGCCGGTGGAGCTGCGCCGCGGCGAGCGCGTCGCCCAGCTGGTGGTGCAGCGGGTGGAGCGGGCCGCGTTCGTCGAGGTCGACGCCCTGCCGGACTCCGCCCGGGGCAGCGGGGGCTACGGTTCTACCGGTACCTGACCCGCCACTCGAGGGAGCGCTCGTGAAGTTCCGCCGCAAGTCCGCCACTGAGCCGGAGACCCCGGACCAGGCCGCGACCGAGCCGGCTGAGGGGTCCGAGGAGCAGGCCAGCCGGCCCGCCGGGCCCTACGACGTCTCCGAGATGCCCGACCTGCCCGAGGGCGTGCAGCGCATCGACCTCGGCTCGCTGCTCATCGCCCCCGTGGTGGGCACCGAGCTGCGCCTGCAGGTCGACGAGGCCAGCGGCGAGGTCCAGGCCGTCCTGCTGACCGCGCCCGAGGGCGCGCTGGAGCTGCGCGCGTTCGCCGCGCCCCGCAACGGCGACCTGTGGAGCGAGGTGCGCCCGCAGATCGCGGCCGACATGTCGCAGCGCGGCGGCACCGCGTCCGAGGAGGAGGGCCGCTGGGGCACCGAGCTGGCCTGCGAGCTGACCAGGACCTTGTCCGACGGCCGCACCGGGCAGCAGCTCTCGCGGATCATCGGGATCAACGGCACGCGCTGGATGCTGCGCGCCACGCTGATCGGTGGCCCGGCCCGTCCCGGCGCCGACCGCGACACGTGGGACGCCGTCATCAGCACCGTCGCTGTCCGCCGCGGTGACGGCGCGATGCCCGTCGGGGAGCCGCTGCCGCTCGCGCTGCCCGAGGGCGCGCGCCGCGTGGGGGGCTAGGCGACCCGTGGCCGAGAAGTCCCGCCTGCGTCGCAGCATCTCGCGCTGGGCCAACAGCTCGGACATGCTCGCCCGCGACATGCTCAAGACCTACGTCGAGCCCGGCAAGGACACCATCGCCGAGGCCGAGGACCGCGCCCGGGTGCGCCTGCAGGGCACGCTGCGCACCGTGACGCTGCGGCCCCGCGGCGGCGTACCCGCGCTGGAGGCCGAGCTCTTCGACGGCTCGGGGGCGCTGACCATCATCTGGCTGGGACGCCGGCGCATCGTCGGCATCGACCCGGGCGTCTCGATCGAGGTCGAGGGCCGGATCGGCGTCCACGAGGGGCAGCGGGTGATCTTCAACCCCCGCTACCAGCTGCTGCCATGAGCGACCACCAGGTGGCACCCGGGGTGACGGTCGAGGAGGTCGTCCGCGGCCAGCTCGCCAAGGCCCTCGGCGGGCGACGCGGGATGGTCGAGGCGGCGGTCCCCACCATCGTCTTCACCGCGCTGTGGCTGACGACGCGCGAGCTGCAGGTCGCCCTGGGCGTCAGCGTCGGCGTAGCCGTGCTGCTGCTCGTGGTCCGGCTCGTGCAGCGCTCGACGGTGCAGTTCGTCGTCAACGCGCTCTTCGGCATCGGCATCGGCTGGTTCTTCGTCCGCCTCGCCGCCTCCCGAGGCGGGAGCGAGGACGAGCAGGCGCTGGCCTACTTCCTGCCCGGCCTGCTCTACAACGGCGGGTACGCCGTCGTCATGGCCTTCACCTGCCTGATCGGCTGGCCGCTGGTCGGCTTCATGGTCGGCTCGGTGACCGGCGAGGTGACCGAGTGGCACCGCGACAAGCAGGTCGTGCGGTTGTGCACGACGCTGACCTGGCTGCTCGCCGTGCCCTGCGTCGTGCGTGTGGTCCTGCAGGCGCCGCTGTGGCTGGGCGGGTGGAGCGGGTCGATCGACACCGACTTCGCGATCGCCGCGCTCGGCATCCTCAAGATCGCGCTGGGCTGGCCGCTGCAGCTGGCCGCGCTGGCGGGGATGCTGTGGGTGCTCGGCCGCAACCGGACGCCCGTGGAGCCCCGCACCGTCTGAGCGGTGCGGTCGCCCTCAGCCGCCGTGGGTGGAGGGCGCGAGCAGCCGTTCGAGCTCGTCCTCCTTCTCGGCCGGCACGACGAACAGCAGCTCGTCGCCGGACTCGATGGGCTGCTCCGGGTCGGGGGTGTAGACCTGCCCGTCGCGCAGGATCGTCACCAGCGCGCAGGACTCCGGCAGCGGCACCAGGCCGGCCGGCTTGCCGACGTACGGGCTGTCGGAGGGCAGGGTCATCTCGACGAGGTTGGCGTTGCCCTGGCGGAAGGTGAACAGGCGCACCAGGTCGCCGACCGTGACCGCCTCCTCGACCAGCGCCGACATGATGCGGGGCGTCGAGACGTTGACGTCGACGCCCCACGCCTCGCTGAAGAGCCACTCGTTGTTGGGGTGGTTGACCCGGCCGACGGTGCGCGGGACGCCGAACTCGGTCTTGGCCAGCAGCGAGGCCACGAGGTTGGCCTTGTCGTCGCCGGTGGCGGAGATCAGCACGTCGCAACGGTCCAGGCGTGCCTCCTCCAGCGAGGACATCTCGCAGCAGTCGGCCAGCAGCCACTCGGCGTCCGGCACCCGCTCGGGCTTGATGGCCTGGGCGTTCTTGTCGATCAGCAGGACCTCGTGGCCGTTGCCGATCAGCTCGCGGGCGATGGACCGGCCGACGGCACCGGCCCCGGCGATGGCGACGCGCATCAGCTCTCCTCCGGTCCCTTGTCGAGGACCGCGAACGTGTGGGCGGCCATCTGCTCACGGATGACCAGGTGCAGCATGTCGCCCTCCTGCAGGATCGTCTCGCGGGTGGGCAGCATGCCCTCGCCGAGCCGGTCGATCCAGGCGATGCGCGACTTGCTCTGCAGCTGGAGGTCGATGGTCTTCTGACCGATCCAGGCGTCGGGGACGGTGATGTGGTCCACGCGCACCGTGCCGCTGGGGTCGCGGAAGTCCGGCTCGGCACCGGCGGGCAGGATGCGGCGCAGCACCTGGTCGGCGGTCCACTTCACGGTGGCGACCGTGGTGATGCCCAGCCGCTGGTAGACCTCGGCGCGGCCGGGGTCGTAGATACGGGCCACGACCTGCTGGATGCCGAAGGTTTCGCGGGCCACGCGGGCGGCGATGATGTTGGAGTTGTCTCCGGAGGAGACCGCGGCGAACGCGTCCGCGCGCCGGATGCCGGCCTTCTCCAGGACCTCCTGGTCGAAGCCCATCCCGGCGATCTTGTCGCCGTTGAACCCCGGTCCGAGGCGTCGGAAGGCGTCCGGCTCGGAGTCGATCACCGAGACGGTGTGGTTGCGGTCCTCCAGGGAGCGGGCGAGGGTCGAGCCGACCCGGCCGCACCCCATGATCACGACGTGCACGGGACCACGCTATCCGCAAGTGACCTCCGGGGCCGCACGTGCCGTAGCCTTCCGGTCCGTGGGTGTCGGCGACGTCTCGAAGCGGATCCTCCTGGGACGCAAGCTGCGCAGCTCCCAGCTGGGGGAGACGCTGCTCCCCAAGCGCATCGCGCTGCCGGTCTTCGCCAGCGACGCGCTCTCCTCGGTCGCCTACGCCCCCGACGAGATCCTGATCATGCTCTCGTTGGCCGGCGCGTCGGCCTACACCTACTCCTGGCAGGTCGGCGTCGCCGTCGCCGTCGTGATGGCCGTGGTCATCGCGTCCTACCGCCAGACCGTGCAGGCCTACCCCTCCGGCGGTGGCGACTACGAGGTCGCTCGGACCAACCTGGGGGAGAAGGCCGGCACCACGGTGGCCAGCGCCCTGCTCATCGACTACGTCCTCACGGTCGCGGTGTCGATCTCGGCCGGGGCGCAGTACGCCGCGGCGGCCCTGCCCGTGCTCAGCGGCCACGAGGGCGCGGTCGCGGCGGGCCTGGTCGCCTTCGTCGCCGCGCTGAACCTGCGCGGCGTCCGGGAGTCGCGGGCGATCTTCGCCGCCCCCACGTACCTCTTCATGCTCGCCATGGGCGCGATGGTCGTGGTCGGCGCAGTGCGCTGGTGGTCGGGCAACCTGCCCCGGGCCGCGTCCGCCGACATCACGATCGTGCCGCACGACGGGCTCGAGGGGCCGTTGACCACGCTGGCGCTGGTGTTCCTGCTGGCGCGGGCGTTCTCGTCGGGCTGCGTGGCGCTGACCGGTGTCGAGGCGGTCTCGACCGGCGTACCCGCGTTCCGTCGGCCCAAGGCCCGCAACGCCGGCACCACGCTGCTGCTGCTGGGCCTGATCGCGGTCACGATGATGCTCAGCGTCATCATCCTGGCCCGCGAGATCGGGGTGCGGATCGTCGACCCGTCCGACCGTGACCGGCTCTTCCTCGACGGGGCTCCGGTCCCCGAGGACTACGACCTGGACACCCTGATCAGCCAGATCGCCGAGTCGGTCTTCTCCGGCTTCCCGCCGGGCTTCTACTTCACCGTCACCGTGACCGCGGTGATCCTGCTATTCGCGGCCAACACGGCCTTCAACGGCTTCCCGGTCCTCGGCTCGATCCTCGCCCGCGACGGCTACGCCCCGCGCGCGTTCGGGTCCCGCGGCGACCGGCTGGCCTACTCCAACGGCATCGTCGCGCTCGCCGCCCTCGCCATCGCCCTGATTTGGGCCTTCGACGCCGAGGTCACCCGGCTGATCCAGCTCTACATCGTCGGGGTCTTCGTCTCCTTCACCCTCAGCCAGCTCGGCATGGTCCGGCACTGGACCCGCGCGCTGGCCGAGGAGCGTGACGCCGCCGAGCGGCACCGGATGATGCGAGCGCGGGTGCTCAACGCCGTCGGGCTCACGATGACCTCGCTGGTGCTGGTGGTCGTCGTGGTCACCAAGTTCCTCGCCGGCGCCTGGATCACCATCTTGGCCATCACCTTCTTCTACGTCGTGATGCAGGCGATCCGCACCCACTACGACCGGGTCTCGGCCGAGCTGGCTGCCGACGAGGAGGACAAGGTCCTCCCCACGCGGGTCCACGCGATGGTGCTGGTCAGCAAGCTGCACAAGCCGACCCTGCGGGCCCTGGCCTTCGCGAAGGCGACCAGGCCCAACGCCCTCGAGGGCGTCTACGTCGCCACCGACGGGCGGGCCACGTCGGCGCTGATGGCCGAGTGGGACGAGCGTGACATCGACCTGCCGCTGAAGGTGCTGCACTCGCCGTACCGCGAGCTGATCCGCCCGATCGTCGAGTACGCCACCGAGATCCGTCGTGCCAACCCCCGCGGCGTCGTGGCCGTCTACATCCCGGAGTACGTCGTGGGGCGCTGGTGGGAGCAGCTGCTGCACAACCAGACCGCCCTGCGGCTCAAGGGTCGGTTGCTGTTCCAGCCCGGGATCATGGTCATCTCCGTGCCCTACCAGCTGCAGTCCTCGGAGGCCGCGCGCGAGCGGGCCTACGACGACGACACGCGGGTGCGCCCCGGCGACCTGCGTCGTGGCGACGTCCGGGACCGCCGATGAGCGGCCCGGTCGGCTCGCGCCTCGAGGGCGTCGTCGGGCCCGTCGCCCACGGCGGGCACTGCGTGCTGCGGCAGGAGGACGGTCCGGTCGTGTTCGTCCGGCACACGCTGCCCGGCGAGCGCGTGGTCGTCGAGATCACCGAGGGCGCCGAGGGCGACCGGTTCTGGCGCGGTGACGCCGTGGAGGTGCTGGAGGCCTCGCCGGACCGCGTCGAGGCGCCCTGCCGGTTCGCCGGCCCCGGCCTCTGCGGGGGCTGCGACCTGCAGCACGTCCGGCTGCCTGCCCAGCGCGCGCTGAAGGCCGGCGTGGTGCGCGAGCAGATGCTGCGCCTGGCCGGTCTGGAGGTCGACGTCGAGGTCGAGGCGGTGCCCGGCGACGTCGACGGCCTGCGCTGGCGCACCCGCCAGCGCTACGTCGACCTCGGCGATGGCCGCCGCGGCATGCGCCAGCACCGCAGCCACGAGGTCGTCGAGATCGACGACTGCCTCATCGACGGTCGCGGCCGGGTCTCCGAGGCCGAGCTGCACACCGTCCGCGGCGTGGAGTTCTCCGTCGCCCCGGGCGGGTTCTGGCAGGTGCACCCCGGCGCCGCCGAGGTGCTGGTCGGGACCGTCCTCGCCGGCCTGGAGCCGCAGCCGGGCGACCGCGTCCTGGACCTGTACGCCGGTGTCGGGCTCTTCGCCCGCTTCCTCGGCGAGGCCGTGGGCCGCTCGGGCGCCGTCGGGCTGGTCGAGGGCGACCGCACCGCCGTCTCCCACGCCCGCACCAACCTCGCCACGCTCCCCGGCCGCTGGGAGGCCGTCTCCGGCGACGTCGAGCGGGTGCTTGCCCGCCCGCGCGGCGACCTGCTCAGCGGGCCGGTCGACCTGGTCGTGCTGGACCCGCCGCGGCAGGGGGCGCGCCGCAAGGTCGTCCGCGAGGTCGCGCGCCGCACCCCCCGACGGATCGCCTATGTCGCATGCGACCCGGCGGCCCTGGCCCGCGACACGGCGTACCTCCGCGAGGCGGGGTACTCCTTGGCCTCACTCCGCGCCCTCGACCTCTTCCCGATGACGCACCACGTCGAGTGCGTGGCCCTCTTCCACCGGGACTGACCATGGCCGAGAGGTCGCTGGCGCATGGCCGAGAGGTCGCTGGCGCATGGCCGAGAGGTCGCTGGCGCATGGCCGAGAGGTCGCTGGCGCATGGCCGAGAGGTCGCTG
>Ga0310345_10001638_pt1 | contig 24433 bp, 18 predicted proteins | sample HC15DNA20500_MG_FD_204667 | JGI IMG/M metagenome (GOLD analysis project Ga0310345, IMG submission 204667) | Marine microbial communities from station ALOHA, North Pacific Subtropical Gyre - HC15-DNA-20-500_MG | ecosystem: Environmental > Aquatic > Marine > Oceanic | place: Pacific Ocean: North... | reverse complement strand
GAACTCACCAGGAAACAGGGCCGCGCCTGTTCCCCGGATCCGCCCGTCGCTGAAGATGCCTGAGCGACTCGCCCGCAGGGGTAAAGGACAAGCCGCGCGGGGCGCGGTCGCTTCGCGATCCTTGACCCCTGCGGACGAGTCGCTCTTTACGGCATCAGCGACGGACGGCTCCGGGAAACAGGCGCTCCGCGAAGGGTTTCGAAGGGGAGGCGCCTGGGGCGGAGGGCGGAGGGGGAGAGCGTCCGCCGGGGCGCGGCGCGGGCGAGCGCGGCGGCATGGCGGGACGCTTGCGGCGCCTTGCCGTGGGGGCCGAGAGGGGCGGAGGGCGCGCGGGCGGGCGCGCGCGAGGGGCCGCCAGGCCCGCCCGCAGGGCGCCGCCGGGGCGCGGGGAGCGGGCGAGGCGGGGGTCAGTGCGCCTCGGCCCAGCTCGCGCCCTGGCCGGCGTCGACGACCAGCGGGGTGGCGAGGTCCACGGCGGGGAGGGCGGCGCCCTCCATCGTGCCGCGCACGACCGCGATGGTCTCCTCGGCCTCGGCCTGCGGGACCTCGAAGAGGAGTTCGTCGTGGACCTGCAGCAGCATCCGGCCCGTGAGCCCGGCCCTCGCCATCGCCGCGGGCACCCGGATCATCGCCCGGCGGATGATGTCGGCGGCCGAGCCCTGAATGGGCGCGTTGATCGCCGCGCGCTGGGCGAAGCCCGCGCGAGGGCCCTTGGCGCCGATCTCGGGCGTGTGGATGCGACGGCCGAAGAGAGTCGAGACGTAGCCCGTCTCCTTCGCCCCCGCGACGGTGGCGTCCATATAGGCCTTGATGCCGGGGAACCGCTCGAAATAGGCGTCGATGAAGGCCTTGGCCTCGTCGCGGGGAATTCGAAGATTGTTGGAGAGGCCGAAGGCCGAGATGCCGTAGATCACCCCGAAGTTGATCGCCTTGGCCTGGCGGCGGATCTCGGGCGTCATCTCCGCCATCGGCACGCCGAAGACTTCGGACGCGGTCATCGCGTGGATGTCCTGGCCGTCGCGGAAGGCCTGCTTCAGCGCCTCGATCCCGGCGATATGGGCGAGGATGCGCAGCTCGATCTGGGAATAGTCGAGCGAGAGGATCACGTGGCCAGGCTCGGCGATGAAAGCCGCCCGGATCTCGCGGCCCATCTCGGTGCGCACGGGGATGTTCTGCAGGTTGGGGTCGGTCGAGGCGAGCCGGCCGGTGGAGGTGGCCGCGAGGCTGAAGGAGGTGTGCACGCGGCCCGTCTCGGGGTTGATATGCTCCTGCAGCGCGTCGGTGTAGGTCGACTTCAGTTTTGAAACCTGCCGCCAGTCCAGCACCCGCGCGGCGAGTTCCGAGCCCTGTTCGGCGGCCAGCGTCTCGAGCACATCCGCGCCGGTGCCCCAGGCGCCGTTCTTGCCCTTCTTGCCGCCGGGCAGCTCCATCTTCTCGAACAGGATCTCGCCGAGCTGCTTCGGCGAGCCCACGTTGAACGTGTCGCCGGCGAGCTGATGGATCTCCGCCTCTAGCCCCGCCATGCGCTGGGCGAAGCGGCCGGAGAGGCGGGAGAGGTGCTGGCGGTCGACCTTGATGCCCGCCATCTCCATCTCGGCCAGGATCGGGACCAGCGGACGCTCCATCCCCTCGTAGACCGAGGCGAGACCCTCGCGCGCGAGGCGCGGCTTCAGGATCCGGTGCAGGCGCAGCGTGACGTCGGCGTCCTCGGCCGCATAGGGCGCGGCCTTCTCGATCTCCACCCGGTCGAAGCTGATGGCCGCCTTGCCGGTCCCGATCATGTCCTTGATCGGGATCGGCCGGTGGTCGAGGTGCTTGTCCGAGAGCGTGTCCATGCCGTGCCCGTGCAGGCCCGCATCGAGCGCGTAGGAGATCAGCATGGTGTCGTCGATGGGCGCGACCGGAACCCCGTGTCGGGCCAGCACCTTGAGGTCGTATTTCAGGTTCTGGCCGATCTTGAGGATCGCGGGATCCGCCAGCATCGGGCGCAGGATCGCCAGCGCCTCCTCGCGGTCCATCTGGCCGGGGGACTTCTCTGCCGCTCCCAGCAGGTCGCCGTCGCCGGTCATGTGGGCGAGCGGCACGTAGCAGGCCTCTCCGGGCGTGACGGAGAGGGAGACGCCGACGAGCTCCGCGACCATCTCGTTCAGCGAGGTCGTCTCTGTGTCGATGGCGACCTCGCCGCGATCCTCGATCTTCGCGATCCAGGCGCGGAGCGCCTCGGCGTCGCGCACGATCTCGTAGGTCGAGGGGTCGAGGGGGGCGCTCAGCGCCGGGTCCTGCCAGTCGGGGCCGGCGGAGGCGGCCGCGGGGGCCTCGCCCTTCGCCTCCGGGCTCGCGCCCTCGGGAGCGGCGGGGGCGGGGAGGTCGGTCACGCCCAGCCGCTCGGCGACGCGGGCGGTGAGGGTGCGGAACTCCATCAGCCGCAGGAAGCCCAGCAGGGTCTCGGGCTCGGGATCGCGCAGGGCGAAGGCGTCGAGGGGTTCCTCGACCGGGACCTCGGCGCAGAGGGTCACCAATTCGCGGGAGACGCGGATCTGGTCGGCGTTGTCGATCAGGGTCTGGCGGCGCTTGGGCTGCTTGATCTCCTCGGCGCGAGCCAGCAGCGTGTCGAGGTCGCCGTATTCGTTGATCAGCAGCGCCGCGGTCTTCAGGCCGATGCCGGGCGCGCCCGGCACGTTGTCGACCGAGTCGCCGGCCAGCGCCTGCACGTCGACGACCCGCTCGGGGCCCACGCCGAACTTCTCGCGCACGCCCTCGGCGCCGATGATCTCGTCGGCGCCGCCCTTCAGGCCCGGCTTCACGATCGAGACGGCGTCGGTGACGAGCTGCATCAGGTCCTTGTCGGAGCTGACGATCGAGACCTTCGCGCCCGCGGCCTCGGCCTGGCGGGCGTAGGTGGCGATCAGGTCGTCGGCCTCGTAGCCCTCCATCTCGATGCAGGGGAGGTTGAAGGCGCGGGTGGCGTCGCGGATCAGGGAGAACTGCGGGCGCAGGTCCTCGGGCGGCTCCGGGCGGTGGGCCTTGTAGTCGGGGTAGATGTCGTTGCGGAAGGTCTTGGCGGAGTAGTCGAAGATCACGGCCGCATGGGTCGGGGCCTCGGCGTCGTTGGCCGCGCGGGCCTCGAGGATCTTCTGGAGCATGTTGCAGAAGCCCGCGACCGCGCCGACGGGCAGGCCGTCGGACTTGCGGGTGAGGGCGGGCAGCGCGTGATAGGCGCGGAAGATGAAGCCCGAGCCGTCGATCAGCTCGAGACGATCGCCGGGTCCCATCGGGCCCCTCCTGTCGCTGGGGCGCGGGGCCCTCGCGGGCCGCGCCGGTGGGGGCGGGTCAGCGGTCGGCCGCGCCGGTATCGGCCGGGCCGCCCTTGAGGATGAAGCGCTTGTCGCAATAGCCGCACTCGACGAAGCCGTCCTCGGGCGGGATCTGCAGCCAGACGCGCGGATGGCCCAGGCCCGGGCCGCCGCCGTCGCAGGCGATGCGGGATTTTTCGACGATCTCGGTCTCGGGCGCCTCGATGGTCATGCGGGCCTCTTCTTCGGGGGGTGGCGTCGGCTGGCGGGCATCATAGCGGCGACGCCCGCGCGGGCAAGGCGTGCCGCAGGGATCGGGGCGGGGCCTGAAGCCGCGCCGGAGGCGCGGCGCCGCGCGTCGGGCCGGGCGCGGGCGGGAAGGGCGCGCCCGCGCGGCGAGGCGGACGGGGGCGCGGACGGGACGGGAGCTCCGGGGCCGGGGGGGCGCGGAGGGCCGAGCGCGCCGCCGGGGGCGGAGGGCCGAGGCCGCGCCGGGGGCGCGGCGCCGCGCGTCGGGCCGGGCGCGGGCGGGGAGGGCGCGCCCGCGCGGCGGGGCGGACGAGGGCGCGGGCGGGACGGGAGCCAGACCGGGGGCGGGACCTTGGGGGGTCAGCGGCGCCAGAGCTTGCGGCGCAGGGCGCTCTCGACGTCGGCGGCGAAGTTGGCGGCGAGGTCGCGCGCGGGCAGGGCGCGGGCCGCGCCCTCGGGGTCCGTCGGGTTGGCGGCGCGGTCGAAGCCGCGGTCCTTCCAGCGCTCGAAGAGCAGCGCGTCGGCGGCGTTCTCGCGCAGGATCGCGGCGGTCTGCGCCTCGCTCAGGTCGGCGGCGGAGAGGCGCTTGACGTGGCCCACGTTCTCCGACTCGACCGTGGGGTCCACGCCCAGCTCCGCCGAGATCCCCGCCAGCGCCTCGTTGCAGCGCCGGTAGCCGCCGACGAAGTGGAAGCCCTGGAAGGCGGCCTCGAGATAGAGGAACCGGGCCCGGGTCGAGAGACGGTAGATGTCCGGGTAGCCGACCTCGAAGAAGCGGTGCAGCAGGAAGCGCGCGATCGGGTTGCGCCGCTGCGCGCCCCGCCAGGCGTCGAAGGCGCCGGGGGCGGGCTGGCCGCGCTCCTCGTGCCGGGCCCAGCGGTAGTTGTAGAAGCTGACCAGGTAGGAGACCGGGTCGCGCAGCAGCACCGAGCATTTTACTTCGCGCCCGGGGAATTTCTCGGCCAGCGAGCGGGAGAGCGAATGGCCGGAGACGGCGCGCACCCCCGCCAGATCCTCGGGCGAGAGGGACGGGTAGCGGTTGCCGATCACGTCGCGCAGCGGGCTGCGCCAGCGGGGGGCCAACAGAAAGCCCTCGCCCAGGGTGCGCTCGAAATGGCGCTCGACGGTGGTGCCGGCGCATTTCGGGACGTGCAGGAAGAAATGCACCGGATCCGGGGCGGGGCGGGATGAGGTCATCGGGCGGCTCCTTCGCCCCCGCTGCTAGCCGAGCGGGGGGCGGCGGGCAAGCGCGGCGCTCAGGCGACGGGGTCGATGCGGGCGGCGAGGCGGGCGCGGGCGAGATCGCAGTCGGCGTGCATCTGGGCGATCAGGGGCTCGATCCCGTCGAACTTCTCCTCCCCGCGCAGGTAGGAGATCAGGGCGACCGAGACCTCGGCCCCGTAGAGATCGCCGGAGAAGTCGAAGAGATAGGTCTCGAGGTTCGGCGCGTTGATCCCGAAGGTCGGCCGCACCCCCAGCGAGGCCGCGCCGGGCCAGCGGCCGGCATGGGGGCCGTCGAAGACCTCGATCTCGACGGCGTAGACGCCGAACTTCGGCAGCAGCAGGTTCTCCAGCACCACGTTGGCGGTCGGGAAGCCCAGCTCGCGGCCGCGCTTGTCGCCGTGGCTGACCGTGCCGTCGAGCCGGTGCCAGTGGCCCAGCATGCGGGCGGCGGCGACGGGGTCGCCGGCGACGAGCGCCTCGCGGATGGCGGTGGAGGAGACGCGGCCGGCGGGGCCCTCGACCATCGGGGCGGTCACCGCCTCGAAGCCGTGCTTCGCGCCCAGCTCGGCCAGCATCGCGGCGTCGCCCTCGCGGCCCTTGCCGAAGCGGAAGTCCTCGCCGACCACCACGCGGCTCAGGCCCAGGCGGCCGGCGAGGATGTCGCGGGCGAAGGCCTCGGCCGAGAGGGCGGCCATGGCGCGGTCGAACGCGAGCTCCACGCACAGGTCCACGCCCAGCTTCTCCAGCCGGTGGCGGCGGGCGGGGGCGTTCATCAGCCGGAAGGGCGGCGCGTCGGGGGCGAAGACCTCGCGCGGGTGCGGCTCGAAGGTGACCACGCCCAAGGGGCGCCCCTCCTGCCGCGCCAGGTCGATCACCGAGGCATGGCCGCGGTGAACGCCGTCGAAATTGCCCATGGCGGCGGAGGCGCCGCGGTCCTCGGGACGGACATCGGTCCCGGATCGGATGAGGCGCATCGGGTCCCCTGGAAGGCCCCGGGCGAAGCCGCGGGGCCGCCCGGAAGTGGTCAGTCGAACTTGTTGGAGGGCGCCAGAACCAGCGCCTCGCCCTTGAGGACGACCTTGTCGCCCACGCGGCATTCGCAATCAAGGGCGACGCGGCGTTTGGCGTGGAGGATGTCGGAGACGGTGACCCGCGCCTCGACCGTGTCGCCGGGGCGCACGGGGGCGAGGAACTTGAGGGTCTGGCCCATGTAGACCGTGCCGTGGCCGGGCAGCTGCTCGCCGATCACCGCCGAGATCAGGGACGCGGTCAGCATCCCGTGGGCGATGCGGCCGGCGAAGATCGTGTCGCGGGCGTAGGCGTCGTCGAGATGCACCGGGTTGCGGTCGGTCGACACCTGGGCGAACAGCTCGATGTCGAGGTCGGTGATCGTCTTCAGCACGTAGCGCGACATGCCGATCTCCATTTCCTCGATGCAGATCGTGCCGCGCGGCAGGTTGTCGAGCATGTCGGCTCTCCCGATGGCCGGGCGGGGGCCCGGATTCGCCCGTCGCCCGGGCTCGCTGCACTGCACCTAGCGCAGCGAGGGCGGGTGCGCAACTATCTTGCGCAAGAAAGTTCGCCGAGATGCCTGAATGACGGACAGATTGTTGCGTCCCGGTTTCGCGCAGGCCCCGCCACCGGCGCAGCCCGGCCAGGCCCGCCCGCAGGGCGCCTGTGGGCCGGGGACCCCGCCCTACCTGGTTCGGGCCGGCTCTCGGGCCCGCAGGCGCCCTGCGGGCGGGCTCTGGATCGTGGCGGAGGGGTCGCCCGGGGGGCGGAGGCTCAGCTCCCGCAGCCCTCGAAGGCGACGGCGCCGTCGGCGCCCAGCACCGTGACCCGCAGCGCGGTCCGGTCCAGCCAGGCGGCGCCCGAGGCGGGGTCGAGCCGCGCGGTCAGGCGCATCGCGCCGTCCTCGCCCTGCGTCAGCCGGCCAGGCTCGAACCACAGCGGCTCCGGCCCCTCGACCACCGCCAGCAGCGGGCCGCGGGGGGGCTCGGGCAGGCGCAGCTCCGCCTCCAGCCGGCGCTCGTCCTGCGCGCCTGCGAGGCGGCAGCCCTCCAGCCGCGCGCCGGCGGCGGCGGCGGTGGCGGGCAGGCGCGCCAGCGCCGCCTCAATGGGCGCGAGGCCCCGGTTCGGCGCGCCGGCGAGCGGCAGCGCCACCTCCGCCATCTCCGGCATGCAGATGTCGGCGCAGACCCCGTAGGCGAGGCTCAGCCGCAGCGCCATCGGCCGCGAGGGATCGACGGGCGTCGCCTTCAGCGGCAGCGTCACCTCGTGCTTGTAGCCCAGCGTGGTCATGCCGAAGAGGTCGAAGGCCACCGGCCGCGGCCACAGCACCTCGACCGAGGCGACGTTCTCCGACCCGCTCCAGTCGAACTCGGGCGGGATCCCCGCGTCCCCCGGCACCCGCCAGTAGGTCTTCCAGCCGTCGTCGAGCCGGATGGTCAGCCCCGCCATGCGCCCGCCGTCCCCGGTCGCCCAGCCCGGCAGCAGCTGCAGGGCCGAGCGCTGGGCGCGCGCCGTCTCGCCCACGGGGCCCGCGCGCTCCTGCCCGCTCCAGGCGATGGCGAGGCTGCGCTGGGGCCCGCCCGCCTGCGCCCCGGGGGATGCGGGCAGGGCGGCGGCCACGGCCGCCAGGACGAGCGCGGCGAGGCCGCGGCGGGAAAGGCGATGCGTTCGGTTCATGCTCTCCAGATAGCGGCGCGCCGCGATCCCCGGAAGTCACGTTCCGGCGAACCCACCGCGCGCGGCGCATATTTCGCCATCCAACCGTTGAAGCGGAGGGGAGGGCGGTCCATCATTCCCCCCATGACCCTGGCCCCCTCCGGAGACGCGGCCCCCGAGGCCGACCCCCAGACCGGCGGTCCCCTCGAGGGGGAACTGCTGGTCGCCATGCCGTCCATGGGCGATCCCCGCTTCGCGCAGACGGTCATCTTCATGTGCTCGCATGGGGACGACGGCGCGATGGGGCTGATCGTGAACAAGCGCGCGCGGGAGCTGAGCTTCGCCGACCTGCTCAAGCAGGTGGGGGTGAAGCCGGGCGAGGGGGCGGGCGCCTTCTCGGTGCATTTCGGCGGCCCGGTGGAGATGGGGCGCGGCTTCGTGCTGCACTCCGACGACTGGGAGGCGCCGGGCGCGACCAAGCCGCTGGCCCGCGGCCTGGCGCTGACCGCGACCGTGGACATCCTGCGCGACATGTCGGCGGGCAAGGGCCCGCGGCAGGCGGTGCTGGCGCTGGGCTACGCCGGCTGGGCGCCGGGGCAGCTGGAGCAGGAGCTGCAGGCCAACGGCTGGCTGATCTGCCCCTCCGACCCCGAGCTGGTGTTCGGCCCCGACGACGAGGGCAAGTGGCGCCGCGCCATGCTCAAGATCGGCGTCGACCCCGCCAAGCTCTCCGCCCAGGGCGGCGTCGCCTGAGGGCCGCCGCCCGTCCGGCGCCCGCGCGACGGCGCCGTCCCGCAACGGCCCGGGTCTCCGAACCCGGTTCCTGAACGGCGCACGACCGGGAACGGGGCGGGGCTCAGAACGGGACGGGGCGGCCCTGCCAGTCCTCGAAGACGCCGGTGGTCTCCATCGACAGGGCGTCGAAGCGCGCGAGCAGGCCGGCGGCCGAGTCGGCGGGCGTCACCTCGGCGGAAGCGCCGCCCATGTCGGTCTGCACCCAGCCCGGATGCCAGCAGCCCACCGCGATCCCCTCGCCGCGCAGGTCGGCGGCGAGGTTGCGCGCCACGTTCAGCGCCGCGGCCTTGGAGGCGCGGTAGGCGTAGGTCCCCCCCGGCGCCCGCGCCTGGCTGCCCATCGCCGAGCCGATCACCGCGATCCGCCCGCCCGGCCGCTTCAGGACCGGCAGCAGCGTGACGGCGGTCAGGAACACGCCGGTCACGTTGACCGCGAAGCTCAGCGCCCACTGCTCGGGCGTGGGGGCGGCGGGCAGGGCGCCGCGCCCCTCCAGCACCCCGGCGTTGCAGACCAGCAGGTCGACCGCGCGCCCGTCCAGCGCCGCCTGCAGCCGCGGGCCCAGCGTCTCGAAGGCGGCGGGGTCGGTCACATCCAGCTCCAGCGCCTCGGCGCCGATCTCGGCCAGCGCCGGCGCGGCGGGGTCGCGCACCAGCGCCAGCACCGCGTCGCCGCGGGCGCGGGCCTGGCGGGCCATCTCCAGTCCGATGCCGCGCGCGGCGCCGGTGATCGCGATCAGGGCCATGGGGTCCTCCGGGAGGTCGGGCAGGGGCGCCACGCCTCCCCCGCCCGCGCCGGGATGTCAACGGCTTCCGGCCCGCGGCCCCGCGGCCTGGCGGCCCGTGCGGGGGGCGGCCCGGGGGCGGCTGGCCCGACGGAGGGACGGCCCGGCGTCGGACGGTGCAGCGTCCGGCTTTCCGGCGGCGGGCGGCCCAGCGGCGGTTCGCCCCGTGGCGGGTGGCTCGGCCGCGGATCGCCCGATGGCGCGTGCCTCGGTTGCGGGGGCCCGGCGACGGCTGACCCTGCGGGGGCGCGCACGAAAAGGGGCGGGCCCGGCGGGCCCGCCCCTGTCCTTGCCTCGCCTGCGGGCGGCTCAGGCGATCTCGACCAGCTCGACGTCGAAGATCAGGTCCTTGCCGGCCAGCGGGTGGTTGGCGTCGAGGAAGAGTTCGGTGTCGGTCGCCTTGGCCACCGTCACGTTCATGGTGTTCCCGTCCTGCATCTGCACCTGCAGCTGGGTGCCCGGCTCGGTGGGGATGTGGTCGGGGACCGCGGCGCGGTCGACGGCCTGCACGCGCGCGGGGTCGTGCTCGCCATAGGCCTCGGCGGCCTCGACGCGCACGGTGCGCTTCTCGCCGACCTCCATGCCGGTCAGCCCGGCCTCGAGCCCGGGAATGATCTGGCCCGAGCCCAGCTGGAAGGTCAGCGGATCGCGCCCCTCGGAGCTGTCGAAGACGGCGCCGTCCTCGAGCTTGCCCGTGTAATGCAGATGCAGCGTGTCGCCCGGCTTCGCCTGAGTCATGAGATGTCCTTTCGGCGGGGGGGTGAATTTGCCGAGGCCGCGCGGCGCGCGGGTGCTCGGTCGCTCCGTCTCCAAGCTCGCAACTGTCGGGCGCGATGTAAACCGCCCCGCGGCGAAAGGTTCCGCCGAAGAGTCCCGGGGGGGGCGGGCGGAGCTTCCGCGCTCTCCTGAGCCCGCAGGGGGGGCGGGGCGGCTCAGGGCAGCTCGCACAGCGGGGGGCGCGGGTCGCCCATGGCCCGGGGCGACAGGCGCAGGGCGCAGGGATCGTAGCCGGCCGCCTCGAAGCGCGCGCGGATCGCGGCGAGGGTCTCGGGCGGCAGGCTCTCCTCCCGCGCCAGGATCCAGCCGAAGTCGCGCGACGGGTGGCCGACCGCGGTCCACTGGTAGTCCGGGTCGAGCGCGATCACCACGTAGTCCCCCGAGGCGACCCAGATCCAGGTCCCCAGCAGGCTGACGAAGGTGACCTCCAGCGCGCCGCGGTCCGAGGCGCCGGTGAAGCGCGCCCGGCCCACGGCCGTCTCGCGCTCCCCGTCCGCCTCGAGGCAGGCGTTGACGACCTCGATCCCCTCGACGTCCTCGGCCTGCGCGTAGGTGGCGGTTGTGGCGGCGGCGCAATCCTCCTGGAAGTCGTTCGGGATCGCCGCGATCTCGTGCCAGAGCCCGAGGTAGCGCTCCACCTCGAAGCCGGAGACGGGCTGCACCTGCGTGGGCGCGTCCGCAGAGGCCGGCGCGGCGAGGCCCGCCGCCAGCAGCAACGCGGCGGCGAGGCGGCCGGGGAGAAGGAGGGTGGAACGCATGGGAGGTCTCTCGCAAAGGGCAGGCGGCCCCTGATGGTAGGCCGACGCGTCGCCCGGCCCAGGGCCCCAACGAGGCCGGCGGGCGGCCCCCTGCGAAACGGTCGAGCCCCGCCGCAGGGTCTGCGGCGGGGCTCGCGGGCGTCTTCCAGGCGCGACCCTGCGGCCGGGCGCCCCGCCGCCCCCTCCCGACCGGGGTGGGCGGGCGGGGGGCGGGAGGGGGCGGCGGCGCGCGCAAGCGCGCCCCCGCGGTCAGGACAGCGCGCCGGCGGACTTCAGGCGGGCGAGGTCCTCGGCCGAGACGCCGGCGGCGGCGAGCGCCGCTTCGGTGTCGGCGCCCATCGGGCGGGCCGGCTGCGGGGTCGCGGCCGGGGTGCGGCCGAAGCGCGGGGCCGGGGTCGGCATGGTCTGGCCGCCCACCTCCACATAGGCCTTGCGCGCCAGGTTGTGGGGGTGGCTCTCCGCCTCCTGGGGCGTCAGCACCGGGGCGACGCAGCTGTCGCCGCCCTCGTAGATCGCCTCCCACTCGTCGCGGGTCTTGCTCTTGAAATGCGCCTCGTAGGCCGCGCGGCGCTTCTCCCACAGGGCCTTGTCGTCCTGGGTCTCGTTGTCGGCGGGGTCGAGGCCGGCCTTCTCGATCATCTCGCGGTGGAACTGCGGCTCGATCGAGCCCACCGAGATGTACTTGCCGTCCTTGGTCTCGTAGCAGCGGTAGTAGGGCGCGCCGCCGTCGAGCATGTTCGACTCCCGCTCCGGCCCCCAGCGGCCGGCGGCCATCAGGTTGCGGAAGATGCCGGTCATCGCCGCCACGCCGTCGATCATCGCCACGTCCACCACCTGCCCCTTGCCGGAGCGCGACCGCTCCCACAGGGCCGAGAGCACGCCGAAGATCAGGAACATGGTGCCGCCGCCGTAGTCGGCGACGAGGTTGAGCGGCGGGGTCGGCTCCTGACCCTTCTTGCCCATCATCCCCAGCGCGCCGGTCAGCGAGACGTAGTTGAGGTCATGGCCCGCCATCTGGCTCCACGGCCCCTCCTGCCCCCAGCCGGTCATCCGGCCGAAGACCAGGCCCGGGTTCTTTTCCAGGCAGACCTCGGGGCCGAGGCCCATGCGCTCCATCACGCCGGGGCGGAACCCCTCGATCAGGGCGTCGGCGGAGGCGATCAGCGCCAGCGCCGCCTCGACGCCCTCGGGCGTCTTGAGGTTCAGGGCCACCGACTTCTTGTTGCGGTTGTTGACGTCGGCGGGGCGCTCGCCCCCCGACTTGCGGTCGATGACGATGACCTCGGCCCCGAGGTCGGCCATCAGCTGGCCGGCCAGCGGGCACGGGCCGATGCCCGCCATCTCGATCAGCTTCAGTCCTTCGAGCGGTCCGGCCATGTCAGTGGTTCCTCTTGCGGTCGTCGAGACCCAGGCCGCGGCCGATGATCTCCTTCATGATCTCGGACGAGCCCGCGTAGATGCGGCTGACGCGCGCGTCCACGTACTGCTTGGCGATCTCGTACTCGTCCATGTAGCCGGCGCCGCCGTGGAGCTGGACGCACTCGTCCACCACTTCTCCTTGGGTCTCCGAGGCGAAGAGCTTGATCTCGGCCGCGAGCTCCGAGGTCAGCTTGCCCGCCACATGCTGCGTCGCGCAGTGATCCAGCAGCGCCCAGGTCGCGTCCAGCCGGGTGCGCAGGTGGGCCATCTTGAAGCGCGAGTTCTGGAACAGGCCGATGGGCTTGCCGAAGGCCGTCCGCTCCTTGATGTACTGCAGCGTGATCTGGAACGAGCGCTCGGCCGCCGACAGCGAGCCGACGGCGGAGATGATCCGCTCCTCGGCGAGGTTGTTCATCATCACCTTGAAGCCGCCGGTCGGGTCGCCCAGCACGTTCTCCTTGGGCACCTTGACGTTGTCGAAGAAGAGCTCGGAGGTGTCCTGACCCGGCTGGCCCATCTTGCGCAGCTTCTTGCCGCGCTGGAAGCCGGGGGTGTCGGCGGGGACCAGGAACAGGCCCACCGCGTGGGACTTGTCGGGGTCGGTCTTGGCCGCGACCACGATCAGCTCGGCGATCTGGCCGTTGGAGATGTAGGTCTTCTGGCCGTTGATCAGCCAGTGGTCGCCCTTGTCCTCGGCCCGGGTCTTCATGCCCGCGAGGTCCGAGCCCGTGCCCGGCTCGGTCAGCGCGATGGCCAGCGGCGTCTCGCCCGAGACGCAGCCCGGCATGAAGCGGTCGCGCTGGTCGTCGGTGCCGAACTTGTGCAGGTAGGGGCCGACCACGCGGTTGTGCAGCGAGGCGGCGAAGCCCGAGCCCGCGCCCGCCATCGCCATCTCCTCGATCAGGATCATGTCGTAGCGGAAGTCCTCGATCCCCGCGCCGCCGTATTTCTCGTCGGCGTACATGCACAGGAACCCGGCGGCGCCGGCGGATTTCCACAGGTCCTTGGTCACGCGGCCCACCTCGCGGAATTCGTCCACATGCGGGGTCAGCTCGGCGGCGACCCACTTGCGGACGGAGTCGCGGAACATCTCGTGGTCTTCTTCGTAAAGCGTGCGGGCGATCATCGTCGGTCCTCCCGGTTGGGGGTTTTCTTGGGGCGCCGGGCGCGGGGGCGCTCCGACGGGACCGGCCCCCGCGCCCGGAGGCGGGGGGCCGGCGGGTCCTCTCAGGGGCGCGTCACGCGGCTTTCGCGGCGGTCTCGCGCAGCTTGTCGTAGGCCTCGGGACGCACGCGGAAGCGCTCGCCCCAGGCGTCGGCCAGTTCTTCGGCGCGCTTCGCGAAGGCGTCCACGCCCACGCCGCGGATGAACTGCAGCGCGCCGCCGGTCCAGGCGGGGAAGCCGATGGCCATGATCGAGCCGATGTTGGCCTCGTGCTCCGAGCGCAGCACGCCCTCGTCGAGGCAGCGCAGCGTCTCGATGGCCTGGCGGTAGAGCATCCGGTCCTGGGCCTCGTCCATGGTCACGCCGCCGTTGCCGGTCATGAACTGGCTGAGGCCCGGCCAGAGGCTGCGCCCCTCCGGCCCGTAGTCGTAGAAGCCGCCGCCGTAGTGGCGCCCGCCGCGGCCCATCTCGACCATCTTCGGCGCGATGGCGGCCGAGGCCTCGTTCTTCACCGGGAAGCCGTCCCTGACCCCCAGCCGCTCGTCGAGCTTGCGATGCGTCTCGCGCACCCGCTCGGAGAGCACCATCGAGACCTCGTCCTGCACCTGCAGCGGCCCAACCGGCATGCCGATCTTCCAGGCGGCCCGCTCGATCATCTGCGGGGCCATGCCGTCGATCAGCAGGGCCATGCCCTCGTTCATGAAGGTGCCGAAGACGCGGGAGGTGAAGAACCCGCGGCTGTCGTTCACCACGATCGGCGTCTTGCCGATCTGCTGGACGTAGTCATAGGCCTTCGCCAGCGTCTCGTCCGAGGTCTTCTCGCCCAGGATCAGTTCCACGACCGCCATCTTGTCGACGGGCGAGAAGAAGTGGATGCCGATGAAGCGGCTCGGATCGGGCGCCGCCTCGGCCAGGATCGAGATCGGCAGGGTCGAGGTGTTCGACCCGTAGATCCCGCCCTCCGACAGCTTCGGGAAGGTCGCGGGAATGACCTTTTCCTTCAGCGCGATGTCCTCGAAGACCGCCTCGACGATGATGTCGACGCCGTCGTAGTCGTCCTGGTCAGTGGGGCGGATGTTGGCGAGAAGCGCCTCGCCCTTCGCCTCGTCCATCCGGCCCTTGGCCTTCGCGCCCTGGACCAGCTTCTCGGAATAGCCCTTGCCCTTCTCGGCGTTGGCGAGATCCGTGTCCTTCAGCGCCGTCGGAAGCCCCCGGGCGGCGTGGGCGTAGGCGATGCCCGCGCCCATCATGCCCGCGCCCAGCACGGCCGAGCTCCCCGCCTTCCACTTCTCGGCCTTGGGCCGGAACTTGCCGCCCTTGATCGCCTGGTTGCCGAAGAAGAAGGTGGTGATCGCCGCCTTCGCCTCCTTGGAGACCACGAGGCGCAGGAACTGCCGGCTCTCGTCGCGCAGGGCCGAGTCGAAGCCCATGCGCATCGAGTTCACCGCCACGTCCAGGATCCGCTCCGGCGCCGGCATCAGGCCGCGGGTCTTCTTGATGAGCAGGGTGGGGGCCACCGCCGCCACCTGCCGCACCTTGGGCGAGTTGGCGTCGCCGCCCGGGTAACGAAAACCCTTCTGGTCCCAGGGCTGCGCCCAGGCGTCCGGGTTCGCCTTGATCCAGGCCTTCGCGGCGGGGATCAGCTCTTCCTGCGTGGCGACCATCTCGTCGACCATGCCCAGCGCCAGCGCCTTCTTGGGCGCGTGGGGCTTGCCCTCCATCACCACCGGCAGGGCCTTCTCGAGCCCCAGCAGGGCCGTGGTGCGCACCACGCCCCCGGCGCCCGGCAGCAGGCCCAGGGTCACCTCGGGCAGGCCGGTGATGGCGCCGGGCGTGTCGAGGATGATGCGGCGGTTGCAGGCGAGGCAGATCTCGTAGCCCCCGCCCAGCGCGGCGCCGTTGATCGCGGCCACCACCGGCACGGGCAGCTTCTCGATGCGCCGCAGCATGCCCTTGTTCTTCTGCAGGTCGTCGAAATAGGCCTGATCGACCTCCTCCGTCGCCAGCAGGCCGTTCAGGTCGCCGCCCGCGAAGAAGGTCTTCTTGCCGGACGCGATGACCACGCCGGTCAGACCCTCCTCCGCATAGAGGCGGTCGATGATCGCGGACATGCCCTCCTTGTAGGCCGGCGTCATCGTGTTCGCGCCCTGGCCCTGCATGTCCATGGTGACGACGACGATGCCGTCCGCGTCCTTCTCGTAACGGAAGTCTTCCATTCCTCAGACCCTCTCGATGATCGAGGCGATGCCCATGCCGCCGCCCACGCACATGCAGATCAGCGCGCGCTTGAGGTTCCGACGCTCCAGCTCGTCGAGCATCGTGCCCACCAGGCAGCCGCCCGTGGCCCCCAGCGGATGGCCCATAGCGATGGCGCCGCCCACGACGTTCAGCTTCTCCTCCGGCACGTCGAGATCCCGCTGCAGGCGCAGGGCGACCGAGGCGAAGGCCTCGTTGATCTCCACCAGGTCGATGTCGTCGATGGTCAGCCCCGCCTTCGCCAGCGCCTTCTTCGAGGCGGGCCCCGGCCCCGTGAGCATGATCGTCGGCTCGCAGGCGGTCAGGGCGATCGCCAGAACCCGGCCCCGCGGGGTCAGGTCCAGGTCCTTGCCGACCTGTTCGTTGCCCACCATCACCAGCGAGGCGCCGTCCACGATCCCGGACGAGTTGCCCGGCGTGTGCACATGGTCGATCCGCTCGACCTGCGGATACTTGGCCAGCGCGATGGCGTCGTAGCCCATCGCGCCGGGCGCCGCGAACGAGGGCTTCAGCCCGCCCAGCGCCTGCATGTCGGTGTTGGGCTTGATGAAGTCGTCGCGCTGCAGGATCACGAGCCCGCTCTCGTCCTTCACCGGCACCACCGAGCGGTCGAACCACCCCGCATCCCGCGCCGCCGCGGCCTTGCGCTGGGAGCGCATGGCGAAGGCGTCGACGTCGTCGCGCGAGAACCCCTCGAGCGTCGCGATCAGGTCCGCGCCGATGCCCTGGGGCACGAAGCCGGTCTGGATGTTGGTCGCGGGATCGCCCGCCATCGGCCCGCCGGAGGCGCCCATCGGCACGCGGGACATCGACTCGTAGCCGCCCGCGCAGACCAGATCCTCCCAGCCGGAGGCGACCTTGGCGGCGGCGGTGTTGAACGTGTCGAGACCGCTCGCGCAGAAGCGGTTCACCTGCGCGCCCGGCACCGTCTCGTCCCAGCCGGCCTTCTGCAGGGCGATCTTGGGCAGGACCGCGCCCTGCTCCATCACCGGCTCGACGCAGCCCAGCATCACGTCGTCGACGCGGGCCGTGTCGAGGTCGTGGCGGGACTGCATCTCGTGGAGCAGGGTGGTGACGAGGTCGATGGGTTTGACTTCGTTCAGCGAGCCGTCCGCCTTGCCCTTCGATCGGGGCGTGCGGATGGCGTCGTAAATATAGGCGGCTTCGGCCATGGGGCTCTCCTCCGGCTCCGCGGCCCTGGCCCGTTCCGGGGCGAAATCGGCCGCGCGTCGCGCGGGAGAGTGCCGTTCGCCGAGGTTGGGGGTCAAGCCTGTTAATCGGTCGATGAATGTGGGCGCGGCGCCGCACAGCGGAACACGTGGACCGCACCTATACGCTAACCGACCGACAGGCAAGGGCGTCGTCGGAACCGACGAGACCCCCCTGCGACGCGGGCGCGCAACCCGCGCGCGTGCTGCGCCGCGCCACGCTCGCGGCGCCGCTTACGCACCTGCGGAACAACGTTTTTCGGGGAAACCGACGGGGCCCGGATGACCCAGGGGCGGACGACGTCTCCGCCGCCCGCCCCCGGGGACCGTCCACCGGCCGGGCCGGTCAAGCAGGCGTCTCCTCCCGGCGCGGCGTCTTCGCGCCGTCGCCTCAGGTTCGCCGACCCAGCGGAGCGACAGTGCGCTCGAAGGGGCGGCCGCGGGCAAGGTATGCGGCGGGCGGTCGCAGCGCAAGCCTGCTTTGCATTCCGGACGCCCGCGCGTTAATGGCATGATTAAGAGCGACTCCGGCGGCCTGCGCCGCGGGGCCGCGCAGGGACGAAGCCGGGCGCGCCGCCGCCGTCAGCCCGGACGACCAGGGAGGATTGGATGAAGCACCCGTCGCATCACGCGCAGACCACGCCCGACAAGCTCGCCTACGTCATGGCGGGCTCCGGGCAGGGGCTGACTTACGCCCAGCTCGACGCCGTCTCCAACCGCGGCGCGCAGGCGCTGCGGGCGCTCGGCGTGGGCAAGGGCGAGGGCGTCGCCATCCTGATGGAGAACCGGCTGGAGTTCATGGAGATCCTCTGGGCCTGCCACCGGGCCGGGATCATCTACACCGCCGTCTCGCGCTACCTCACCCCCGAGGAGGCCGGCTACATCATCCAGGACTGCGGCGCGAAGGTCTTCATCACGTCGGAGAAATACGCAGACCGCGGCGACGAGTTCGCGGCCCAGGTCAAGCCCGGCACCAGGCTGATGATGGTCGGCGGCACGGCCCCGGGCTACGACAGCTGGGAGGCGCTGGTCGCCCAGCAGCCCGCCGAGCCCGTGGCCGACGGCTGCGCCGGCACCGACATGCTCTATTCGTCGGGCACCACCGGCCGGCCCAAGGGCATCTCCAAGGCCTGGGTCGAGGAGCCGATCGACCACATCAACCCGTTCCTCTCGCTGCTGATCGAGGGCAAGTGCGGCGCGGACGCGAGCTCGGTCTATCTCTCGCCCGCGCCGCTCTACCACGCCGCCCCCCTGCGCTTCTGCCTGACCATGGGAAACCTCGGCGGCACCGTGGTGATCATGGAGCGCTTCGACCCCGAGGCCTATCTCGAGGCGGTGCAGAAATACGGCGTCACCCACTCCCAGCTCGTCCCCACCATGTTCGTGCGGATGCTGAAGCTGCCCGAGGAGGTGCGCGCGAAATACGACGTCTCCACCATCCAGGTCGCCGTCCATGCCGCCGCGCCGTGCCCGCGCGAGATCAAGCAGAAGATGATCGACTGGTGGGGCCCGGTGCTGGTCGAATACTACGCCGGCACCGAGGGCAACGGCGCCACCTTCTGCGACAGCCACGAGTGGCTGGCCCATCCCGGCACCGTCGGCAAGCCCATCGTCGGCTCGATCTACATCGCCGGCCCCGACGGCGAGGAGCTGCCCCAGGGCGAGACCGGGGGCGTCTACTTCAACACCGGCATCGACTTCGTCTATTTCGGCGACCCCGAGAAGACCGCCAAGTCCTTCATCAAGCCCGGCGTGGGCACGCTGGGCGACGTGGGGTTCCTGGACGGGGACGGCTATCTCTACCTCACCGACCGGGCCTCCTACACGATCATCTCCGGCGGCGTGAACATCTACCCGCAGGAGACCGAGGACCTGCTGATCACCCATGAGCGGATCGCCGACGCCGCCGTCTTCGGCGTGCCCGACGAGGAGATGGGCGAGGCGGTGAAGGCCGTCGTCCAGCTGATGAACCCCGCCGAGGCCTCCGACGCGCTGGAGGCGGAGCTGATCGCCTGGGTGAAGAGCCGGCTGAGCCACGTGAAGGCGCCGAAGTCCATCGACTTCCGCGCCGAGCTGCCGCGCACCGCGACGGGCAAGCTGATGAAGCGGCATCTCAAGGACGAATACTGGGCGAAGGCGAAGGCGGGGGCTGCGTGATGGCTGGCAAGAATCCGTTCGATCTCTCGGGCCGCGTGGTGGTGGTCACCGGCGGCAACGGCGGCATCGGCCTCGGCATGGCCGAGGGGCTGGCGACGATGGGCGCGAAGGTCGCCATCTGGGCCCGCAACGAGGAGAAGAACGCGACGGCGCTCGCGCGTCTGGCCGACGCCCCGGGCGAGGCCATGGCGCTCGCCGTCGACGTCACCAGCCAGGAGGCCGTCGACGCCGCCATGGCCGGAACGCTCGAGAAGTTCGGGCGGGTGGACGGGATGTTCGCCAACGCCGGGATCTCGGCGCGCAAGGCCTCTATCCTGGATCGGACCGAGGAGGACTGGCGCCGCGTGCTCGAGGCGAACGTGCTGGGCGTGCACCGCGTCTTCAAGGTCGCCGCGACCCATATGGTCGAGCGGGCGAAGGAGGGCGATGCGTTCGGGCGGCTGGTGGTGACCTCCTCGACCTCGACGATCTTCGGGGCGGCGGGGAACGAGCCCTACGGCGGCTCCAAAGGCGCGGTCCTGTCGATGATGCGGGCGCTGGCGGTGGAGCTGGCGCGCTTCGGGATCACCGCCAACGCGATCCTGCCGGGCTGGACCGAGTCCGAGATGACCGCCCCCGCCTTCGCAAACGAGAAGTTCGTGAAGGCGACCATGGGCCGGACCCCGATCCGGCGCTACTGCACGCCGGAGGATTTCTCCAATCTCGCGGTCTACCTGATGACCGACGGCGCCTCGGCCCATACCGGGGATTGCCTGCGGATCGACGGCGGGTACTCGATCTTCTGACCGGCCCGAGGGCGGCGGGCCGCGCGCCCCCGCCCTCGCGCTCCCGCCCGCCCACCCCGCGCGAGGGCGGGGGCGCGCTTCGCGCGGTCCGCCCTCGCGCCGGGCGCCCGGAATGGCGGGCGACGGATCCCGCAGGCGCCCCGCGCCACGCCCGCAGCCGCGCCGCGGGCGCATCGCCTGCCGCCGGCACGCCGCCGGACGCGGCGCTCCCGCCGGCGACGCAGTCCGCCGGCGCCGAAATGCGCTCCCCTCCGCCGCCCGAGACGGCGCCTCCGCGCGCCCCGCAGGCCCCGCGCCGCGAGCCCGAGGCCCGCCGCCGTCGCTCCCGGCGTCGTGGCGCTTCCGCCGTTCCCGCCCTGCGCAAGCGCAGGCGCTCCGCGCGACCCCCACCCCAGGAGACGGCGCCCCCGGGCGCGACGCCCGCCCCGCGCCGCGAGCCTGACCGCCGCCCCGGGCGAGACGGCCGACGCGGCGCCTCTGCGGCGTCAGGGGCGGAGCAGGCGCAGGCCGGGGACCTTCTCGACCAGCCGCCGGTCCTTCAGGACCGCGTCCAGGTTGCGCCGCGCCAGGCGGGCGTGCTCGCGGGCCAGCGCCTCGGCCCGGGCGCCCTGGCGGGCCTCGATCGCCTCCAGCATCGCCCGATGCTGGGCCTGGCCCACCGCCAGCGAGGCGCGCAGGTCCGGGATCCCCGCCTGCGCGCTCAGGAAGGCCGAGGGCTCGGCGAAGGGCAGGCGGGCGGCGCGCTCGATCTCGGCGGCCAGGATCCGCGAGCCGGGCAGCTCCGCCAGCTGCGCATGGAAGGCCGCGTTCAGCCCGCGATAGGCCTCGACGTCCGCCCGCTCCACGCCGGGGGCGAGCAGGGCGTCGATCTCCGCCAGCAGCGCCTGCGCGGCGGCGAGGCGCGCGGGCGGCGCCCCGCGCTCGGCCGCAAGCCGCGCGGCCGTGCCCTCCAGCACCCCGCGCAGCTCGATCGCGTCGGCCACGTCGGCCTCGCTGAAGGCCCGCACCGCCCAGCCGCCCGAGGGGATCGCCGCCAGCAGCCCCTCCTGCCCCAGCCGCGCCAGCGCCGAGCGCACCGGCGTGCGCGACAGGCCCAGGCGGGCGGCGAGCTCCACCTCCGACAAGCGCTCCCCCGGCGGATAGGCGCCCGAGAACACCAGGTCCCGCAGGCCCGCCAGCGCCCGTCCGCTCTGCGAGGCGCCGCGGCCGGCGGGGGCGAGGGGCCGGCTCACGACCCGCCCGCTGGATGCAGCCTGCATCCAGCGCCGGCCCGCGCGCCGCTCCGGGACGGGCGCCGCGGCGGGGACGAGGGGCGGGGGAATGCGGTCATCGGCGGGCGTCTCCCGGGCCGCGCCGGCGGGGCGGAGGGCCGGGGCGGGGGCTCCTGTATGCAGCCCGCCGGCGACCCGGTCAAACGCCGCCGCGCCGGCGCCCGACGCCGCCTCCCACGCCGGCGGGGCGCCGGGCGACCGGGCCCGCCCGACGCAGGGGGGTGACAAGCCGCGCAGGGGCGCTAGCTTCGCGCGTGCGCCTGCCGGTGCGCCGCGCCGGTCCGGAAGACACGACCCCCGGAGGAGTCCTTGCCCCCCATAGCGAACCGCCCGCCCGCCTCCCCGCCGCTCCGCCGCCGCGTGGCGGCCGCCTCGCCGGGATGGCGATGGGCGCTGGCGAGCCTGCTGCTGGCTCTGGCCGCGAGCCTCGCCGTCCTCTCCCCCGCCCAGGCGCAGCAGGCCCCTGCCGCGCAGGCCGCCGAGGCGGCGCCGGGCGGCGGCGAGGGCGGCGACGCCGGAACCGAGGGCGAGGCCGCCCCCGCCGACCTGCCCACCGCCGCCCTGCTGGAGGTGCTGAGGAACGAGGCCGCCCGCGACCGCCTGATCGAGGCCCTCGAGCAGACCCAGGGCGGCGAGGGCGAGGCCGCCGGGAGCGAGCCCGCGGCCGAGCCCGCCGCCGAACCCGTGGTCCCCGCCCCCGGCGAAGAGGGCCTGGGCGCGCGCATCGCCGAGACCACGCAGGCCTGGGTGAACACGCTCGCCGGCCTCGCCATCTCGACCTGGGACGAGCTGATGGAGGCGCCCGAGCGGCTCGACGGGCTCGGCTCGGCGGTCGAGCCCTCGGTGCTCGTCTCGGCGCTCAAGGAGCTGGGGCTGACCATCGTCGGCACCTACGCCGTCTACATCCTGATCCGCCTGGGCGCGGGCGGGCTGCGGCGGCGGATCGGGCGCTCGGGCGAGGCGGGCGGGCCGCTGCACAAGCTCGTGATGGGCTTCGCCATGGCGGTGCTCGACGCCGCCACCGTGCTCGCGGCCTGGGCGGCGGGCTATGCCATCGCCACCTTCGCGCTGGATCCGCCGGGCTCGGTCGGGATCCGGCAGACCATGTATCTCAACGCCTTCGTGGCGGTGGAGATCGCGCGCAACGTGATCCGGCTGGTGCTGCGGCCCGAGACCGGCTCGCTGCGGCTGATCCCGATGCCCGACGCGGGCGCGCGCTATCTCGCCACGCGGCTGATCATTGCGGCGGCGATCCTGGGCTACGGCCAGCTGCTGGCCGCCCCGATCGTGGCGCGCAACGCCGGCTGGCAGGCGGGCCAGGCGGTGGGCGTCGCGGTGGGGCTGGTCGTGGTGCTGATGGGCTTCGTCGCCGTCCTGCGCCACCGCCGGGCGGTCGCCGACTGGCTGACCCCGGCCGAGCCCGGCAGCCGCAAGCTCTTCGCGGCCCTCGCCCGGCTCTGGCACGTGCCGGTGCTGATCTACCTCGCCGCCCTCTTCGTCATCGTGATGACCCGGCCCGGCAACGTGCTGTGGCCGGTGCTGGAGGCCTCGGGCAAGATCCTGCTGGCGATCGTGATCGGGATGATGGTCAACGGCTTCCTCGCCGCCCGCATGCGCGAGGGCGTGAAGCTGCCCGAGAGCCTGCGCGCCAAGCTGCCGCTGCTGGAGCAGCGCCTGAACGCCTTCGTGCCCAAGCTGCTGATGGTGGTGCGCGTGGTGGTGGCGCTGGTGGTGCTGGGCGTGGCGCTGGAGCAGGCGGGGGTCTTCGACACCGAGGGCTGGCTCGCCACCGAGACGGGGCTGCGCCTGACCGGGGCCGCGGTCTCGGTGTTCTTCATCCTGCTGGGCGCGTTCCTGGTGTGGCTCGCCTTCTCGGCCTGGGTCGACTGGCGGCTGAGCCCGGACGTGGGCCGGGTGCCGACCCCGCGGGAGACGACGCTGCTCAGCCTCCTGCGCAATGCGGCGACCATCGCGCTGCTGGTGATCACGCTGATGTTCGCGCTGAGCGAGATGGGCATCGACATCGCGCCGCTGATCGCCTCGGCGGGCGTGCTGGGCCTCGCCATCGGCTTCGGCGCGCAGAAGCTGGTGCAGGACGTGATCACGGGCGTGTTCATCCAGCTCGAGAACGCGATGAACGTGGGCGACGTGGTCACCGTGGGCAGCATCACCGGCGGGGTCGAGAAGCTGACCGTGCGCTCGGTCTCGATCCGCGACCTGAACGGGACCTATCACCTGATCCCGTTCAGCTCGGTCGACGCGGTGTCGAACTTCACCCGCGACTTCGCCTATTGCGTGATGGACGCGGGCATCGCCTATCGCGAGGACATCGACGAGGCCAAGCAGGGCGTGCTGGACGCCTTCGCCGCGCTGAAGGACGACGAGACCCAGGGCGCGGCGCTCCTGGGCGACGTCGAGTGGTTCGGCGTGCAGGCGCTGGGCGACAGCGCGGTGGTGCTGCGGGCGCGGGTGAAGACCCGGCCCGGCGCGCAATGGGGCTTCGGGCGGGCCTGGAACGAGCAGATCAAGAAGATCTTCGACGCCCGCGGGATCGAGATCCCGTTCCCCCACCAGACGGTCTATTTCGGCGAGCTCAAGGACGGCTCGGCGCCCCCGGTGCACCTGGTGCGCGACGACAAGGCCCAGGTGGTCGAGGGCGAGGCGAGCCCCGCCTCCGAGCCCGCCGCCGACCCTTCCTCCGATCCTTCGCGGGGTCCGCGCACCGACAAGGCGCTGAACCGCGACATGCCCGACGAGGACGAGGTCTGACGCCGCCCTGCGGGCGGGCGCCGCGTCGGGCCGCGCGCCCGGGGCCGGCGTTCCGCCCGCGGCGCGCGGCGGGCGTCGCGCGCGGGGCGCAGGTCTCCTGACGGGCCCGGCTGGCGCCGGGGCCGCACGGGGGAGCGCCGCGTCGGGTCTCGCGCCCGGGGCCGGCGGTCCGCCCGCGGCGCGGGGTCGGCGGGGCGCGAGGGGGCAGGTTTCCCGACGGGTTCGGCCTGGGCCGGCGGCGCGCGCGGGAGCGCCGCGGCAGGTCTTTCGCCCGGGGCTGACGCTTCGCTCGCGGCGCGGGGCGGGCGGGGGCGCCGTCGGCACGGTCTCCGGGACGGGCAGGTCCGGGGATGGGGCGCCGCGGCGGGCGCCGTGCGCGGCGGAGCCGGAGCCGGCGGGGGCCGGGTTTCGCGGGCCTCGCGCGTCGCGGGGGCCGCGGGATGTTGCGGCGCCGTCGGCTTGGGGCTAGCAAGGGCCCGGAATCGTCGCCGCACGACCGCAGACATCCGCAAGGGGCATCATGACCGAACCTCTCCGCCTGGGCATCGCCGGACTTGGAACCGTGGGCGCGGGGGTGGTCAGGATCGTCCAGACCCATGCCGCGATGCTCGAGGCGCGGGGCGGCCGGCCGGTGGCCATCGCGGCGGTCTGCGCCCGCTCGCGCAACCGCGACCGGGGCGTGGACCTGTCGGGCTACGACTGGGAGGACGACCCCGTGGCCCTCGCCCGGCGCGACGACGTCGACGTGCTGATCGAGCTGATGGGCGGCGAGGACGGCCCCGCCAAGGCCTGCGTCGAGGCGGCGCTGGAGACCGGCAAGCACGTGGTCACCGCCAACAAGGCGATGCTCGCCCACCACG